>Ga0154020_10007732_pt1 | contig 12513 bp, 7 predicted proteins | sample Klosneuvirus_201_FD_109709 | JGI IMG/M metagenome (GOLD analysis project Ga0154020, IMG submission 109709) | Active sludge microbial communities from wastewater, Klosterneuburg, Austria - Klosneuvirus_20160825_MG | ecosystem: Engineered > WWTP > Aerobic digester > Activated sludge | place... | reverse complement strand
GCGCTGGGCAGCATCGCGCCGCTCATGCGCTCGTTCTGCAGGCGCAGCATGATGATCACGTCGGCGCCGCGGATGCCCTCGGCCATGTCGTGGCAGACCCGCACGCCCAGCTCGCGCAGGTCGCCCGGCACCAGGGTCTTGGGACCGACCGCGCGGATGTCGGGCACGCCCAGCGTGGTCAGCGCATGGATGTCGCTGCGCGCCACGCGCGAGTGCACGATGTCGCCGACGATGGCCACGCTCAGCTGGGTGAAGTCCTTCTTGAAGTGCCGGATCGTGTACATGTCCAGCAGGCCCTGCGTCGGGTGCGCATGGCGGCCGTCGCCGGCGTTGACCACGTGCACATGCGGGGCGCAGTGCTGGGCAATCAGGTAGGGCGCGCCGGACTCGCTGTGCCGCACCACGAACATGTCGGCGTGCATGGCCGACAGGTTGGCGATGGTGTCGAGCAGGCTTTCGCCCTTGCTGGCGCTGGACTTGGCGATGTCCAGGTTGATCACGTCGGCCGAGAGCCGCTTGGCGGCGATCTCGAAGGTGGTGCGCGTGCGGGTGCTGTTCTCGAAGAACAGGTTGAACACGCTCTTGCCGCGCAGCAGCGGCACCTTCTTGACCTCCCGGTCGTTGACCGAGAGGAAGGTGCCGGCGGTGTCCAGGATGAGCGTGACGATGTCGCTCGGCAGGCCCTCGATGGACAGCAGGTGGATCAGCTCACCGTTGCGGTTGAGCTGGGGGTTGCGCCTGGACAGCATCAGCCGGCCTCCTCGACCGCGAAGGTGAAGGCACCCGCGTCGTCACGGGTCAACGACAGCCGCTGCGAAGCCGGCAGTGCGATGCGCGAGGCCGCGAAGGCCGCCTCGATCGGAAGCTCGCGCCCGCCGCGGTCCACCAGCACCGCCAGTCGCACGCTGGCCGGGCGGCCGAAGTCGTAGAGTTCGTTGATCACCGCGCGGATGGTGCGGCCGGTGAACAGCACGTCGTCGATCAGCAGGATCGGCCGGCCGTCCACCGCAAAGGGCAGCGAGGTGGCGTCGTGGCCGGAGGCCAGGCCGCGCGAGCCGAAGTCGTCGCGGTGCAGGGCGCTGGAGATCACGCCGTGTTTGCCGTTCAGGCCGAGGTCGCGTTGCAGCCGCTCGGCCAGTCAGGCGCCACCGGACCACACGCCCACCAGGGCGCAGTCGGGTTGCAGCAGCCGGCGCACGCCGGCCAGCAGTTCGCCGTAGAGCGCTTCGGCATCCAGTTGCAGGGCACTCATGGGGCTCCTTCCAGGGTGTGGGGCGGGGTCGGGGCGCGCTCGGCGGCCTCGGCCTCGCGGAAATACTGTTCCAGGATCAGCGCGGCGGCGGCGGCGTCCACATCACGCACCAGGCCACTGGCCCGGACTTCGACCGTGCTGTAGCGCTCGTCGACCTCGTACACCGGCAGGCGCAGGCGGCCGTGCAGCTGGCGGGCGAAGCGCCGGGCGCGCTGGGTGTTCTCATGTTCGGCACCGTCCGGGTGGCGCGGCACACCCACCACCAGGGCGTCGGGCTGCCACTCGCGCACCAGCGCGGCGATGCGCTCGAAGCGGGCGTCGCCTTCTGCAGTCACGGTGGTCAGCGGCCGGGCCAGGCCGAGCAGGCGCTGGCCGGTGGCCACGCCGGTGCGGCGCAGCCCGAAATCGAAGGCCATCAACGACTGGGGCGCTCGGGCCGCTGCGGTCACGGACGGGCTCTCCTGTCCTTGCGGGCAGGGGCCTTCACGCGTGCCCCGCCTCCTGCGAAAGCATCGACGGGTCGATGCCCAGCAGCGACATCGCCCGGTTGTAGCGCAGCTCCACCGGCGTGTCGAAGATGACGCCCGGATCGGCCTGCACGTTCAGCCAGCCATTGCGCGAGAGTTCGTCTTCCAGCTGCCCAGCACCCCAGCCGGAGTAACCCAGGGTGATCAGCACGCGGCGCGGGCCGCTGCCCTGCGACAGGGCCTCCAGCACATCCCGGCTGGTGGTCATGTCCAGCCCGTCGGGCACCGACAGGGTGGAGCTGTAGCCGCTGGCGTCGCTGGCCAGGTGGTCGTGCAGCACGAAGCCGCGTTCGGTCTGCACCGGGCCGCCGAAGTACACCGGCGCATCGGCCAGCTCCGGCCGGTCCAGCGACAGGTCCACCCGCTCGAAGAGGTTCTTCAGCGTGATGTCGATCGGCTTGTTGATCACCAGGCCGAGCGCGCCGCGCTCGTTGTGCTCGCACAGGTACACCACCGATCCGGCAAACATCTCGTCGGCCATGCCCGGCATGGCGATGAGAAACTGGTTCGTGAGGTTGATCGGGGCTCCCGCAGACATGCCAAGGATTGTAGCCATCGCGCACACTGCAGCCCTGCCGATCGGCCGCCTTGCCCCTGCCGCTGCGCACCCCTTGTTCGACTCCGGTCTGCCCCCGTGTCCGCCCCCATGCCACCGTCCCTCCCTCATCCCGAGACGCATCCCGAGACGCATCCCGCCCGCCATCCCTGGAGCCATCCGCCCGCCCGGCCGTCCCGCTTCGAGCTGCCGGCGGTGGACCGGGCCCTGGTGTGGCTGCGCCGCGACCTGCGGCTGGAAGATCACGCGGCGCTGCATGCCGCCCTGGGCAGCGCCCGCCAGGTGTGGTGCGCCTTCGTCTTCGACAGCAGCATCCTGGATCCGCTGCCGCGGCAGGATCGGCGCGTGGAGTTCATCCACACCAGCCTGGTGGAGCTGGACGGTCGCCTGCGTCAACTGGGCAGTGCGCTGCTTGTTCGCCACGGCGATCCGGTTGCAGAAATCCCCGCGCTGGCCCGCCAGCTGGGTGTACAGGCAGTGCATGTGGCGCGGGACTACGAGCCCGCCGCGGTGGCCCGCGATGCCCAGGTGCGCGGCGAGCTGGCCCATGCCGGGGTGGCCCTGCACAGCCACAAGGACCAGGTGATCTTTGAGGCGGGCGAGGTGCTCACCGCCAATGCGACGCCGTACTCGGTGTTCACACCCTACCGCAATGCCTGGCTGAAGCGGCTGGGGGCGGCGCAGCAGGCGGGCCGGGATCCCCTGCTGCCGCTGGCGGTGGCCGATCGGCTGGCGCAGCACCTGGCGCCGGTGCCGGCCGCGCTGGAGCGGGGTCTTCCCAGCCTGTCCGACCTGGACTTCCTGCCCACGCCGATCACCACCCGGCTGCACCCGGGTGAGTCCGGCGGGACGGCGCTGTTGAGCGATTTCCTCGACCGCATCGACGCCTATGCCGATGCGCGGGACTTTCCTGCCGTCAAAGGCCCCAGCTACCTCAGCGTGCACCTGCGCTTCGGCACGGTGTCGGTGCGGGAGCTGGTGCGGCAGGCGCATCGGCGCAGCGAGGCGGGCTCGCGCGGGGCGCAGGTCTGGTTGTCCGAGCTGATCTGGCGCGAGTTCTACCAGCAGCTGCTGCACCACCACCCGCGCGTGGTCACCCACGCCTTCCGGCCGGAGTACGAACGCATCCACTGGGAGCATGGTGCCAAGGCCGACGCCCATTTCGCCGCCTGGTGCGAGGGTCGCACCGGCTACCCGATCGTGGATGCGGGCATGCGCCAGCTCCGCCAGACCGGCTACATGCACAACCGCCTGCGCATGATCGTGGCGAGCTTCCTGACCAAGGACCTGGGGCTGGACTGGCGCCGCGGGGAAGCCTGGTTCGCCGAGCAGCTCAACGACTTTGACCTGGCCGCCAACAATGGCGGCTGGCAGTGGGCGGCGTCCACCGGCTGCGACGCGCAGCCCTGGTTCCGCATCTTCAACCCGGTCAGTCAGAGCCGCAAGTTCGACCCGGATGGACGCTTCATCCGCCGTTATGTGCCGGAGCTGGCCGGGCTGGACAACGCCAGCCTGCACGCGCCCTGGCAGGCGCCGGAGATCGCCCTGGCCAGCGCCGGGGTCACGCTGGGGGCCACCTACCCGCTGCCCATCGTGGACCATGCGGTGGCGCGCGAGCGCACGCTGCAGCGTTATGCGGTGGTGAAGTCAGGCTGAGAGGGGGCAGGGGCAGGCAGGGGGCCGCAACTGCGCGCCCGGGCGGCCTGTCAGAACAGCTCGATGTCGCCGACGATGCCGGACTCGTCGAGCAGCCCCTGCTCGACCAGGCGGGCCTGCGACTGCACCTGATTGCGGCCATGTTCCTTGGCGTGGTAGACGGCCCGGTCGGCCCGCTCGAAGGCGGCCTGGGGGGTGTCGCCCGGTCGCACATCGCTGTAGCCGATGCTGGCACTGATGTGCCCCACGCGAGGAAAAGTGAAACTCTCCACCTGGGTGCGCAACCGCTCGAACGCCGCCCCCGCGCTGGCATCGTCCGGTGCGGACAGCAGCACGACAAACTCCTCGCCGCCAAACCGGTACAGCCGGTCGTCGTAGCGGAAGGTGCTGCGCATGATGCGGGCCACCAGCAGCAGCACCTCATCGCCAATGAGGTGGCCATGCGTGTCGTTGACGCGCTTGAAGTGGTCGATGTCGATCACGCCCAGCCAGTGGCGGCGATCCAGTTGTCGGCTGCGACGCTCGTCGGGTCCGTCGCTGGCGAACATCCTTGCAGCTTCCATCGCGGTGGCTCGCAGGAAGGTCTCGTCGAAACTCTTGCGGTTCAACAGCCCGGTGAGCGTGTCACGTTCGCTGTAGTCGAGCAGGCCCAGGAAGTTGCGGTGAATCTTCAGCACGCTCTGTGCCATGCGCTGCAGCGACAGGTCCAGCGGCTGGTCCAACACCAGTTCAACCACGCCCTCGACCTCGCGTTCACTGGCCATGGGCAGGAGGGCGCCATGGGTCCGCTCCATGGCCATCTGGATGACCTTCACCTGCTCGTGGCACTCGCAGTGCAGTGGCAGGGCCTCGTAGGGGCGGGGCTCCAGTCCGGGTTCTCCCAGGCTTTCCACCCAGGGCATCAATTCACCGCGCTGGTGGCTGCCGCTTTGCAGCCAGACCTGACGCGAACCGGGCTCACCCAGCAAGCGCCAGAGAATGACCTGCCGCAGTGGCAGCAGGTCCATGAAGGCGCTGAGCAGCGATGCGTCCACCATGGCCCGATCTCGCGATCGGGTCATCTCGGCAACATGCTCGAGCGGTTCGGTCATTGGACAGGTCAGGGGTGCGGGCCGCAGGATGGGGGGCCGGGATCGGGCATGTGGGGGTCAGGCCACGGAGTTCAGGGCCACGTAGTGCTTCAACAGTCCCAGCAGTTCCTCTTCACTGTAAGGCTTGCCGAGGTAGTGTGTGGCGCCGAGTTCCATGGCGATGTCCCGGTGTTTCTGAGCGATGCGAGAGGTGATCATCACCACCGGCATTCCCGCCAGCGCGGCGTCGTTGCGGATGTTGCGCAGCAGGTCGAAGCCGTCCATGCGGGGCATCTCGATGTCCGACAGGACCGCCACCGGCCGTTCGCCGGTCAGCACGTCCAGCGCGTCGAGGCCGTCCTTGGCCAGGGCCACGCGGTAGCCTTCGCGCTCGAGCAGCCGCTTGGTGACGCGGCGCACAGTGAGAGAGTCGTCCACCACCAGCACCAGCGGGGCGGCAGGCGGCTGCGCACGGAGCCGGAGATCGTCGGACGATTCCGCCGGGCCCTGCAGGGCACCCCTCATCAACGCCAGGGCCTGTGATCCATAGACCGTGGCCAGCGCCACCGGGTTGTAGATCAGCGCCACCGCACCGGAGGCCAGCAACGTCATGCCCGCCAGCCCGGGCAGCCTGGACAGCTGCGGTCCGAGGTTCTTGACCACCACTTCATGGCTGCCCAGCACCTCATCGACATGCAGCGCCACGCGCTGCTGGGCCGAGCGCACGATCACCACCGGCAGGGTGCGCCCGCCTTCGCTGCCGCGGCCGCTGCCACCCAGCAGGGCACCGAGCCAGAAGAAGGGCAGCCCCAGGCCACCGTAGCCGTACTGCCCGCTCCCGTAGGCCTCGTCGATGGTGGCGGGGGTGACCCGCTGCACCAGCTCCACCAGGTTCGACGGCACCGCGATCGAGTGGCTGCCGGCGCGCAGGATCACCACCTGGGTCACCACGGTGGTCAGCGGCAGCACCAGCTTGAAGCGGGTGCCGCGGCCGGGTTTGCTGCGGGTCTCGACCCGCCCGCCCATGGCCTGCACGTCCGAACGCACCACGTCCATGCCCACACCCCGGCCGGCCAGCTCGGTGACCACCGCGACGGTGGACAGGCCCGGCGCCATGATCAGGTTGGCCAGCTCCTGGTCGGTGGGGCGGGCATCGGCGGCCAGCAGGCCCATCTCCACTGCCCGGCGGTGGATGCGGGCCAGGTCCAGGCCGGCGCCGTCGTCGCGGATCTCGACGGCCACCTCGTTGCCCTCCTGCTCCACCGTCACGACGATGCTGCCGGTGGGATCCTTGCCCGCCTCCTGGCGCAGCGGCGGAACCTCAATGCCGTGGGTGACGCAATTGCGCAGCAGGTGCTCGAAGGCCGCGGTCATGCGATCCAGCACGCCGCGGTCGACTTCGATCGAGCCGCCGACGATGTCGAAGCGCACCTGCTTGCCGGTTTCCTTGGCCGCCTGGCGCACCACGCGGTAGAGCCGCTCGGACAGGCTCTCGAACTCGATCATGCGGGTGCGCAGCAGGTCGCTCTGCAGCTCGCGGGTCAGTCGCGCCTGCACCGCCAGTTCGTCCTCGGTGGTCTGCAGGGTGCGCTGCAGCGTGCTGCGCACGGTGGCCACGTCGTTGACCGACTCGGCCATCATGCGCGTGAGTTCCTGCAGCCGGGTGTAGCGGTCCAGCTCCAGCGGGTCGAAGGCCTGCGCCGCCGCGCGCGCGGCCTCCATGCGCGACTCCAGCTGGGTTTCAGCCTGCAGCGCGATGTCGTGCAGCTGACGGTTCAGGCGCTCCAGGTTGTCGGTCAGGTCCGCCAGCGAGGAGCGGATCTGTCCCACCTCCGCCTCCAGGCGGGTGCGGGTGATGCTGACTTCGCCCGCCAGGTTGACCAGCCGGTCCAGCAGCGGAGCACGCACGCGCACCGGCTGGTTGCTCGCCGGTGCACGGTCGGTGGCCGCCGGGCTGCTGCCGGGCAGGCTGCCCAGGAAATGCGACCAGTCGATCGGTGCGTTGGTCGGGTGCACCGCCATGCCGCCACTGTCGTGGGTGGTGTCCTGGGCGGAGTCCGGGGCGCCGTCTTGGGGAGAAGGCTCCGCTCCGGCCGCCGGGATGCCTGCGGGCGCGACATCACCGGGCGCTGCGGCAAGTGCAGCAGCCTCCAGCGGCGGGGCGGCGGGCGCAGTGGCTTCGTGGACGGCGTTGAGCGACAGCGGGGGCAGCGGGGCTACCGGCGACACGGCCAGCGGCAGCGCCGCCGGCCGGGTGTGCCAGTGCGCCGGCATCGTCAGGCCCCCGAGCACCCCGAGGGTGCTGGCGGTGGGGGCACCCTGCCGGCTGCGCAGAGCCTCGAAGGCCGCCCCCAGGTGATCGGCCCGCTGCTGCAGCGCCTCCAGTTGCTGGCGGGAGTCCGCACTGGCTCCGCCCGAAAGGGCCTGGTCGATGGCCGACTCGAAACGGTGCGCCAGTTCGCCCAGCCGCATCGCACCCGCCAGGCGCGCACTGCCCTTGAAGGTGTGCAAGGTGCGCATGCAGGCGGTGGCCGCGGTCGGATCGCCGGGCCGCTCCAGCCATTCGGTGACCTGCGAGGTGAGCAGGGGCAGCAGTTCGTCCGCTTCTTCCGCAAAGATCGGGAAAAGTTCGGCGTCGACCTGGTCTTCCTGATCGAGATCGGCCTCGAATTCGGAGGGTTCGACGGCTTCGGCCGAGGATGTCCCGAGGGGCGTCGGCAGCGGGAAGACGGACTGCAGCCCGCTGTGCGGTGGCGTCGCGCCGATCGGCTGCAGGTCGAGTGTGAGATCCACCTGCTGTGCCGGCTCGGCTGCGCTGTCGACCGGGATGTCGATCTGCGCTGCCGTGTCCAGGCTGCTGTCCGATTCGGTGTCGTCCGCTGCCGCGCTCGCCGGGTCGGCCGGTGCGCACTGGGATGCGAGCCAGGCCCGCAGCTGCTGCAGCAGATCCTCCGGCGCGCTGCGCAGGAAGCCGGCGGCAAACTGGTGCAGCAGGCGACGGATCTCATCGGCCACCTGCGTGAACAGCTCCGCGGTGGGCGCATCGCCCCGGCCGCGGCGATCGGCCTGCTCCAGCGCATGCTCCAGCAGGCGCGCCAGCTGCGACAGGTCCGCAAACCCGACCGTCGAAGAGCTGCCGGCCAGCGAATGCGCCAGCATCACCGCCCGGTCTCCCACCGGCCGGTGCAGCTCCAGGGACCATTCGGCCAGCTCGGTGCTGAGCCGCCGGGACAGTTCGTCCGCCTCGTTCAGGTAAATGTTGAACAGGGGGATCTGCAGCCGCAGCGGGCCGATGACCTTGACGTCTTCGTCTTCGTCCTCGTCCACCGTCTCCTCCGGCGGCGTTGGGGTGGACGTGGACGGGCGGAAGTCCTCCAGCCGCAGCACCTGGGCCACAGGTGGGGCCAGGGCCGGCGCAGGCTCGATGTCGGCTCCGGCATCGGACTGAACTGCGGGTTCGCCAGGCGCAGCCGGGTCCTGGGGAGCGTGGGTCGAGGCGTCCCCGGTACTGCCGGCGATGACATCCGCGGGGACCTCCGCAGTGAGATCCGCAGCGGGATCCAGGCCTGAGACCTGGGAGGTGTCCGGGTCGGTGTCCGCCAGCGCGGGATCCAGGGTGCCGGCATCGGAACGTGTGGTGCGGGTCTGCAGCGGCTCGCGCCAGCTCTGCGGACTGTCTTCGGCCAGGGGCAGTGCTTCGATCTCGATGCGCTCGACCACCGCATCCTCATGCCACTGCGGCGGCAGTTCGGCGGCGGGGGATGGGGTGGGGGCATCCGGTGCGGCCAGGCTGTCCAGGTCCAGATCGACCGGGGTGCTGGCGATGGCGGTGGCGATGGCCTCCGGCTCGACGTTGTTGGCCGGAAGGTCTCCGGTGGCGGGTGCATCCAGCCCGAGGTCGATGTCCAGCAGCGCCGAGGGCAGGGCGTCCAGAGCGGCGGCGGCCGGGCTGCCCAGCTGGGCGGCCAGTTCGGCCGGTGTCAGCTCCAGCGGTCGGGTGGCCTGCAGCGCCTCCATCACCGGCGCGGTGCCGGATTCGGACGGTACCTCCAGGTCGAGTGTGTCCAGTCCCGGTCGCGGGGCGGCCACTTCGGGGGCGTCCAGCACCAGTTGCGGGGCGAATTCGCCGGGCAGGTGGATGCGCATCAGCTCACCGGCCAGACGCAGGGCCTCGGCCGCTGCGACCACCGGCTCGGGTGCAAAGGCCTCGTCGTCGGTGGCGGCGATGGCGGCCACCCAGGCCTTGAAGTACCGCAGTGCGTCGCCGGTGAAGGTACGCAGGTCGGCGCTGGCTGGCGTCTGTTCGGCCAGCCAGTGGTTGTACAGCTGTTCGCAGGCCCAGGCGGCTTCACCGAAAGCGCTGAAACCCACCATCCGGGCACTGCCCTTGAGGGTGTGGAAGGCGCGGCGCACGCTGGTGATCTGGGGCAGGTCCGCGGGGGCTTGCGCCAGCGCAGCCAGCGCCTCGCCGGCCTGTTGCAGCACCTCGGCGGATTCGTCCAGGAACACCTGGCGCATCTCGTCGTCGCCCTCCAGGCCGGTGGGCTGGAAGGCCGGCGCGGGCGACTCGAGGTCCAGCGGGATCGGCCGCGACACCAGGCTCGGGCCCAGCGGTTCGAGGCCCACCGGGTGGCTGGCGGTGGCCACGAAGTCGTCCAGCGCCTGCACCACATGGGCGCGCAGGCTGCCGTCCACGTCGGTGGGTTCGTGGCTGGAGCCGGCCGAAGAGGTGCCGATGGCGGCCTGCGCAGCCGACAGGGTGGCCGCCAGCACCGGCTGGCGGCTGACCTCGCGCTCGCGGGCCAGGGCGTCGATTTCGACCGAGGCCGCCTGCAGCGGCAGCTCGTCGCGGCGCACCGCGTCGGCGATGGCATGGGCGCGTTCGATCAGGTCCGGCGCCATCGCACTGCGGCCCATCACCGGGGCCAGGTGGCCGCTGTCCGGATTGAAGCGGAACAGCGCGCGGGCCATCTGCGGCTGCACGCTGAGCATGTCGATCAAGAAACCCAGCGCCCCCAGGTTGCCGGCCAGCCGCTGGATGGCTGCGGCCACCGCCGGCTGGTGGGGGTCGGTTTCGCCGTGCAGCAGGGACTCGATGTCCTCGCGCATGCGCACGCTGGCCTGCACCGCCGGGTCCACCCCCAGCACGGAGAACACGCCGCGCATGGCGCCCAGCTGTCCGGGCACCCCGGCCAGCAAAGCGTTTTCGCGCGGATGGCGGAAGAACTGATCGGTCTGGCGCTCCACCTCGGACAGCGCGCTGCGCAGCTCCTGCACCACCGACCCCATGGTCTGCCGGTCGGACACGCGCCGGTAGAGCTCCTCCATCCAGGGCTCCAGCGCCTGTGGCGGATTCCCGCTGATGGCCTGTTCGATGCGTTCGGCCAGGCGACCGGAGCGGCTGGGTTGGCCGGCCGGATCGAACTCCGCCTCCTCCAGCGCGGCATCCAGGTACAGCAGGCTGGTGGCCACCTCCATGGCCAGGGCCGGTGCCGGGGCGCGGGCCTGGCGGGCCGTCAGCATCGCGGCGTGGAGCAGGGCACCGGCCAGGGCCTCGCCGGCCGGGTAGAGCCGCCGCACCGAGTCGCCCACCAGGGTGAAGGACTCGACCAGCTGGTCCAGCCGGTGCAGCTCCTGGCCGGCCACGCCGTTCCAGGTTTCCTTGGCGGCTGCCACCCGCTTGCGCGCCTGCTGGAGGTGGGCCGGATCGAAGCGTCCGTAGACCGGCTCCAGGTAGTCCACCCGCAGCAGGGTCGGATCCAGCGGGTAGGCCTTTCGCAGGGCGGCGAGCCGGGGGGCGGCCGAGCCGACGTCACCCGCGCGGGCACAGAAGAACAGCAGGTCCTGCGCGAGCCGGTCCGACACCTGCGCATCACCCTTGACGCGGTTGCGCAGCTGCGCCATCACCCGCGAGGCGGTGCGCTTGACGAAGACATCCGCAGCGATGGCCCCCAGCGACCAGGCTTCGAAGAAGGCGGCGGCGATGCGCCAGAAGGTCACCGGTGAGGCACGCCCGGGGCCGCTGGCGGCTTCGGTGGCGGCCACGGCATCGCAGTCGCGGGCGAGGGCCTGGGCGGCCTCCGGCGCATTGGCGCGCACCAGCAGCAGCAGCCGGCGCTCGAAGTCGCTCTGCAGGGCGGCCAGGCTGGCGGTGGTGGGTGGTTCCTGCGGGGGCGACGACGGGATGTCGCGCCAGCGCCAGTCGTGGCTCCACAGATCGGCCGGGTGCACCCGTTCGGCGCCGTTGAGCTCCAGCAGCGTGCGCAGCTGTGCGAACAGGGCCACCGCCGGTGCGGGTTTGCCCGCCAGGCGTCGCGCCAGGTAATCGAGCAGTGCAAAGGAGGCTCGCTCGACCGCCTCCACACCGGCCGGGTCGAGCCGGCCGGGCCGGGCCACAAACCGCTGTACGCAGGCTTCGGCAGCCCGCAGCAGCGCAGCGCCTTCGGGGATGTTGACCAGCTCCAGCGCACCCACGCCCTGGTGCAGGTGCTGGCGGGCCGAGCGCAGCACGGTGGGCTCGACATCGTCCAGGTCGGAGTGCCGGGAGGCTTCGCTGTCGCGCAGGTAGCGTCGCAGCGCCTTGTGCGCGGACTCCAGGGTCTTGCGCAATTCCTCGTGCACCCAGGCCAGGGCGCTGAGGTCGTCGCTGGCGGGCACTGCGAGTGGGTGGTCCATGCGGGAGGGTGGGCGAAGCGCGGGTGAGGCTGGGCGGCCGGTGCGTCAGGCGATCTTGAACCGCGCCACCGACTGGCGCAATTCTTCGGCAGTGCGTGAGAGCTGGCGCACCAGCTGAGCGGTGGAGCGGGTGCCTTCGCCGGTCTGTTCGGTCACGGCGAAGATGTGCTGGATGTTCTGTGCCACCACGGTGGCCGAGTCGGCCTCGCGGCGAGCCTGGGCGGAGATCTGCTCGATCAGCTCGGCCAGCTGGCGCGAGACGCGGTCGATTTCGGCCAGCGCGGTGCCGGCGTTGTCCGACAGCCGGGCGCCTTCGACCACACCCTGGGTGGAGCGCTCCATGGCTGCCACCGCATCGGCGGTGTCGGTCTGGATGGTCTTGACCAGCACGGCGATTGCGCGGGTGGCGTCGCCGGAGCGCTCGGCCAGGCGTTGCAATTCCTCTGCCACCACCGAGAAGCCGCGCCCGGCCTCCCCGGCGGAGGCGGCCTGGATGGCGGCGTTGAGCGCCAGCACGTTGGTCTGCTCGGTGATGTCGGAGATCAGCTCGGTGATCTCGCCGATCTCCTGCGAGGACTCGCCCAGGCGCTTGATGCGCTTGGAGGTTTCCTGGATCTGGTCACGCAGCGTGTTCATGCCGGAGATGGTGTCGAGCACCGCGGTCAGGCCCGAGGTGGCCGCCATCAGGGATTCGCGCGCCACGTCGGCCGACTGCTGCGCCTGGCCCGACACGCGCTGGATGCGCCCGGCCATCTGCAGCACCGCCTCGCCGGTTTC
>Ga0154020_10007731_pt1 | contig 12514 bp, 7 predicted proteins | sample Klosneuvirus_201_FD_109709 | JGI IMG/M metagenome (GOLD analysis project Ga0154020, IMG submission 109709) | Active sludge microbial communities from wastewater, Klosterneuburg, Austria - Klosneuvirus_20160825_MG | ecosystem: Engineered > WWTP > Aerobic digester > Activated sludge | place... | reverse complement strand
TACCATGACTCTTAACATCACTAACGGCGGAGCGGGATATACGAGCGCTCCGAGCTGTTCAGTTTCCGGTGGCGGTGGTTCGGGTGGTGTATGCTCGGTTACTTTAAGTTCAACAGGCGGAACCGTCAGGGGGATTACTTTGAGTACCCCTGGAAGTGGTTATACCGCGCCGCCGACCGTGACAATCAGTGGCGGTGGTGGCAGTGGCGCGTTGGCGACGGCGACAATACCGGCTATGGCTGTTTCGTCGGTGAGCATAAATAATGCCGGCCTTTATACTTCTGCACCTTCCGTGGTGTTTTCTGCCGGGGCAGGCGAAGTTGCGGCCACAGGTACAGCGATTGTGCCGGGAAGTGCGGTACAGAGCCTCACAATTACCAACGGCGGTAACGGTTATCTGACTGCTCCCACATGCGCTATATCGGGGTCTCCAGGATCAGGAGCAACCTGCACCGCAGCGGTTGATCCGATGTCGGTGAATACGATTACGCTCACGAACGCGGGGTCGGGTTATACAACCGCGCCCACAATCACTTTCAGTGGCGGCGGTGGCAGCGGTGCCACTGCTGTTGCCTATGTCAGCGGTGACTACATGAAATTCTATGTAGACGACGTGCTGAAATTAGTTGTCTATGGCAATCCGGGTACATGGAGTACATTCAATATCGCCAATTTGCCGGTAGGCATACATCGTCTGCGCTGGGAATACGTCAAAGATGATTCGGGCAGTTCGGGTTCGAACCAGGCATTTTTGGACGATATTACTTTGCCTGGCGATCGGGGCATCAGTCTTTTGGGTGCAGAGAAAGTGGCAGTGTTGCTCAATAAGCTCTATATCAATTCCATCAATAATGTTGCTGATATTCTCAATAACAGCGGTTTTGTGCCGGGTTTGGATAATCTCATCGCGATTATCAACAAAGCTGAATTTCCAAGTGGTTCAATCAGTAGTCCAAGCTATCCGACCCCGAGTCTTGTGGCGATTGTCAATAACCTGACACAGGTATCGACCCTCACCGACATGTTGAATACGCTCAACACAGCCATTGGCGTCAAAAATATGGTCGAAATTGTCGATCATGTCGGTCAGGGCGATAAGCTGGCATCACTGGTCGCCGGACTTTCCGGTGGTTCACCGGGTATTAAGATGACCAACATTATCAATTCACTCGATAGTCAAGGAACGAGTGCTCTGATTCGCTCATTAGATCAGTTAAGCGCTTCATTCCCTCTGGTTGCGGGCGACGAACTGAACGAAATGATTACGCTGATCAATGGTATTACCAATACGACCCATATCCCAACGATTATCAACCAGCTGTCGCTCGCCGGTTCACAATCGGAGACGTTGAACTTCAACAGCGCGCCGACAGGTGGCCAGAAGCTTGGTCTCGTCTTGAAAGAAACGCGGGCGAAAAGTATTGCCACAGGGGAAAGCGCCACCTGCAATTCGAACATTTCCAGTTTTTGCACCAAGAACCATCTGGTTCGTCTGATGAACGACATCGCGAATTCCCCTTCTGGCCCCACGAGCGTAGGCAAGATCGTCAATGCACTCGATCCTCAGGCTCTCACACAACCCGGTACGACGCGTATGGTCGAAGTGCTCTATGCACTCAAGAACATGAACGCCACTTTGTATAACAACGCATTGTCCAATGCGGGCGTCGGTCAGCCAACCAGTGATGTCTTTGGCCGTCTGACTACTTTGATCGGAGATATGGGGACCACAGGAGCCCTCAATGTGGCCCGGCTTGTCAATGAAGTCAATTACAGCGATTTGACGGCGAGCGTTGCCTATTTGGTGAAGAACACCAATCGCATCCGCTATCTGTCAAGGCTCATTACCGAGATGACCAATGTAGATCTCGTCATCTCTCTGATTAATAATTCATCGACGAATATCACGAAAGTTCAGCAGCTATTGAACCGTCAGGGTGATTTGGCTTATGGTACAGCCGCTACCGGTACAAACCCTAGCTCGTTTTACACGAACGCTCTGCAGACGACGACGGCTGACGGTCTTGGGCGTTTGATTGTACTGATCAACGAGGTATCGGGTTCCGGGGTGAACAACATTGTCACTACGATTAACTCAACCTATGACATCAGCTTCCTGAGCAGCCCGACAGCAAATTTCAATTACGGGAGCAAAACAGATGGCAATGGCTATGGAATGCTCAATGCAATTGGCCGCATCAGGTACCTTTCAGATCTCATGAACAAAGTGCAGAATATAAGTCTGATGATTAATATCATCAATGGTCAGGCCGGAAACATGACCAATGGCATTGATTACGCGAAGATGCTTACCCTGCTTAACAACGTGGGTGCTTCGGAACGTAAAGGCCGTGCATGCGTCAACGGTTCGGGCACGATTATTTCCGGAGAAGATTCAGCGACGTGCGTCGCCAGGGGTGGAACCTGGAATGCCGCTAAGTCCAAGCCCGTGGGTGATACCAGCATCGTGGCAGAGGTCATCAATGAACTCGGTTGGAACGGTACCGTTCAGCGATCTATTTCAGACCAGATGCGGATTGTGACTGTCGTCAACAACGCCATCTATTGCGGGGTTCAGCCTGGCTTTGACCGCGATGCGAACCCAGGAAGTCCGGTCTCGGAATATTACACCTGCGACTCAAATATGTCCGCGAATTACCAGAAAAGTTCGAGCAGCTACAAGTATGATCCGCGGCACAGAGTCAGTAATTTTATGCTGGGTCTTTCGAATGCGAGACCGGCGGGAATTATTGTCGGCAACGTAGCCGATACGAATAAGACTGTGAATATTCTCAACGGTATTCGCCGTATTAACCTGCTGGTCAAAGCCGTGGATTGGATGCCGGGAGAAGTAACGGCAGACCTTGTGAATTCGACGGGCTCATCGCGCATTTCCACCGGTTTCGTTTATCTTGCCAACAACCTTGACCCTGATGAAGATATTGCGGCCAATGCATTCACGAGTATGATCCACTGGGGTACAGGTATTCCCGGAGGAACGGGGCGCAATGGTGGCTGCGAGTATTTTACGGCGATCGGACCGAAACGTCTTGGTGGCGTACTGAATACCGAAACGGGACAATATCTTGAGGGAATTATCCAGATGTTTGGTTGGCGCACTGCGATCCCGGCTCTGGTCTGCGGCCTTGGTGCGCATCAGGCAGGATGGGGACAGGACGTGTCGCCTTCGACCTATACCGGCGCTACGGCATCGGACGGCAGTTCATGTACTTCAGGTACATCGTGCCAGAGAATTTCAGGGGCAGTGGGAACGGTCTACTTCAAACGTACCGAATCGGTTAATATTGTTAATAATCCGACACCAGGCGCCCGCAACGGAACGAACTATACGCATGTTTATCAGGCGCATGACCAGACCGAGTGCGAAAACTATTATCCGGAAAACTCCGGTGCAATGGGTTTTAATCGCAACACTGACCAGATTGTATCGCGCGGTTTTAGCCCGGTCTGGGGCATTAGTGTTGAGGCGGGTATCGGTGGTGTGTGGGATACACTCAAAGGTGCGGGCATCATTGGTTGGATGCTGCAGAATGGTGGTTCTCTTGGAACTCCTCCATTGGTGTCCACGGGAAATAGTGTCACTTGCACGGATGGGGGCTCAGGGGATGAGTGGAGTTGCATCAAACAGGGCAAAGATACCGGCTCGCACATATCCTACTATCGCTGGGGCAATTATTGTTCAATTCCAGGGTACACGACCTACGGCACCTGTGAAGGCAACGGTGGCCGCTGGATGCCGAATAAGAATTACAGCACATGTGGGCTCGACATGAATACGCAGGCGCCGCAGGAATGATCGGGCGCAGGAAATACGCCAACCTGAGGCCACGGGGCTGATCTGACCCGGAGAAAAAGGTGGAAACTCGGCTTTTGTTGAGTTTTCACCTGAGTCTTCAGCCGAAAAAATCCTGCTTTTTTTTCATGCGTCGGGCTACAGGCAGCGGCCTATTATTTTTGACTTTAGGGTTCATTACTGTCTTGTCTTGCGGCAAGCGGGCTTCGTTGCCGAAGTTTCCCGACGGACAAACTTATGAGACCAGGGCGCAGTTGGCTATCGTAAAGGCTGTCGATTTTCTAAACCGCCACGAAAGTATCGATTTGCCACTCGTCTTTGTCAGTGAATTTATTAAGAAAAGATTTAATGGTACTCAATTAAAAAAATTCCCCCGTCCCAAAGCGCGGTCTTCTGAGATTGTATATTTTAGCCGATTGGTGGATGCCGGTTATCGGCCACCGAAAAATGCGATTGCTGCCGTGCGAAATCCCATCGATAATTTTACTTTGTCAGCCTTGTATTGCGATCGACAGGGCCTCCCCGATGATTTCTTTCAACGCGCCGAACAACTCATGGATGGGCGGGGATATGCCCTCACACACGCTGCGCTTGGCACAAAATGGGCGCATGAGCTTGGTTGCCTGAATGCAGCTTTGGCCGCAAAACTTATGGCAAAGGAGAGGGCACTGCTTGCGCGCGTTGGCGCCGAAAACGAAATGCCGTCAGACCTCGCGATCGAGGCTTTGGCTATGCTGTATTACCTCGATGCACCTGAGCTGGTGAAACAAGAAGATCTGGAAAATCTGATTGCGACCCAGCACACGTTGGGAGCTTGGCAACCGAAATCGGATGTCTTTGAACTCAACAATCACACAACGATTCTGGCATTGTGGGTTTTGCTCGAATCGTTGAATCGGAAGAAGGTACTTAGTCCATGGCTGCAGAAAGATTGAGTCTCAAGGGCAAATTTCTGCATGGTGCGTCGCGGGCCCCAATGGCACACCGGGCCGATGCAGGCAGCGGCCGAAAATCAAAATAGACCTTCGATTGGGTTCAGGATTCCCTGCGGATCGAAATCCGACTTTAACGCTTTAAGGTGTGCCAGCACAGCCGGTGAAAAGTAGGATTTCAGCCGTGAGGGAGAGGGGATTACTTCTGACTGTATATATCTTCTGTAGCCGGGGTGCCTGCGCAGAAGCACTGTGATTTCATTCTCGAGGCGCAATACCCGGCGGTTTTTTTCATTTCGATCTATTGCGGAGTCAATATGCCCCCAGATTCCTATACAGACAAAATCAGCCTTTGAAGAGAACAGCAAAGGCGGCGTGAATTTGGAATATTTCATCGGCCAGAAATATTCGGGCATGAATTTCAACAAATCGGGTTCACGCTGCTTGATCGCATTTAACTCGGAGCGCAGCTTCTTCTCTTCACTTGCGGGTGCAAAAATCGAAAACCAGTAAAGATATTCGTTATTGTAGGAGTCTTCGGTTTGTTTTACCATACCTGGCTCAGTCTGCCAAGTCTCGCCGATCGTGTCTTCTGCCGGCAAGGTTTTTTGTTCTTGGCCTTCCAGTGGCACTATTTTCAGCCGGGCAGAAGTGATAATACCCAGCTGGCCCATAGAGCCGAACAGCCATGGAAACGCAGGCTGCGATTCGTCTAAAATCCGCACATTGCCCGTGCCATCGACCAACGTGATCTGCGTCACATTGTTCCAGAAGCCTCCGTGGTGCCTGCTACCGCGGCCGATTCCGCCGGCGGAAATAAAACCGCCGACCGAAGGGCCGACAAGGCCGTCATTGTGCACAGGCAGGGATTTACCGAATTTGCGCAGCCATTGGTTTATTGCATAAAGAGAAACACCCGCGCCGACCTCTATCAGGCCGTCGCTGACTTTGCGCATGGATCTGAGATTTCCCGTGAGAACGAGCAATTCATTTGCTTGCGGCAAAGATTTACCGTCCATCGAATGCCCCCTCCCGCGTACCCTGAGCTTAACGCGGCTGACTTTGGCCCAGGTGACAATTTGAACGATCCCCTGAGCATCTGATGGCTCTATGAAAGGAAATTCCGGTGGTGAACTATTAAGCTTTCCCCAGTCGCTGAGAGCCACAGGAGAAACAAAAGCGCGCACTGAGCGAAAGGGTTCGGTTGGAAAAAGTTTTTTCTCCGTGGAGATTGTTTTTTCTGCCCCTGCAGATTTGCGACCGCAGGCAGAGCAAAATGCCGTGGCAATTGACAACACGATTAACAAATAATAACCTAGCATAGTTACTGATTTCGAAACCAAGTTCGTATGGCCACCAGTTTAGCTCACCTCTTTAAGCGCATCGAGGCCAGACCCCACAGTTTCTACTTCCTTATGGCTCTCTCGCTTTTCGTGGGTATCATGCGCGCGATGTTTGAAGGGTTCTTCTTTAAAGCGCGAATAGACACGGCAGCGGCCGTCGGCATGGCGGGTTTTTATTTTAGCATCGGAATTTCTCTGTCATTTTTGCTGAAGCTGCTATTGCCTGTGCCCTGGGAGAGGCTGGAAAATTCAGTGCATATCGGCTTATTTTTGGGGATTTTTCCTCCGTTTATCGATCTTATTTTTCAGGGCCTGCAGCCAGTGACGCGCTACACATATTTTCTACTCAGTGATCTATCCCGGTTTCCGCTTTCGTGGTATGCTCCTGAATTAAATATTCCGCTGGGTGAAGCCACAACAGTGTGGCTTGCAATCATCTTTTGCGCCATTTATACCATAATCAAGACGCGTTCGTTGCTGCGCATGGGGCTCGCTTTTGTCGGGGCGTACGCCGTGATGTTCGTCCATATGGCATTAATACCATCGCTGCTTGTGCGTTTCAGCGTCGGTGATTTTGTTTCGTACCAGAATGCCGATATGAACAAAGTGCGGATGGTAAACGCCATCACAGCGCTTTTGCCGATATTGCATCTTTTGCTGGCTGTTGTGCTATACACTTTATACCGGCGGTCCTTGTCCGCAATTCTGCTTCGGCGCGCTCTGCACATTCTGCCCTTTGTTCTTTTGACTTTTTTGGGCGCCACTGTCCGCGGGGCCGGTCAGCCGGCAATTCTCGCTGCCGCAATGGTAGCCCTGTGCTACTGGACGGCTGTTTTGCAAAATGATTATTTCGATGCGAATGCCGGCGAGTCAATGTCCAAAAAATCACCCGTGAGGCGCGGGGATATGGAGTTTTTCAATATCGTTACCATTTATCTTCTACTTTGGATTTTTGCGCTCAAGAACCCGGCTGTGCTGCCGATGGCGCTCATTCTCGTGCTTGCCTGGCTCTATCACCACCCGAATTATCGAACAAAACGGTATCTGTACGGCGCCATCAAAATTGAAGGGATGTGGGGCGCCTTGAGCCTGATTGCGGGCTATCTTGTTATGCCCGATAAATCCCTGGATCGCGATGAACTGCTGCTGCTTGCCGCAGTCTTCGGGGGCTGGTCAGTCTGCGCGCCGCTGAAAGATTATAAAGATATTCGTAACGACGCCCGGGCGGGTAACGATACGTTGTATCAATTTTTTATCCGGCGCGGTATAGGGCTGTCATGGGGGCACAAATATTACAGCGCCGTAATGCTGTTGTTTTTTCTTATTCCATCCGCATATTTCATGGTGCAATGGCGAATACCCGAAGCGATTGTGCTTCTGCTGACGGTCACTATACCATTATTTTTTTTGTTGCGGCGACCACCCGGTCGGTTATGGTTTCAGCCTGTTCTGCTTGTGATTAATCTGATGATAATTCTACTGATTTTTTTTGTACACTTTCAGATCCCTTTCAGTGCCTAGATGAAGAAACATAAGCCGACAATCCGATTACTCATCTTGATTCCGGTTGTTTTTGCCGCGCTGGTAGCCGGGTACGTTTTGCATCGTAAATGGTATCGATTCGGGCAGCGCGTCTCCTACGATGCGGCAATATTACAGCAGGGTGAAGCACTCGCAAAAAAACATTGCTCTGGTTGCCATCTGTTCCCAGCTCCTTCTGCGCATACGCCGCGCATCTGGAACTACATCCTTGTCCAAATGGGATTCAAGCTTGGGGTCAACACTTTTGATTCTCATGGATATTTTCGCGAAGATCAATCGGCTTTACAAGCGGAGCATAACCGATTTCTGAAAAACCCTCCGTTAGCGGCGCTTAGTTTGAATGAGTACCGCCAGATAAAAAATTTCTATTTGGCACAATCGGAAATGCAATTTATCTCCGCACGTACAGATTTTCCTGCGACATTGCCGCTGAAAGAGCTGGTTCCGTTGCGGCTTCCGCAGAGCGGTGCGTTCGCCACCACTGCGGCTACAGTTTCGCGAGACGGTGATTTATGGCTCGGCGAGGGGTTGTCACGCCGGTTATTCCGCTTTAGAAGCAACGGTGAACTGCGTGCCACTTATCCTATTGCAGATATGCCTGTGTCATTGCATGTGAAGGCTGATTCTCTCACCATCACGTACATCGGCAGCATGTTGCCGTCAGACGAAAAGAAAGGCAGCATCGTCGAATACCAGATAACAGCGGATTCGCTTAAGCCAGGCAGAAGGCTGGCCCGGGATCTCTTTCGCACCAGCCATTCCCAACTGATAGCAGAAACGGCGGAATTAGACATAGCGGAGTTCGGCGATACGCTGGGCGAATTCAAAGTTGTTTCGCTGCAAACCGGTGGCGAACAGATTCTCTATTCGGGAAGCGGGCCTATTTGGAGCCAGCGTGTTACTCTGTTCGGTTCAGTGCCGCAATTGTTGCTGCTTGTTGCGCAGGAAAAAGAGGAACTGATTCTCTTTGAAAAAACAGGCAATCGTTGGTCGAAACGGGGCACGCTTTTGAGGTTTTCGCCCGAAAGCGGTGCAATGCATTTTGTCGTGCAGGATATGAACGGTGACGGTCGCCCTGATATCGTTTTGATTAACGGCGATGATGGAGATCTGCCCGGTGAGGCAGCACGGTCATACCATGGTGTCCGTGTTTTTTTCCAGACGCCAGAGCATCGGTTTAATGAAGGTTTCTTCTTTAACTTTCCCGGTGCGTACCGCAGTTGTGTGGCTGATTTTAATCGTGACGGCCTCACGGACATCGTCGCTGTTTCTTACTACCCTCAAGCCGGTGAATTCCTGTTCTCGGTGGTTATGCTGTTGCAGCAGCGTGATGGCGGCTGGTTGCCATGGCGCATCGATACCGGCAAAGCTGACAAATTTATCGGTGTGACCTGCGAAGATGTTGATCGTGATGGAAAAACGGATATTCTTTTAACGGCCGGGAAACTCGATATTGACAAAGCAAAAAATGCTGCCGGTGTCACGATAGGGTACTTTGTCAAAAATCCATTCTAAAAAGATGAAAAAGAAGAAAATTATCCACCTCATCTTTGCCGTTGTAGCGGTCGTTTCATGCCGGGGCAGGGATTATCCCGAGCTACGGCAATTATTTGTTGAAGCCGGCCAAATGTTCAGAGATTATCGGCTTGCGCTGGAAAAAGCGGATACCGCGGTCAGCGCTGTCGAAGTGATGAAAATATTCAATCCTCGTATAGAAGAGTTTATTCGGAAAAAAGAACAGATACAGGAAAAATATCCGGAATTGAAAGAAATTCAGCGGCTTCGGCAAACATGCAATCAAATGGAAGAATTTCAGACCTTTCGCAATGATTTTAGCGAGTTTTATAAGATGGGCGATGCGATTGCGCGCAAATTCAACCAGGATAAAACGTTTAAGGCAGAATCGCTCAAGGGGCGTGCGCTCATCTTGCGCATTTTTTGATCTGAGCTAGGGCAGGTTCACAGCCGAGGCCTTATCAAAGGATTTCTCAAAAAACTGCCCGGCATGCGGCGTGTCCGTTTTCCAGTAGTGTCCTGTTTTCTCTCGTTCGTCCGCGTCTGTGAACAGGTAATAACGGTAATTAAAACGGAATAGCTTCGGTGGTGCCGAGGGAAATGGATTTTCCGCGAAGAGTTGGGTGACCTTCTCATTTGCGAGCGACAGTTCGCGAATGAATCCAGCGATAAAGCGCACGCCGAGAAAGAAGCTGTATTTGGCATGCAGGCGCGGCTCGCGAATGCGAAACGATTCATAGTACATCTGGTGGTCAAGCCGCCAGTGGTGGGGCGCATACCAGATGGGGGATTGATCCAGTGCATCGGGCCTCACCCGAAAGCGATACTTCTTCCACTCTGCTCCATCTGCACTGCCCTCGAGGCCAATTTCGAGGCGGTACTTCGGAATCATGCCGAACAGCGCATATGGATTCGAAACTTTGGCTGCCGCGTAGGTTTGTAGCAGCGCACGCATTGGTTGCGGAATTTCTGCCTGCTCGCGGTTGCGCAGGAACACCCAGCTGGTTTCATGCAGGTAGTTTTCCCCTGGCGCAATGGCGCGGTAGATATACCATGCGGAAGTCAATAGCCAGCCGGCGAGTATGACACCGTTGGCATAAAAGACTGTGCGTTGTGCAATCGCCCTGATGCGGCCCGGCGTCGTCTTCAGTGGCGACGGTGCGGCAGGCGGGGTTGGGTCGAGCAGCGCAAACCCCACCACGACGGTCAGGATATTGAAGAATCCATAATTGCCCGAAACAAATATACCGAGCTGCAGCAGCAGATTGAGGAAAAAGAAGATCAGGCGCGCGCGCCTGCCGAAAAAAATCAGGAAAGGCCCTGGAATTTCGACCAGAAACACAAAGGCGACCATGGTCTTCTGAATCCATGCTGGCAGGCCCGCTGCATACCATGCGGCGAATGCAGGCATTGGCTGGTTTGCCCAGAAGAATTTTAGCGCGAGGCCGCTTCGCCATTCGGGCATGCCGTGCAGAAATTTCACGACGCCCATACACAGCATGAGTTTGAATAGCAGCAACCTCAGCGGCCACGCGCTGAACCGTGCGGTGCGAGCGTCGAGCAGAAAGGCGCGAGACAGCAAATAGACAAAGATGCTTTCGATCAGAAATACATCCCACACATAATCAAAGAACGGAGATGGGAAATGCGCATAGCAGGCCAGGGTGAGCCACAGTAGTACGTGGATCGCGAGCACGCTAAATCTGCCAGACGTAAAATGCGCATTGCGGAGAAACAGCAGCGGCAAAAGCGGCAACAGCAGCAGGGATTGCGCCAGAATTCGGAAGCCGGTTTCGACCGGATGCGCCGCCGGCGCGATCGCTCGTAGTCCGCCATATTGCGGCAGAGCCGAAAACAGTGCTATGGCCGCACACAGCAACAGGCCCACCGGCAGCAGCGAGGATCGAAGGTTCTGAGAAACTGGGGAAGCGCGCAGAATAGCGTCGAGACTGCCACAGCGGCGGCATTTTCAAGCGAAAATGCTGTTTACGCATTATGGCGACCTCGCAGTTTTCTTTATGTTCTCCAGACCAAGCGCCCGTCCCTGCCGATCAACCCGGGTTGTGGCTGTTATTTTGGCCGTGGCTCTCGCGACCTTCTGCACGCCGCGAAAAAAACCGGACACAGAAGACAAGCTCAAAGCGATGATGACGCAGTTTTTCACTGTGCCCGTACAACCTGCGCTACCGGTTGCGGGGCTGTGGATTGCGGAACCTGCATCGGTCACGGCGCTCATTGAAAAAAAATACCTCGCTGGTTATGTTGCGAAGCCCGATGAAATGCAGGCCAATGAAATTCGTGAACGGCTCAAGTCGCTGAACGTGTTTTTCCGGGTGCAAGGAAACGATCTGGCGCTGCTGTCTATCGTGGGTGACTCATTTGGCATCAGTCCGGGGCGACTAAAAAAACGCGCGGGTGCTGCGGCCAATGCAGAAACCTACGACGCGGTGATGCGCGGCAAACAGGGATCGACCACCAAGGCGGTGCTGCGCTTGCGGAAAATCAACGGCGTCGAAAAAATCGAATACGAAGAAAACGGTCTGGTCATGACGGCGGTGCGTGAGATGCGGCCTGCGGCAGACCTCGTCGCCTATTATTCGCAGCAGGTTAAAGCCGGTACAGGTCTCACGCAATATTGACGTTACAGTGGTTTGACAGGTTCACCCACCGCAAGATTCTAAAATGCTCAAACGCCTCATCGAACGGCAGAGTCGCAGAAATTGGCATCCTTATGCCTTTCTGATGTTTTGCGTGTTTGTGGGGCTCACGCGTGGCATTCTCGAAATCATCCTTCAGGGTATCGGTCTTTATAATTCCGATGTCATGAATTTTCTGCCGTTCTATGTGCTGCTGGGGCTTTTGCTCACGCTACTGTTATCTTCTCTCGGTGGAGTGAGTTTTCAATCAGTGCAGAAATCGCTGACGATGGGACTTTTCATCGGCCTGTTTCCCCCGCTGTTCGACTATGTCTTTTTTGCCAACAGTTCGGCTTTCTATGGATATTATTATGTCTGGAATTTTTCCCAATTGCCGTTTCTAGGTTATAATCCCGAATTTAATTTCCCCGCCGGCGAGACCCTCGCGATCTGGATCAGCATTCTGTTCTGCGGGCTGTATGTCTATGCCGTGACCGCAAAATGGCTGCGCGCGTTTCTCGCAATTGTGGGAGCATATCTGGTCTTTGTCTTTATGGGATCGCTGTTGCCCATGCTTGTCACCAAACTGTCCGGTGTCGATCTGCCGACGATCGAAGCGGCGCGCTTAAGCGACCCAGCGACGTTGCGCGCGCTGAGTTTCCGCATCGCCTTTTACCAGAGCCTGCTCGCGCTGGTTGTGTATTTGCTGCTGCGCCGCGAAATTCTCGCGCT
>Ga0154020_10007729_pt1 | contig 12515 bp, 7 predicted proteins | sample Klosneuvirus_201_FD_109709 | JGI IMG/M metagenome (GOLD analysis project Ga0154020, IMG submission 109709) | Active sludge microbial communities from wastewater, Klosterneuburg, Austria - Klosneuvirus_20160825_MG | ecosystem: Engineered > WWTP > Aerobic digester > Activated sludge | place... | reverse complement strand
GCGACGTGCCAGGTCACGGTCTGCGCGCTGCGTCGGCGCGGGGAGGCCGCGGCGTCGCAGTACAGGCGATCCTTGGTGACGTCGATGAAGAGCGCCGAAAGATCGACCGCGCACAGGTCGACCACGTCCTTGAGCACGGTGTGGAAGGTGTAGTCGTCGTACGCCGCGGCCGCCTTGCGGGCGAACCCGCGCACGCGCGTCAGGATGAAGAGATCGAACGGCTCCAGCGCGCTGTCGGGCAGGCAGTCGCGGCCCGGGTCGAAGCCGCTCAGGTTGCCGAGCAGGAAGCGGAAGGTGTTGCGGATGCGCCGATACGACTCGGTCAGGTGCTCGAGCACCGTGGGCGAGTAGGCGATGTCGTTGCGGAACTCGGCGCCGGCGACCCACATGCGCAGGAGCTCGGCGCCGGTCTTCTTGATCTGATCCTCGGGCGCCGTGTAGTCGATCTTGATGCCGCGGCGGCGCTTCTCCTCGATGGCCGACTTGGAGTAGGCGTTGCCGTCCTGGTCGACCACGAAGCCATGGGTGAGGACCGACTTGAAGGGGGCCTTGCCGCGCGCGGCCACCGAGGCCAGCAGGCTGGAGTGGAACCAGCCGCGGTGCTGGTCGGAGCCCTCGAGATAGAGGTCGACCGGCAGCCCCATGCCGGGGTCGGGCTCGCACACCGCGGCCCAGCTGACGCCGGACTCGAACCAGACGTCGACGATGGCGTCGTCCTTGCGGAAGTCGGCCGGGCCGTACTCGCCGTGGCGCCAGCCCGGGGGCAGGAGGTCGGTGGCCTCGCGCGCGAACCAGGCGTCGGCGCCGTGCTCGGCGAACAGGTTGGCGATGTGCTCCATCACGTCGGCGTCGGCCAGCGCCTCGCCGGTGTGGATGTTGATGAAGGTGGGGATGGGCACGCCCCACACGCGCTGGCGCGACAGGCACCAGTCGGGGCGGTTCTCGATCATGCCGCGGATGCGGTTCTCGCCCCAGGGCGGGATCCAGCGTGTGCGACCGATCTCGTCGAGCGCATGCTGACGCAGGCCGTTGTGCTCCATCGAGCAGAACCACTGCGGGGTGGCGCGGAAGATGACGGCGTTCTTGCATCGCCAGCAGTGCGGGTACGAATGCTTGATCGACGCGGCGGGGTCGGACAGCAGCGCGCCGGCGGCGACCAGGTCGGCGATGACGGCGGCGTTGGCCTTGAAGACGAACTGGCCGGCGTAGCGGGTGTCGGCGAGGAACTTCCCGCCGTCGTCCACCGGGGCGTAGATCTCCAGGCCGTGTTCCACGCCGACCTTGTAGTCGTCGGCGCCGTGGCCGGGGGCGGTGTGGACGATCCCGGTGCCGGCCTCGGTGGTCACGTGGTCGGCGGTCCAGGCGCGGTGATCGACCTCGGCGCGGGTCTCGAGCAGCGGGTGGCTGTACTGCTTGCCGATGAGCACGCTGGCGGCGGAGTTGGCCGTGCTGGGGGCGCCGAGCTGGGCCCACTGCTCCTCGGGGGCGAAGCTGGCGCGCACCTCGGGGCTGACCGCGGCGACGAAGCGCGTGGCCAGCTCGCGCGCGACGACCAGGATCTGGCGCACGCCGCCCACGGTGGCCGGGATGCCGACATATTCGAAGTCGGGGTGCAGCACCACCGCGAGGTTGGCGGGCAGCGTCCACGGCGTCGTGGTCCAGATGACCACCGCGGCCGGCACGCCGCCGATGGCGTAGTCCTTCATGCGGAAGGCGACATAGATCGACGGCGAGGCCTTGTCGGCGTGCTCGACCTCGGCCTCGGCCAGGGCGGTGCGACACGACGCGCACCAGTGCACCGGCTTCTTGCCCTTGTAGAGGAAGCCGGCGCGCGCCAGCTTGCTGAGCTCGCGCACGATGGTGGCCTCGTACGACCTGTTCAGCGTCAGGTACGGGTCGTCCCAGGTGCCGAAGATGCCCAGGCGCTGGAACTCGGCGCTCTGGATGCCGACATACTTCATGGCGTGCGCGTGGCAGGCGGCGCGGATCTCGACCTTCGACATGCCGGCCTTCTTGTCGCCCAGCGTGCGATCGACCTGCAGCTCGATGGGCAGGCCGTGGGTGTCCCAGCCCGGCTTGTAGACCGCCAGGGCGCCCGTCATGGTGCGGTACTTGACCACCAGATCCTTGAGGATCTTGTTGAGGATGTGGCCGTAGTGGATGTTGCCGTTGGCGTAGGGCGGGCCGTCGTGCATGACGAAGCGTGGACCGCCCGCGCGGGCGGCCAGGATGCGGTCATACAGGCCGGACTGCTTCCAGGCGGCCAGCATCTCGGGCTCGCGACGGGCCAGATCGGCCTTCATCGGGAACTCGGTCACCGGCAGGTTCAACGTTTCGCGATACGAATCTGTGGGGTCCTTGGCCACGGTCGCGGGACTATAATCGAACGCCATGAGCAGCGCCACGAGCGAACCCGGCCGCCCCGCGCGGCTATCCTGGGACGATTACTTCATGCAGATCGCGGTCGTGGTGTCGTCGCGATCGACCTGCCCGCGCAAGTTCGTCGGGTCGGTCATCGTGCGTGACAAGACCATCCTGTCGACCGGCTACAACGGGTCGATCAGGGGCATGCCGCACTGCTCGGAGGTCGGCCACATGATGGAGAACGACCACTGCGTGGCGACCATCCACGCCGAGGCCAACGCCATCATCCAGGCCGCCAAGAACGGCGTCACCATCGACGGCGGGACCATCTATGTGACCGCGAGCCCGTGCTGGAACTGCTTCAAGGAGATCGCGAACGCCGGCATCAAGCGCATCTGCTACGGCGAGTTCTATCGCGACGAGCGCATCTTTGATGTTGCGCAGCGGCTGGGCATCGAGCTCCTGCACATTCCCCAGAAGAAGTAGCGGCCACCGAACAGGCCCCTGCACACCGAAATGTTGACTTGTTTGTGCCCAAACGGTTGAATGGGCCTCTCATGCGTTCGCTCAGGCGTTTCGGGCTGATGGTGGCGCTCCTCGGAGCGGTGGGGCTGACGGCCGAGGCGAAGCCTGCGGCTGCTCCGGCGGCGAAGGGCAAGGCTGCTGCGAAGGCCGCGCCGGCCAAGGGCAAGGCGACCGCCGCGAAGGGCAAGACCGCGGCGAAGGCCAAGGCCAAGGGCAAGGACGCCGGCAAGAACAAGAAGAAGACCGCGCAGAAGTGCGCCAAGACCAAGAAGGGCAAGACCAAGCGCTGTGGTGGCACTGGCGAGTGGGGCACCTTCTTCGGCCAGGGTGTCGCCGCCAGTGAGCTGCGCAGCGAGCCGCTGGGCCGGCCCTCGGGCCATGTCGCGATTCGCTCGGGCGCCGTCAACGAGTCGGCCGACGTGCAGATCTTCCAGTCCGACGGCAGCTATGACCCGTCGGCGCTGGCGTCGCTCGACAAGGTCTTCAAGTGCAAGCGCACCGGCGAGGTGCGCCAGATCGATCCGCGCCTGTACGAGGTCCTGTCACACATCCAGGATCACTACGAGGGCAAGCAGATCGAGCTGGTGTCGGGCTTCCGCTTCCAGCGCAACGAGAACAGCCGGCACTACCACGGCAGCGCCGCCGACATCATCGTGTCGGGCGTGGCGCAGAGCGACCTCAACAGCTATGTGAAGACGCTGGACGTCGGCGGCATGGGCATCGGGATCTATCCCAAGTCGGGCTTCATCCATGTCGACTTCCGCGCCCCCGGGCGTCCGAGCTACCGCTGGACCGACTACTCGACGGGAGAGCAGAGCTCGCCCGGCAAGCAGCCCCCCAGGGGCTGGTCCCGCCCAAACTCGTAAGACTCCAGAGGTTCCGGCGCGCCACCAGGGTTGACAGGCGCGATCCGCTCCGCGTATAGGTTGAACACTTATTCAGCCCATGGCGGACCAGCTCGACCTCTTCGGAAAGAAGCGACCAAGGCACGGGGGTCCGCCACCGCCCGCCGGAAGCATGCCACCCGACCACGACGACCCCAGCTCGCTGCCGCTGCACGAAGAGACCAAGCGGCGCTACCTCAACTACGCCATGTCCGTCATCACGTCCCGGGCCCTGCCCGACGTGCGTGACGGCCTGAAGCCGGTGCAGCGTCGCATCCTGTATGCGATGTATAGCAACCTCCGGATCTACCCCGACAGCAAGCATCGCAAGTGCGCGCTGGTCGTCGGTGACGTCCTCGGTAAGCTGCATCCGCACGGCGACACCTCGGTGTACGACGCCCTGGTGCGCATGGCGCAGGACTTCAGCCTGCGCGTGCCGCTGATCGACGGCCACGGCAACTTCGGGTCGCTGGACGGCGATGGCGCCGCCGCGATGCGCTACACCGAGTGCCGGCTGGCGTGGCCGGCGATGTCGCTGCTCGACGAGCTCAAGCAGCAGACCGTGGGCTGGCGCCCCAACTATGACGGTCAGCTCATGGAGCCGATCGTCCTGCCCGCGAAGTATCCCAACCTGCTGGTCAACGGGGCCACCGGGATCGCGGTCGGCATGGCCACCAACATCCCGCCGCACCACCTCGGCGAGGTCATCTCGGCGTGTCTGGCGCTGATCGAGGATCCTGCGCTCGAGACCAAGGATCTGCTCAAGCACATCAAGGGGCCGGACTTCCCGACCGGCGGGCAGATGCTCAACAACAAGCGCGAGCTGCGCGAGATCTACGAGACCGGGCAGGGCGCCGTGCGCGTGCGCGGCGAGTTCAAGCTGGAGGAGGGTAAGCGCGGCGCGCAGTCGATCATCGTGACGTCGATCCCGTACGCGGTGTCGAAGTCGACCATCGTCGAGCAGATCGGCGAGATCATCATGGCGCGCAAGCTGCCGCTGCTGCTCGACGTGCGTGACGAGTCGACCGACAAGGACGGCGTCCGCATCGTGATGGAGCTGAAGAAGGACGCCGATCCGGAGCTGGTGATGGCGTACCTGTACAAGCACACGCCGCTGCAGACCAACTTCAACGTCAACCTGACCGCGCTGATCCCGACCGCCAACAGCGAGGTCGCGACGCCGGACCGGCTGGACCTCAAGAGGATGCTGTCGCACTTCCTCGAGTTCCGCCTCGATGTCACGCGCAAGCGCTTCCAGTTCGAGCTGTCGGAGCTGGAGAAGCGCATCCACCTGCTGGAAGGCTTCGCCAAGATCTATGACGCCCTCGACGAGGTCATCAAGATCATCAGGAAGTCGGACGACAAGGCGGACGCCGCTGCCAAGCTGATGAAGCGCTTTGATCTCGATGGCGAGCAGGTCGAGGCCATCTTGGAGCTCAAGCTGTACAAGCTGGCGCGGCTGCAGATCCTGATGGTCGAGCAGGAGCTCGGCGAGAAGCAGGCCGAGGCCAAGAAGATCCGCGCCATCTTGAAGAGCGAGAAGGCGCTGTGGGGCGTGGTCGCCAAGGAGCTGGAGAAGATCCAGGGCGACAACGCCGGTGACAAGCGGCGCACCCGCGTCGGCGGTGGCGGGGACGAGGTCGAGTTCACCGAGGAGCACTTCATCGTCGCCGAGGACGCCCATGTCGTGCTGACGCGCGACGGCTGGGTCAAGCGTGTCGGGCAGCTCAAGGACCCCAACCAGACCCGCACCCGTGAAGGTGACGAGGTGGTGCAGGTGCTGGTCGGGTCGACGCGGGCGCTGGTGGCGTTCTTCACCAACTTCGGGTCGGCCTACGTCACGCGCATCAATGACGTGACGCCGTCGACCGGGTATGGCGACCCGGTGCAGAAGCTGTTCAAGTTCAAGGACGGCGAGCGTGTGGTCGGCGGCATGTCGCTGGATCCGCGTTTGCTGGCGTCGAAGGACCAGATGATGCTGGCGGTGTCCAAGGGCGGCTATGCCATGCGCTTCGCGCTGACGCCGCACACCGAGGTGTCGACGCGGGCGGGGCGGCGCTTCGCCAAGACCGCCGAGGGTGACGAGATCCTGGGCGTGGTGCCGGTGGCCGACAACGACCTGGTGGTCGCGGCGACCAGCGACGCGCATGGGCTGGCGTGCAAGGCGGCCGAGATCAACGTGCTGGCCGGGCCGGGGCGTGGCGTCACGCTGATCAAGGTCGAGGAAAACGCGCGCGTGCTCGGCTTTGCCGCGGTGCAGAGCAAGCACGAGGGCCTCTCGGTCGAGAGCGACAAGGGCAAGGTCTACGAGCTGACGCCCAAGGAGATCGGCATCACGTCGCGCGGTGGCAAGGGCCACATGTTCTCCAAGCGCGACGGCTTCGCCAAGGTGTTGCCGCGGCCGGTGATGATCCCGACGCTGCCCGAGCCGCCAGGCGCCGGAGGCCCCGGCGCTGGTAGCGGCGGCAAGAACGGACAAGGGAACCTGGTGAACTGATGGCCAAGGGCAGCTATACCGCGGACGACATCGACGTCCTCGAGGGGCTCGAGCCGGTGCGCAAGCGGCCGGCGATGTACATCGGCGGCACCGATCAGCGCGGCTATCACCATCTGCTGTGGGAGATCGTCGACAACGCGGTCGACGAGGTCATCAACGGGCACGCCTCGCGCATCAATGTGACGCTGCACAAGGATGGCCGCTCGGTGACGGTGACCGACAACGGGCGCGGCATCCCGGTCGGCACCTCGAAGAAGTTCAATGGCAAGAGCGCGCTCGAGGTCATCCTGACCACGCTGCACTCGGGCGGAAAGTTCAACGCCAAGAACTACACCCACTCGGGCGGTCTGCACGGTGTCGGCTCGTCGGTGGTCAACGCCCTGTCGGAGGAGATGGTCGCCACCGTCAAGAGCGAGGGTCACGAGTGGGAGCTCAAGCTGTCGCGCGGGCTGCCCAAGGGCAAGCTGAAGCAGCTGGGCGCGGCGCGGGGCACCGGGACGACGATCTACTTCCGGCCCGACAGCGAGATCTTCGGGGTCAAGGCGCGCTTCGATACCGCGCTGGTGCGCGAGCGGCTGGAGGCCAAGACCTACCTGCACAAGGGGCTGCACGTCTTCTTCGAGGACCAGGAGACCAAGGAGAAGCTGGAGTTCTCGCACGACGGCGGCATCGCGGACTTCCTGGTCAAGATCGTGGCCGACCGTGGCAAGGCGATCACGCCGCCGGGCGCGACGCCGTTCTATCTGTCGCGCGAAAATGGCCTGAAGATCGAGGTTGCGCTGGCCTGGACCGAGGGCACCGACGAGCACGTGCGTTCGTATGTGAACGGCATCCCGACCGGGTCGGGCGGCACCCACGACGCCGGGCTGCGCGCGGGTGTGGTCAAGGCGGTGCGCAACTACATCGCGACGCACAAGCTGGATCCCAAGGGCGTCACGCTGACGGCCGAGGATCTGCGCGAGGGGCTGGTCGCGGTGGTGTCGCTGTACATCAGCGAGCCGCAGTTCCAGGGCCAGACCAAGGACCGCCTGAACAACCCGGAGGTCGCGGGGCTGGTCGACAGCGCGGTGCGCACCGAGCTCGAGAACTATCTCAACGGCAGCAAGCAGGTCACCGAGGGGCTGGTGGCGCGCATGATCCTGGCGGCGCGTGCGCGTGAGGCGTCGCGCGCGGCCAGCCAGGCGGTGTCGCGCAAGACCGCGGTGTCGCACCGGCTGAATCTGCCGGGAAAACTGGCCGATTGTGCGTCGACCGATCCGGCCGAGAGCGAGCTGTTCATCGTCGAGGGCGAGAGCGCCGGCGGCTCGGCCAAGGGCGGGCGCGACCGCAAGCTGCAGGCCATCCTGCCGCTGCGCGGCAAGGTGCTGAACGTCGAGCAGGCCTCGTCGGCCAAGGTGCTGGCCAACAAGGAGCTGCAGGACATCGTGCAGGCGCTGGGCTGCGGCTTCGGCCCCGACTTCGATGTCACCAAGCTGCGCTATCACAAGATCTTCCTCTTGATGGACGCCGACTCCGACGGGCACCACATCTCGACGCTGCTCTTGACCTTCTTCTACCGGCACATGCAGGGGCTGATCCGCGCCGGCCACGTCTATCTGGCGCAGCCGCCGCTGTACAAGGTCGACATCGGGTCGAAGACCTACTGGGCGCTGGACGAGGCCCATCGCGACCGCATCATCAAGGACAACACCAAGGGCAATGCCAAGGCCGAGGTCATGCGCTTCAAGGGTCTCGGCGAGATGAACGCCGAGGAGCTCAAGCAGACCACGCTGGATCCCAAGAAGCGGCTGGCGCTGCGGGTGGAGATCTCGAACGAGCTCGAGACCGACAAGGTCTTCAACGAGCTGATGGGCAAGGACGCCCAGGCGCGCTTCCGCCTGATCAAGGAGATCGCGCCCGAGGCCATCGAGCTCGACGTCTGAGATGAGGTGCTACGGCGCCGCGACCGCGGCGTCGAGCAGCTTCTCCAGCGTCGCGGTGTCCTGGTCGCCCATCACGCGGGTCGGGCCGATGAACAGCGTCGGCAGGCCGCGTACGCCGATGTCGAGGGCCAGCTTCTTGTCAGCGTCGAGGCGCTGCTGGATGGCGTCTCCCTTCATGCAGGTGCGCAGCGCGGCGACGTCGAGGCCGGCGGCGCGGGCGGCCTTGTCGATGGCGCCGTCGTCGAGGTCGCCCGTGATCAGGCGCTCGGCAACGGCGTCCCCGGCGGCCGCGCTGATGGCCTCGGCACACAGCACCGCGCGCGCGGCGGGGGCGGCGCGCTTGTGCATGCTCAGGGGCAGGTGCTTGCGCACCACGCGCACGCGGCCGGCGCGCTTCGCCAGCACCGGCACCAGCTGCTTGTGCAGCGAACGGCAGTACGGGCACTGGAAGTCGACGAAGTCGATCACGGTGGCCACGCCGGGGCGAGCCTGCGCGTTGACCAGCGCGAGCGCGGCGCCGGTGGCCGGCTCGGGCGCGGGGCCATGACGGTGCGGCGGCCGGTGCACGATGTTGAGCATCGCCAGCGGGATGGCCACCGCGAGGGCACCGAGGCCGGCGCTGAGCGGGCGAAAGGCCAGCTCGTCGGCCGGGGTGGCGGGCGGACGCAGCTCGCGCCACAGCGCCAGCGCGCCCAGCGCGACGCCGCTCAGGTCGACGACCACACACAGCGGGCAGACCTCGCCGATCACGAACAGCTGCAGCCCGAGCAGGATCAGGCTGGTCAGCGCGCCGCCGCTGGCCCACAGCGTCAGCCAGCGCCCGGCGCGCGCGTGCGGCCGCAGCGCCAGCACCAGCGTGACCCCGAAGAAGCCCAGCCCGAGGTAGGGCATCGGGAGGCCGAACGGCCTGGCCCACTCGCTGTGCTGCACCGCCGAGCAGCCGCCCTCGGGACCGCAGAACAGCGCCACATGGCCGAGCACGTTGGCCAGCAGCATCGCGCTGACGGTCAGCCCGACCAGCGCGCAGAGCCGGATCGCGACCTCGCGCAGGCGCGCGGCCGACATGCTGCTACAGGCCCAGCAGCGCCAGCGGCGGCGCGACGATGAGCTGCAACGGCGAGAAGTTCGCGCGCAGCCCTTCGGTGGTCAGGCGCGCGCGACGCCCCACCGAGGTCAGCGGGCCCTGCTGGCCGAGCCCGAACAGCGTGGTGCGGAAGGCGTCGAAGTCGCCGCTGTACTTCTGCGCCAGCGCGCCCACATAGGCGACCGCAGGAGCGCCGGTGCGACCGCCGCTGGCGACCTCGACGCGCGCCGCCGCGCCCTGGGGGCGCAGCTCGACGGCGATGGCCAGCTCCTCGCCGCGATCGAGCAGGTAGCGCGTGGCCTCGACCAGCGCGCGCACGCGGGCCTCGCCCAGGCGGGCCTCGGCGGCCGTACGCAGCGGGCTGCCCGGGCTGCCGCAGCGCGGCCGGGTGAAGTCGGCGCACTGGGCCAGGATCTGCGGGTCGATGGCCTCCAGGGGGTCGAAGCTCTCGGCCCACAGCAGCAGCGGTGCGCTGGCGACCAGGGTGCGGCCGGCGCGCACGCGCTGCTGGAAGCGCGCGGCATCGGCGGCGGTGCGGCTGACCGCGCGACGCGCCAGCTCGGCGTCGAGCGCCAGCACCACGGTGTCGCCCACCGGCACGATGGTCAGGGTGATGCGGCCGAGATCGTCGGCGAACAGCGCGTCGGGCAGCAGCGGCCCCTTCATGACCACGCGGAAGGCGCCCGGGGTCAGATCCTTGGCGTCGCTGCGGTCGAGCTCCCAGCCCGCCGGCATGCCGCCCAGGAAGCCGAGCGCCAGCAGCGCGGTCTTGACCGCGTCGTTGACCTTGCCGACCAGCTTCCTGGCCGCGGCGGCGTCGCGCGCAGCCAGGATGACGGCCAGGCCCTGCTTGGCCGGGCGCGAGACCACGGCGATCTCGCCGGTCAGCGGCTCGATGACATCGTGCACCACGTCGAAGCCGGAGGCCTGCCTGACGAAGGTCTCGCCTTGCAGGACGCGCGGATCGCGCGCGGCGAAGAGGTCGTGCAGCGCCGTGAAGTCGAGGCTGGCGCCGAGCAGGCCGACGCCGTCGTCGCCCAGGGTGGCCAGCGCACGTGCGCGGGCGCTGCCGGCGACGCCGGGGCCGCCGCGGTTGGCGCGGCCCAGGATGCGTGCGGCCTCGGTGCGCCCGGCGTCGGCCGCGAACAGCCGCATGACCACGCCGGTCGGCTTGACGTCACCGGCCACGAAGGTCAGCGTGGCGCCCGCGAAGGCGGCGCCGATGTCCAGCACGCCGCCCGCGGGCGCCGCCGCCGCGGCCGGGGGCACGCGCTGCAGCCACTCGATGAGGCCGCCGCGCTCCGCCGCGGGGACCTTCTGCGCCAGCAGCGCGGTCAGCTCACTGCCGCCCCGCTTGCCCGCCTTCGCCGCGCCGCTCACCGCCGTGACGTCATAGCCACACACGCGCCGCTTGCCGGCGGCGTCACACTTCATCACGCCACCCTCGACCCGCCCGTCGATGGCGGCATCCAGCCCGGCCAGCAGCTTGCCCAGCGTGGTCTCGCCCGCCGGTCCGGTGGTGACGGCCGCCACCACGGGGTCGCCCCCGGGCAGCACGAACACCGCCAGGCCGCCGCGTGGATCGATGCCTGCCGCCGCAATTCCCGCCGCGTCGCGCAGATCCGCCCCCAGCGACTGCTCGAAGGCCAGCCCGATGGCCGACACCAGCGCCGCGCCGTGGGGATGCTCCTCCAGGGTCGCGCGCAGCCGCTTGTAGGCGTCCGCCGCGCGGCCGAGGTCGGTCACCACCGCGCCGGCGATGGCGCCCGGGGGCGCCAGCTTCCACAGCTCGTCGGGGCGCACCCCGCCGTTGCCACCGCCACGCTGTCCACCACCACACGAGGCCACTGCGGTCGCGACCAGCACCGCCATCGAGAAGGTCCGCACCGTCATCTTGTCAGTTCGTCCTTGCCTGTGCACTTTCAGCCTCTTAGCATGCGATTTCGCACCGAGGGAGAGTTTCACATGATGATCGTGATGTCGCCGCAGGCGACCGCAGCAGAGGTCGCAGATGTGGTGACGGCAGTCGAGGCGCAAGGATTTACCGCGCATCGCTCGGACGGCAAGGAGAGCACCGTCATCGGTGCCGTCGGCATCGTCTCGGGCGAGTACGACCCGCGCAACTTCGAGGTCCTGCCCGGCGTCGCCCGCGTGGTGCGGCTGTCGGCCGCTTACAAGCTGGCCAGTCGCCACTTCAAGCCCGAGGACACCGTCGTCCAGATCGGCAAGGTCGCCATCGGCGGGCCTGGCGTCGTGCTGATGGCCGGCCCGTGCACCATCGAGAGCCGCGAGCAGATCGACGCCATCGCGCCCCTGGTCAAGGCCGCGGGCGCGACCATCCTGCGCGGCGGCGCCTTCAAGCCGCGCACCTCGCCCTATTCGTTCCAGGGCATGGGCGAGGAGGGGCTGCGCTACATCCGCGAGGCCGCCGACAAGCACGGCCTGCTGGTCGTCAGCGAGGTCATGGATCGCACCCAGATCCCGATGATGCTGGGCTATGTCGACATCCTGCAGGTCGGCGCGCGCAACATGCAGAACTTCGATCTGCTGAAGGATCTCGGCAAGGTCAAGCGCCCGGTGCTGCTCAAGCGCGGCATGTCGGCCACCCTGGAGGAGCTGCTGCTCAGCGCCGAGTACATCCTGGCCGGCGGCAACCGCGACGTCATCCTGTGCGAGCGCGGCATCCGCACCTTCGAGCGCGCCATGCGCAACACCTTCGACATCGCCGCCATCCCGGTGCTCAAGACCATGTCGCACCTGCCGGTGGTCGCCGACCCCAGCCACGCCCTGGGCATCCGCGACAAGGTGGCGCCGGCCGCCCGCGCCGCGGTCGCCGCGGGCGCCGATGGCCTCATCATCGAGGTGCACAACCAGCCCGAAAAGGCGCTGTGCGACGGCGCCCAGTCGCTGCTGCCCGAGCAGATCATGCGCCTCTCCAAGGAGCTCGACGGCATCGCGCGGGTCATCGGGCGCAGCCTGGCGTCATAGGCTATTCTTGACCTGATGCTGCGTCGCCTCACCGTTGCCGTGGTCCTGGCTGCGCTGGCCGGGTCGGCCGGCGCCGACGCCAGCCGGCGGCCGCGGCGCTGGTCGCGCGCCGCCCGCATCGACTTCCCGATCACGCCCGCGATGAGCCCCGAGGTGCGCAAGCTGCGCGCCGAGGGCGACGAGATGCTGTCGCGCGTCGGCAACCCCGAGTTCGGCCGCAAGATCGACGCCGCGCGCTTCGCCGCCAGCTT
>Ga0154020_10007727_pt1 | contig 12516 bp, 9 predicted proteins | sample Klosneuvirus_201_FD_109709 | JGI IMG/M metagenome (GOLD analysis project Ga0154020, IMG submission 109709) | Active sludge microbial communities from wastewater, Klosterneuburg, Austria - Klosneuvirus_20160825_MG | ecosystem: Engineered > WWTP > Aerobic digester > Activated sludge | place... | reverse complement strand
GCTCAAACCGGAGCTTATTATTTATCACATTATTCCCCACCGGATGATCAAATTGATTTTCGCAGTACAGGTATTGTGCAGGATGCACAAGGCGAAATCTACTTTGCTACCAAAGGTGGGGTGTTAGAATTTGATGGAAGAAACTGGCGTATAATTTCTACGCCTGCCACGGTTCATACGCTTTCAACCAATGGTGAAAATATTTACTTAGCTGGCCTGGCAGGGGGTGGAGTACTGGGTAAAAAAAGTGAAAACCCGAGGCCGTATCAGAAAATTTCGGATGGAAATTTCTTCTCAACCCTAACAAATAGCAATCATGTTTTTTTCTTTGCTAAAGATCAAATCACTTCATATGATATTTCTACGCATGAACTTATAAACACGATTAAGCCAGATAGCAGTCATGGTATTTTTATAGGGGCTTATTTAGTAGCCGATAAAGTTTACGTGCGCACTTCTTTGCGGGGATTGCTTAAGATTGAACAAGATAAACTGGTTGCCTCAGACTTTACACCCGGCCATCTCATTTTCTCAACACCTTCTGCTAATGGAAAACAATTTTTAATAGGTACTGACGACCACCATGTTTATACATATGCAAATAATTCCTTGCGGGAGATTGTAATAAAAGATCAGAACCTGTTAACTAAATACGTGTTGGTGGATGGCACTTGGGTTAATGACAGCCTGATTGCACTCGGCACATTAAGAGGGGGTGTATTATTCATCAATCCAAAAACAGGTGAAACAGAAGAGCATGTTAATTATCAAAATGGCTTGCCTGATAATGAAGTGTATGCTTTGATGACCGACCGCAGGCAGGGTGTTTGGGTAGCGCATGAGTATGGGTTTACTCGCATTGCTCCAAATATTCCGTTTCGCTCATTCGATCATTTCCCCGGGTTGGCCGGCAATCTTTTATGTGCCCAAACCTTTCATGGAACTGTATTTGTTGGCACTACTCTTGGCCTTTATCAATTGACAGAAGATGTGCCAGAAATAATTCCCATTACAACCATAAAAGCACCACAAGGAAAGAAGAGTAAAAAATCGTTGGTGGTTAGTGTTGTTGAAGAAAAAAAAGACAGTGTTCAAAAGACACCCGAGTACCGATTCAAAAAAGTAAAAAACATTGATGGCAAAATAACCCAACTTGCTGAAGTAATGGGCAAACTGCTTGCTTCAGGACTAAGCGGAGTATATGAAGTTACCGGGTTAATCGCCAACCCAATTGTGCAAGAGCCGGTTCGTTCTGTCTTCTATTCTCCTTCGTTGAATCAACTTTTAGTTGGAACTTATTCAGAAAAGGTAAAGACCCTTGTTTTAGAAAATGATAGTTGGAAAGATACCAATTTGATCGACTCGCTTCACGATTTTATTAGTCATGCTTTTGAAGATAACCTTGAAAACATCTGGCTTTGCGGACGCTCAAATATTTATAAAATAGAAACCGTTGACGGTGACATAACCGACCTTATTACTTATCCAATAAACAATCCTTCGCGCGATGAAACCGTGGGCTTAGCGTATGGCAGCGAATTGTACATTGCTGCATCGGGGCAGTTCAGTCGTTTTGATGAAAAGAAGTCTGCTTTTGTTAAGTATGATTCGCTACCGGGGTTGCGAAAATATTTTGCTTCGGCTGGCTATTTCTGGTTTCATGATGGCGCTAAGTGGCGCACCGTAGACCGTAAACTTCAAACCTTAAAACTTGATTGGCTTGGGCTCTTTCCAAACTTGCGATTTTTGGCTCCAAATAATTCAGGCGATGGGCTGTGGGTGATAACGGCTAAAAATGAATTGTACAAATTTACCAATACAAGCATCCAACCCGACACCGCAAACTATCCACTTTTTTTACGCAGTGTGCTCGGGCAAGATATTAAGTTTGCGAAACGTATTGAAATTGAGCAAGCTGATAATTTGGTAACCTTCGAATTTATTCAACCCGATTTTGTTGGATTAAACACCACGCAGTATCGGTATCAGGTAAAAGGCCTTACCAATTCCTGGTCAACCTGGGCGGCCACAAACAATGTTATTGCCTTACCGTTTCTGCCGGCCGGCAAATATGATTTACTAGTTCAATCACGCGATTTATTAGGAAATGAATCAACAACGGAGCAAATTAATTTTGTTGTTTTGCCACCCTACTGGAAACGCTGGTGGTTTTATGCATTAGAATTTTTTGTCTTTAGTTTTTTTGTGACTTTATCCTTGCGGTTGGGTCGCGCCAAGGCGCGCTATCGTTACCTCAGTCAAATCCTATCTTTGATTACCGTTGTTATGTTAATTCAGTTTTTAGAAACTGTAATCAGCTCCTTGTTTGGATCACGAACCTCACCGGTTATTGATTTTGCTATTCAAGTATTTGTTGCGTTACTCGTGTTTCCGGTTGAAATTTTGGCCCGCGATGCCATGAATAAATATGCCGAAGGGAAGTATCGCATCAGAAGAATTTGGGATAAAGAAAAATAACCGATTCTAATTGATAGTATTTTATTACCTTCACCTAATCCGAAAAAAGATAATTCATGAAAATCCTAATTCCAGTATTAGCTACAGTTCTTCTACTTAGTAACTGCACACAAAAAGAAACAACTAAAACATTGGCCGAACAAAATCCTGCTGCCGAAGGATTTAACTTTAATGATTCCGATCCGGCTGCCATTCAGTTAGCCGATAGCATTATGCAGGCCATGGGCGGGCGGGAAAATTGGGATAAGACTCGTTTTATTTCATGGAAATTTTTTGGAAGAAGAGATTTAATTTGGGATAAACAAACGGGTAACGTGCGCATTGAAAGTCAACCCGATAGTACCATTTACCTTGTGAATGAAAAAACAGGCGTGGGCAGAGTGCGAATAAAGGGCACTGAAATTACAGAGCCTGATAGCTTGAAAAAATTGCTCGACAAAGCAAAAGGAATCTGGATAAACGATTCATATTGGTTGGTTATGCCTTTTAAGATTAAAGATTCAGGAGTAACCATTAAATACATGGGTGAAGATACCCTTTCGGGAAATCGATACAATTCACTTGTGTTAACGTTTAATGGAGTTGGGGTAACGCCACAAAACATGTATAAGTTGTATGTGGATAAACACGAAAAGTTAGTTCGTTACTGGGCTTACTATCCAAATGTTATGGAGAATGACAAAATGGGATTTACCCGGCCTTGGGATAATTACAAGAATTTTGGTGGCGTTTTGTTATCCGCTGATCGTTCCGATGGCGGTGGCCCAACCAATTTAAAAGTTGATGAATCGCTACCCGAAACTTTATTTACCGAATTTTAATTTCTGGCTATGCTATTAAACTTAGAGACCGTTCCGCATTTCTATAAAAATTATGTAAAGCAAGTGGAGGAAAGCGATTTGCTGCAAGCCCTTCGCATCTCTGGCCATCGAGCGCTAGAGTTAGTTCATTCTATTCCAGAAAATAAAGCCGACTTTAAGTACGGACCAGATAAGTGGACAATCCGCGAATTACTCTGCCACGTTATAGATACAGAAAGAATTTTTACCTATCGGGCTTTGCGGTTTGGTCGAAACGACAAGACCCCTCTATCATCCTTCGAAGAAAATGACTACGCACCGCAGGCCAATGCTTCGGGAAGAAGTTTGCAAAAAATTGCCATGGAGATGGCACACCTACGTTCTTCTACTATCGATTTGTTTGAAGGATTTACTCCTGACATGCTGCTGAGAAAAGGTCCAGTAAATAAAAATGAACTTTCTGTAATTTCACTTGGCTTTGTCATTGCTGGCCACGAAACACACCACTGTAATATTTTGAAAGAGCGGTATCTTAGCTGATGAATGAAAGGGTTTATTTGCATTAGTCTTACGCTACTTCTTGGATTAGCCTGTTCGCCACGGATTCAAATAATAAAAGAAGTTAACCGGGCTGAAACTGAATTACAAGATCATACCGGATTTGCTTTGTATGATCCTGCATCTAAAAAATACCTGATAGAGTATAATTCAGATAAATACTTTACGCCTGCTTCAAATACAAAAATCTTTACGTTCTATACATCATTAAAACTATTAGGCGATTCAGCTATTGCTCTTAAATATGCGCACCGTGGCGACTCTTTAATCTTTTGGGGAATTGGTGATCCTTCATTTCTTTATTCACGAACATATTATGACAGCAGCATCTATAATTTCTTAGCTCAAGCCGAAGGAAGATTATTTTATTCAGCCGCTAATTTCGAAACAAATTCACTTGGCCCTGGTTGGGCTTGGGATGATTATCCGTATGACTATTCAGCAGAACGCTCACCCTTTCCAATGTTTGGAAATCTGATTACCATCGAAAAGAATTTTGCAGACTTTCAAATCTCACCACGATATTTCACTGAACATTTTGTCATTGCTACAGATCCGCACAAGCATGAAGAAGTGATTCGTGATCTGGATAATAATCAGTTGACATATTTTTCTGGCAAGGGATTGAATAAAAGTTGGGAGGTGCCCTATCATTACAGTAGTGACTTAGTTGTTGATTTGCTCAGCGACACCCTGAAACGAGAGGTACAAGAAATTAATTTACAAGTGCCTCCAGATGCGCAATCATTGAAAAGCATTCCTCTGGATAGTTTGTATCGGGTAATGATGCAGGACAGTGATAATTTTATTGCCGAACAATTGCTATTGCAATGCGCAGGCATATTGAGCGACACACTTAATTCTGACCTGGCAATTAGTTATGCAAAAGAAAATTTTCTCGCGGACTTACCTGATGAACCTAGTTGGGTAGATGGATCCGGCCTTTCGCGGTATAATTTATTTACACCGCGTTCAGTTGTAAAACTTTGGGAAAAAATATCGGATGTAGTTCCACAACAGCGTTTATTTAAATTATTGGCCGTAGGAGGTAAGAGTGGAACAATAAAAAACTGGTACAAGAAAGATGTTCCTTTCATCTTTGGAAAAACAGGCACGCTTAGTAATAATAATGCGCTTAGTGGATTTTTGATTACCCGAAAGGGGAAGGTTTTAATATTCAGCATGATGAATAATAACTACCTTGCCGGCACAAATGAAGTTCGTAAAAAGATGGAGAAAATATTAAACACAATTCATGATAAATATTAAACTGAACAGAAGCGGAATGAAAAAATATGTTTTATTGTTGGTAATCTTTTTTGCAATTACAACAGCATTTGGCCAGGCAGTGGACATGCTTGATATAAAAATTGGTCAGATGATTTTGATTGGGCTACCAAAGGCTGAGTTGGATCAAAAAGTTTTAGAAGAAGTTAAAAATGGTAAAGTAGGGGCGCTGATTTTTTTTGAAAAAAATATTCCGAACAAACCCAATGCCTTTGCCAGTGTAAAAAACATGACCTGGACGTATCAAAAAGCAGCCTCCATACCCTTATTCATTTGCATTGATCAGGAGGGCGGAAAAGTAAACCGATTAAAAGAGAAGTATGGATTCACAAGATCAATCACGGCAGCAGCGCTTGGTAAATCTAAATCGTTAGACTCTGTTCGATTTTATGCAGAGGCTACGGCTGCTACTCTTGCGGGCCTCGGCTTTAATGTAAATTTTGCCCCCGTTGTTGATCTTGCAATAAATAAGGACAACCCCATTATTGCTAAACCCGAGCGCGCCTATTCGGCCAATGCTGATACGGTGGCCATGATGGCAAAGGAAGTGGTTAAGATGCATCGCAAGTATGGAGTGATTACGTCACTAAAACATTTTCCCGGACACGGCAGCTCAAAAGATGACACCCATCTTGGCGTTGCCGATGTAACCAATACTTGGAGCGAAGACGAATTGAAACCTTATAAGCTGCTGATTGATTCCGGATATGTGGATGCCGTAATGACATCGCATATTGTAAATAAAAATTTAGACGCTAAGGGTTATCCGGGTACGTTATCAAAAGATATTTTAGATGGCATTTTACGCAAGCGACTTGGATTTAATGGGGTTGTGTTTTCGGATGACATGCAGATGCACGCCATTTCAAAAAATTATGGGTTGGAGGAAACTATTCGACTGGCCATTAATGCCGGAGTGGATGTAATGTGTTTTTCAAACAATATAGCGGGCAGCGATGAACGCACCGTGGATAAGGTGCATGCCATTATAAAAAAACTAGTTTCAACGGGTGAGATTAAACCTGAACGCATCGATGAATCATTTCAACGCATTATACAATTAAAGAGTAGAATGGGTAATAAAGATGTGGCTGCATACAAAGCAGAAATAACACGCTTACAGAATCAATTGAAAACACAAGCTGAAGAAGCAAAGAAACCAGTTGTAGAAATAAAGAAAGAAGAGCCAACTGTAGTTGAACAACCGGCTAAGAAAAAGAAGAAGTCAAAGCGAAACTAATTCTCAAAAATTATGAGCAAGAATATTGTTATTGTTATTCTAACCGTTTTGTTGGTAGGTTCATTTTACTACGGCTTTCAACAAAAGACAAATGCTAACGAACTCGTTTCAGCGTGTGAGAAAGAGAAAGCCGAATTGGTTCAGACTGCAGAGAAACAAAAAATGATAGCTAGTGAAGCTCTTAAAATGGCTGAAATTGCAAATGCTGAAGCAATGATTCAGCGAACAATAGCTGAAGAGCAGATAAAGGCTTTAAAAAACAAATAGTATGGAGAAGCGCGATCTAAAACGAGCGAGAATAAATGCAATTGTAATTGGATCGTTGTTATGCCTGACTTTAATTTCATTTGTTTATTCCTTTGTTCAGCAAGGTGTAGCTGAGAATAATATGAAGGTGGCAATTCAAGAAGAACTTAACTTCAGAAAGGGGGCAGAAAACTACGTGAAGGAACTTAGAATTAATGCGGCCGAATTAGAAAGAGCCACCCAAGCGCTTGCTCAATCCAATAAATTGCTTGAAGAACAAATGATTTCAGCACAAAAGAAATTGAAGTGAAATGGTTTTTTCAATTAAAGAATCAATCGTTGATGAAGTTCCCATCATAATTAGTGTTCCTCATTGTGGTATCAATTTTCCTGCAGAGCTTAAAGACCAATACAAACGGGAATTAATTAACAGTCCTGACGATACGGATTGGTTTGTTGACAGACTTTATGATTTCGCTCCGGCTTTAGGTATTACTATGATCACGGCTAATTATAGTCGTTGGGTTATTGATCTAAATCGAGATCCGCAAAGCAAACCGCTTTACAGCGATGGAAGAATAATAACAGCACTTTGCCCCACAACAACCTTTTTAGGAGAATCACTTTATAAAGATGAGCGCAAAGAAGTTGATCCGTTGGAAATAGAGCGAAGGGTTGAGTTATACTATAATCCATACCATCAAAAAATTGAATCTTTACTTCAGCAGCGAAAAGAGAAATTTGACAAAGTTCTATTGTGGGATTGTCATTCAATCCGACAAGTCGTTAAAACCATTCAGCAAGAAAAATTTCCTGATTTAATTTTAGGAAATGCTGATCTTACCTCGGCATCACCCGGGTTAATTGAAACTGCTTTAGGGGTTTTAGATCACAGCGACTATTCAGTAAATCATAACCATCCTTTTAAAGGTGGTTTTATAACGAGGTATTTTGGCAAGCCTTCTGAAAATCAACATGCACTGCAATTGGAAATGACCAAAATGAATTACATGAACGATGGTGAAACAAAATATGATCAAGCGCGAGCCGACAAAATGAGGAGTGTGCTGGTTAAAGTTTTTGAAAATCTGATTCAACAATTGACAAATTGAGATGAAGTATTTTTTCTTTCCCGCTTTGCTTCAAAAGGAAGGTTGGCTTTCGTCAACGTATGTTGGCGTAGATGATGCCGGGCTGATTAAATATCTTTCAAGTAAAGCACCTATTGAAACTATAGCCGTAGAGTCTGTGCAAGGCTTTGCTTTACCAGGTTTTCAAAATGCGCACTCACATGCATTTCAATATGCGATGGCTGGATTGGCGGAGAACCATCCGATAGGAAGTCAAGATGATTTTTGGAGCTGGCGCGAAGCCATGTATCAATGTGCGCTTGCGGTAGATCCGGATCAGGCCGAAGCAATTGCAGCTATGCTATATGCAGAGATGGTGCGGGTTGGTTACACACATGTTGCTGAGTTTCATTATTTGCATCACGATAAAAATGGAAAGCCTTACAGCAATCTTGCTGAGATGGGCGAACGGATGATTTCAGCTGCGCAGAAAGCAGGTGTTAAGATCACACTAATTCCGGTGTTTTATCAAAAGGGCGGCTTTGGATTGCCTCCACAAGAAAGACAAAGACGTTTCATCTCACAGACTGTCGATTCCTATTTTAATTTATTTGAAGCCTCAGAAAAGATTGTTAAAAATAATAGTCATGCTTCATTAGGTCTTAGCATTCATTCACTTCGCGCGGTTGATTTGAAAGATATTGTTACCGCAATTAATCAAGCTCCAGCAACTATTCCTGTTCATTTGCATGTTGCTGAACAGAAGAAGGAGATTGCTGATTGTTTGGCATACTGCAATAAGCGCCCGATGCAATGGCTATTGGAAAACCTTAATGTAAATGATCGCTATAATTTGGTTCACTCAACCCATCTTGATGATGATGAACTTAACGGGTTGGCCAGATCAGGAGCAACAGTTGTGCTTTGTCCATCTACCGAAGGGAATCTTGGTGATGGTATTTTTAGAATGCGTGAGTATGTAAAGTTAGGCGGTCGCTGGTGCATCGGCACAGACAGCCATATTGGATTAAGCCCAATGGAAGAGTTTCGCATGATTGATTATCGCCAACGCTTAGTTTCCAATCAACGCAATACATTTGAAGGTGATGCCGCAGCTTATATGATCAATGAAGAAGTAACAGCTGGCCGCAAGGCGATGGGATTAAACTCTGAAAATCATTTCGAAATAGGGAAACCCTTTGATGCCGTTATCTATAATTCTCATTCACACTTGCTTGCAGAGACTTCAGAAAAAAATAGATTGGCAACACTTTTATTCACTTCCGATTCAAGTCGGATTTTGGGAACAATTGTAAACGGCAAGTGGGTGGTAAAAAATCAACATCACCAGAATGGTCATTCAATAAAAGTTGCATTCTCCAGTGCTATGCAACAATTGAAGAATAGATAGCCGAACAAATAATTTAGCTGGTTTCTTAAGCAAGTTTTGGTTAAATCAGGTTTTGTAACCTAAACTTCTATGAAAAAATTACTCCCAATCCTATTTCTGGCTTTGGTGGGATTTATCCCATTGGCGAATGCTCAGAAATCTAAATCAAAAGTCGAACCTCAGGCAGCACCTTCATTTGATGCAGCAAATTTCAAAGGAATAAAATGGCGAAACATTGGGCCTTTTCGTGGCGGTCGCGCCAATGCCATTTCGGGCGTAATTAAAAACGATAACATTTATTATGTAGGATATACAGGTGGTGGTATTGCCAAAACGGAAGATGCCGGTATTAGCTGGAAAAATATTTCAGATGGCTTTTTTAAAGTTGGCTCTATTGGAGAAATCGCCATCTGCGAAAGCGACCCAAATGTAATTTATGTAGGTACAGGTGAACATGCTGTGCGCGGGGTAATGACCTCTTATGGGGATGGTGTTTATAAATCAACCGATGGTGGCAAAACCTGGAAGAATATTGGCTTGGAAAAAACCCGCCACATCTCTGAGATTGCCATTCATCCTTCAAATCCAGACATAGTTTTAGTGGGTGCGCAAGGTCCTGTGCATGGGCCAAGTGCCGATCGTGGAGTCTATAAATCAATTGATGGTGGCGCAACATGGAAGAAGACTTTATATGTAGATGAGAACACGGGTGTATCTTCATTAAATATGGATATGACAAATCCACGAATTATATATGCAGCTACCTGGCAACACAGGCGTTACCCATGGAAAGTTGAAAGCGGTGGCCCTGGCTCTGCAATTTGGAAATCAACTGACGGTGGCGATACGTGGACAAAAATTATTGACGGTCTTCCTAAAGAGATGGGTAAAATTGGGGTTGCTGTTTCAAGAGCAAATCCTAATAAAGTATTTGCAATTATAGAAGCAGAAAAATCAAAAGCCGGACTTTATCGCTCGGATGATGGTGGAAAAAAATGGAATCATATGAGCAGCGATAATACAATTACTGCGCGCTCATGGTATTACATGGAAGTATTTCCTGATCCGATTAACGAGGATGTTGTATATGTTTTAAATGCACCCGTAACTCGTTCCATTGATGGCGGAAAAACATTTTCAACGCTGCGCGTTGGCCATGGAGATACGCATGACTTATGGATCAATCCAAAATCAAACACTAACATTGCGTTGGCCGATGATGGTGGTGGAGAAATTAGTTTTAATACAGGTCGCTCATGGTCGCCATTAAATAATCAAGCAACTGCTCAGTTCTATCGTGTAAACGTTGACAATCGTTTTCCTTATTGGGTGTATGGCGGGCAGCAGGATAACTCGTCCGTTGCTATCCCCAGTCGTAACGGAAGTTTTGGAATTACTGATAAAGATTGGTTTAATGGACCCGGCTGCGAAAGCGCTTGGATAGCTTTTAATGATCCTGCCAATCCTGAGTTATTATATGGCGGTTGTTATCAAGGTATTATAGATGTGTTGGATATTAGAACAAGAGAAGTAAAAGATTTACAGGAATATCCAGCCACAAACCTAGGTTTCAAGCCGCGTGAAATGAAGTATCGTTTTAACTGGAATGCACCTTTAATCAACTCAGCTCATGATCCTAAAATATTATATCATGCAGCCAACGTGCTTTTCAAAAGCACCAATGGTGGCTTTAGCTGGGAAGTTATAAGTCCCGATCTTACACGAAATGATACTACTAAACAAAATACAAGTGGCGGACCCATCACGAACGAAGGTGCCGGTGGAGAAAATTACAATACGATTTATTATGTGATTGAATCACCCCATGAACGCGGAGTGATTTATACAGGTAGCGATTGCGGCTTGGTTTATTTAACAAAAGATGGTGGTAAAAATTGGAGCAACATTACGCCAGCTGGTTTGCCGGAAAGCATGATTCATTCCATTGAAGTGTCCCCACACGATAAGGGCACCGTTTATATTTCAGCCTCGCGCTATAAGTTCAATGATTATTCCAACATGACGTATAAGTCGGTTGATTATGGCAAGTCGTGGACGAAGATTGGTGTAGGTGTGGAGACGGATGATTTTATTAAAGTAATCCGGGAAGATAAAAAAGTAAAAGATCTTTTATACGCTGGGGCGGAAAGAGGATTTTACATTTCAACTAACGGTGGTGCTTCCTTCAGTAAGTTTCAGTTAAACCTCCCAATTGTTCCGGTAACAGATTTAATCATTCATGATAATGATTTGATTGCCGCTACAGCGGGACGTGCTTTTTGGATTTTAGATGATCTCGGTGCAATTCAACAATCGAAAGGAAATTTAGGGGCGAGTGTAAAAATCTATAGCCCTAAACCTACTTATCGATTATCATCCGTTACTATTCCAGAATATTTTGGAGATATCCCCGGACTTGGTCGCAATCCGGCTAACGGTGTTTCTCTTGATTACTATTTGAAAGAGAAAGCAGATACAGCAACGATCAAGTTGGAAATTTTAGATGCTAGTGGAAAGTTGATTCGTTCCTATACAAACAAGAAGGATGAGAACTTCAAGCCTTGGGAAGGTGGGCCTTCGCCAAAACAAACCATTCCCGCGGAAGCAGGTATCAATCGGTTTGCCTGGGATTTTCGAACTGAATCATTGAATGGTGTGCCAGGTGTATTTGTGTATGGAGATTATAGTGGCTACCGGGTTGCACCAGGTAAGTACAAAGCTCGATTAACAGTTAAGGGGCAAACTTCAGAAACAGATTTGGAAATAATCTCTGATCCAAAAGTTAATGCAACCACAGCCGAGTGGACAGCACAACAAGAATTTCTAAAACAAACCGGTGAGCAGTTTGACGAGTTGCATAATTCGGTAAACAACATGCGGCAGGTGAAAAAGCAAATTGAAACCCTGAATGAGTCTATGAAAAATAATCCGGATGCGAAAGAGTTGATTGAGAATGGAAAAGAGTTGATTAAGAAAATTGATCAATGGGAATCAAATCTGATAGAACCCCGTTCTAAGAATTTTCAGGATGTAATCAACTTCCCAAATAAGCTTAACTCCGAATTTTTGCAATTGCGCGGTGTGGCCGATACGCACGATCCAAGATTAACGAAAGGCGTGCAAGACAGAGCCACCGATGTAAATGCAACGTGGGGTAAGCACAAACAAGAAATGAACATTCTGATTCAGAAAGACATCAATGATTACAATCAGAAGTTTAAGGAAAAGAATTTACCAGCGTTGAATACAGATGTAAAAAATCCAGTGATTAATAATTGATCGGATATAAATAAAAAAGAGGGTGTTCTAAATTAGAGCACCCTCGAGGCTGTAAAGTGAACTGTGTCAAAGTAGGACAAACACTAACTTTGACACATAATGAAAAAAGAAGAACAATTCAATTTAGAGGACATCAAGAAGAAAGCCCTGGAGCAGTTCCGCTCGGGT
>Ga0154020_10007726_pt1 | contig 12519 bp, 22 predicted proteins | sample Klosneuvirus_201_FD_109709 | JGI IMG/M metagenome (GOLD analysis project Ga0154020, IMG submission 109709) | Active sludge microbial communities from wastewater, Klosterneuburg, Austria - Klosneuvirus_20160825_MG | ecosystem: Engineered > WWTP > Aerobic digester > Activated sludge | place... | reverse complement strand
GGTCCCCCCCCTCTGTTTTTTTGGGTGTTTTTTTTTTTTTTCCCCCCCCCCCCCCCCTTTTCTCACTCTTTTTGTTGCAATTAGGGAAGCTGGGATGCGGCTGTGTACCAGATCAAGCAGCTGTACGAGGACACTCAGACGCTTACAGTCGAGGACAAGTCTGCCGTCAAGGTATTATTTGACCTTCCCTCCGTGGTTTCTTATTGGTCGCTTACACTTTCTTAGGTCCACAATGCCGTCACTGTTGTCCTCGCTAAGGCTGATCGTGTTGACCTAGAGTGGGTCTCCACGTACTACGTCACCTCATTTTATTACTTCCATATACTCAATTCCTCTCTTTTCTTCGTTCTTAGCCCGATGAACGATATGATCACGGATTCGATTGTGAGTGTCCTTCTTCAAATCGGAGCCAACCCCGCCCACTTCCAAGGCACCTCTTTTTTGGTCATCCACTATGTTTTCTTGTTGCTGATCGTCTTTCGGCGATAGTGAGCAAGTTCAAAACCGAGCAAGAGTTGTCCCAGGAACGCTACGGCAAGATCGAGCGTTTGCTAGCCGCTCGCTTTGGTCCTGTTGAAGCTGATCCCAAGGTAGGCGTTGATGGATCATTGTTGTCGATTTCGCTTCTCTTTGACTCGTTTGTCTCATCTTTAGGAGCAACAGATTCTCATCAAATACGACGGCCAGGAGGCGCTCTACCACTTCAGCACACGGACAGTGGAGGCGAATGATGAGGCCTTGGTGGCGGAGATTGACCGCGTGTTGCGCCATGTCCATGGTGCTGTGCTGCCAATCCCCAAGGCCGGCAAGCCGAGCGCCGTCAAGATAGGCGTTGACAGTGGAGTTGTTGCTTCTGCGCTGAGCATGACGGCGAGCCTAGCCAACGACGACGGAGACTCGATGAAGATCGATCCTGTGACTTCCGTGTAATTCGGGTTAACAACGAGAAACAAATCCAAAGAGTCAAATATTATTTGTTGGGGAACTGAACCGAGGGTTAAGCAGGGGCCGGGAATTTTCTTCGGATAGAACGTCCGAGAAATTTTCAGGTAGTTCCCATCTCGATTTCTGCTTGGTCGAGGCCGCCTCGATCAAGGACTTCTTCCAGCCTGTTCCTTTTAACCATCTGATAGCAATCATGCAGAACGACGAGGGCACCAAGGTCGACCTTTACATCCCCCGCAAGTGGTGCGTGGCTTGTTCATTTTGTGAGGCCTTGTGAGCTTGTGGATCTCGAGCCCACCTTCCCTAAATTCATCGCCAATATTGGTATTATATAATTTTGTCATAAATTTTTGGTTTAGCTCCGCCACTAACCGCCTGATCTCGGCTGAGGACCACGCTGCCGTCCAGATCAACGTTGCCCACGTCGATGCTGCTGGCCACTACAATGGTGAGTTCACTACCTTCGCTCTCTCTGGCGTTCTCCGCAAGGAGGTACCCATTCCTTTCGTGACGACCCTCGCTCTTCTTTCATTTCTTAATGAGGCGCCTCATAAAGCACCTCCCATCGACGTTCTTTTTGAGCCGTTTCTTTTTATTTTAAAAAATATATTTGGATAAACGTTGCCGGAGGAATCTTCTTCGCCTCCGCTGTCTTGACTTTGTGTTACCCTACGCAATTTTTGTTGAGAGCCGATTGCTCAGTCTTTTTTTTATTGACCCCTTCATATAACATTGATTTCTCATAATAAGTTTGATTTCACATGCTCACCGCTCACCATCTTGTCGGTCTCAGGGTCGTTCCGATGAGGCCATCAATCGTCTCGCTGCTGATGCTGGCTTCCTCAAGCACACCTACTCCTTCTAAAAGGGAAACAGAACATAAACGAAAACAATAAAAATCTGAAAATTGTATTTCCCTCGGTGTCTCCCTTCGGCGTTGGCTCCTCCCAGGGATGTCGCCAGCGAGTACCGCCTAGGCCGTGGCTCGTCGAGCTCGGCTCTGTCGACGATAATTTATCCAGCAAGATTCCTCGCTCAGGCGATAGGCATTTTTTTCAATCACGACATCTCGACTTATCTTTGATCTCTTTTTTTATATGAAAAACTAACAAGAGCACGCAGAGCCCTATCATCACAGTGCTCACTTACAACTTGGCGGCAGGGTTGCGCTTGCGCTCAATCGAGGCCTCGATCTGACCGTGGGCGCCGTCAAAGGTAAGGAAGACCTCACCATTGTTCTTAAGAGTCGCCTTGGTCTTGAACTCGTCAAAGTTCACCTATGAAAGCGCCAAGGGATGAGCGACAAGATGTTCCAAAGGAGGAGACCGAGGGGAAAATTCCGCGGAACAATCAAGGAACAGGTGCCACGCTCTCTCCAATGATTTACATGTCATCAAAATGAAGATAATATCAACTAAAGGGAAAGGGAAGCAAAAGGGACCTTGTAGAAGTGAACGTTGGGGAGCTTGAAGGTGATCTTGGCGATCTCCTTGTAGCGCTCGAGGACAGCCGTGCTAATGTCGAAGATGGTCGCCTGCACCGACGCGCTGTAGACGCCCTTCTGAGCATCACCTACCAAGTAACAATAAATATTACATATCTATACATTTGTAGATTCTAATGAAGAGCTGGTTCGGTACCGGCAAAGTAGTCGAGAGTGGTCTGGAGGACATTGTTGTAGATTCCGTTGAAGTCAGTGTTGGTGAGGTCGAAATTATCCATGAAGGAGTACTCGCAGAAGATCTTGGTGCAGAGAATGCGATCGCGAGTCGGCTGGAGAGTGGTGTAGTCATCGACAATGTAGCCCTCGCTGAGAAAAGGAAGGACAATAAGAAAAGAGAACGGAGAGAAGGAGAGGTGAGGTCGGCGTACAAGCCGCTCTGAGTCGACTTCATGATCTGGAGGTCCTTAAAGCCCGAGGAGATCTTGGGCTTACCGCCACGAGGGAGGGTCATGTCGGTGAAGCGAATGCCAGCGCCCTTCAAGAAGGTGTGGTTATGCTCTACAGAAAAGAGCCGTCAGCAACGGAGAGGAGGAGGAGGAGGAGAAAGCGCACCCTTGCCGGCAATCTTGACGCGCTCCCAGGGGTGGCGATCCATGTGGATGTAAACGCTGGAAATGTGCTTGTGGCGATCCATGACGTCCTGGGCGGCCAAGACGGTCCTAGAGAACGAGGAATCACCAAGAAGAGACGCGGAATAAAATATCACCCAAGAGAGGACGCACCACTTCTCGACGGGGTCGATGGGGTACTTCTTGGAGAGGGCATACATGGTGTTCTTCTGCGTCTCAGTCGGCAAGATGGAGCTGTTGTCCGAATCGGTAAAGGCCTTGTCGAAGGGACCTATATGAAGCAAGAGGATTCATTATCGGATAACGGGATAAAACGGGATCCGTGGCAAGGACATGAACGATACAGTGCACGTCAATCCATCAAAAAAGACTAGTGACAGAGCATGACATCAGGTCAGAGGAAAATGGGCAAGTACGAAAATAATGGGGATGCAAACGCGGTGACGGAGGCAAAAATCTTCATCAAGGAGAGTTGGGAACCGCTAAGACCACTCAGCAGCCCACAAACTCCCCAAAGAGTGAAAAACGGAAGACAATTACAAATTTTACGTGGAAAAAAGGGGAGGGATAGATCAGGGGGAGGCCAGCGCGGGGCGGAGCTCGCCGAGCAACGTCGTGAATTCATGAACAACACCGACAGTTCCGAAGCCAAGCCGCTTCGCCACGAATAGCCAGCGGGCAGCCGCAGCATGAATATCAGCGGAAAGGTACCCTCGAGCATGATCTGGCCGGTGAACTCGTGCACTTCATGCTTGGGCGAGTCCTTCACGACGCGGAGGAAGCGCACGTTGCCCTTGCCATAACGATTCCAGCCGAGACCAATATCGCTCTTCGACGCCATTGTAGTTCCTTCCGTTGAAAAACACAAGTGAACAAAGTCAGCCAACGATTTGAGCGAAGGGTCGCAGAAGAGGACACGAGCGTTCACATAGTGCTCGGTTGTTCGTACTTGAAAACCGTCGAGTCGTTGCCGCGATTAGCGATTCGGGTCTTTGCGGCGGCCGCGTGAGCGAATCGGATGATTCCTCCGTCACAATCGGCATTCACAATCATTCCCTTTCCATCACGCCAGATGAGATTATTTCTTTTTTTGATTGCGTTCTTGGTGATCCTTGGCATCGCTGCCGCGCACGGCGAGCACACCGTGCCGCAGGGCCTCAAGCGAATCTCGAAGTATTACTTCGAGAAATTGCAGCAGAGCGACCTGCCCCGCCGTTCGCACTTCAATTAGTGATTATAATGCAAATTTCTTCCCCTAAAAATTCACCAAGTCGTCTTTTGGCGGTGACCAAGGCGAATCTTCGCTGTCGTTGACCTCGACTCCACTTTTTATTTCCTGTGCTTCCAAAACTATTGTGCTGCTGAGGAGAAGCTTCTATTTATCGTCCATTAAAAAAAAGATTAATATCTTCGTTTTTATGTAGGCGGAATCAATATAAAAGATTGAATTCGTTTCTTTCTGCATTTTTGAATTGCTGTCAATTCCTGCCTGTCGCCTCGACCCTTCCGAAACATTTTGATCTTCATTGCGTCTTGCTCGCGGGGCAATGTTCTTTCCTCTGGATCTATACTTACTTTTTAAAACATACATGCTTTTGATACTACATTGGTCCCTTGGGACGACGTGTTACGAACTATCAGCGATTGTTGTCGTCTACGGTTTAAAAAGATCTTTTTCTCCTTTCTCAAGCGATGTTCTCTAGGTCTCATGGAAGAGCGCGAAGCTCTTGAGCGAGCTGGCGTCAACTTCAAGAACTTGTCCCGCGGTGCGGCTTTGGCGATCGCTTGGCCTCTGTGGTCTTTGTTGACTGTGTTCCTCGTTAGAACACAGCTGTGAACACGATTCGTACATGGCGCGATCGGGAATTGCGAAGGCTTACAAGAATGCTGCGGCCCATCGCAAAGCGTCTTTGCTTGCTGAGCCTGCGCCAAACTTGAACGAGTACAAGAAGGTAATCGATCGCGCGGCTTTCTACTCGATCTATTCCTCATGATGGAATTCTCTTCAGCGTCAAACCACGACCCCTCAGTCCATTCGCATGTACATGGATACCTCCAACGTGAAGACGACTGATTCATACTCGTGTCAGCGAGCTGGTCAGCAGGTGCAGATGGAGCGAGTCACGTATGCCACGTCGTTCACTTATTGTGTTCTACTGAGGCGTGGTGAATTACCAATTCCTTTCCAGATACACTTGTCGGAGCATCGACGTCCTCACACAAGCGAAAGTCGATTTGCTGACTCAATACATTGCCCCCGCGATGCAAGCCTCGATTTCCGAGATGTGCGCAGCTTTGTTTTACTGCTTCTTCTCTTTACTGAGTCGCTTTCTTATTAAGGATTCGACTTCCCCGTGTTTCTGGCAACCTCGTTCTCCCTGACGAGTGGTTCAAGTACTATGCCATCGGTTACAACTGCCGCGTGAATTTGCCCGTCCCTTCCTATCTCACTTCGACCGGCCAACCCAACGCAGATTATTACATGGTACGCACATGAATGCACGAACGGGTCACGCTTTATGATCGTGACGGGATCTCTCTAGTTCGTTATCATGCGCCCGATTGGTAATAACGGTACGCTGGCGAATGCCGCTCCGTGCGCTCACAACTACCTCGGCTCCTACCTTGACCGCCCACTTGCCGGCTCCATCAACTTCAACCCCGGCAGCGACCTCATCCTTTCGCTCATAGCCGACCCCACCGATGCGTTCTTGTTCGACCAGGTAAGCCTTCTTCCCTTTCAATTCTCTTCGTGGTATAACTTCATTTTCACCCCATTTAGGTGTTGAAGTTGGGTTTGCATGAAATCACTCACGCTCTCGGCTTCACTTCCAACTTGTACAGCAGCTACCAAGTGCCTGCCCCCAACAGCGGTTTCTATAGCGGCACGTATGGTCCCGTGAAGACGCTCAGCCGCACGAATCAGCCGTACCCCCTCTACATGATGACGAGCCCTCGTGTTCTAGCCTATGCTCGCATTCAGTACAAGTACGATCGTCTGATCTTCTCCTTCCTGTTTTCATATCTCAATCTTCTGCAATAGTTGCCCCACGTTGGCAGGTGTCGAGTTGGAGGAGAGGGATCCCGAACCCAAGGCGATGGACGGTCCAGGTTCTCACTGGGAAAAGTACAACCATTTCCTTTGCTCGTGCGTTCTTTTTCTCGCCATGATCCTTGTGATTTTTGAAAAGGCGAATTGTTGGCAATGAGTACATGTCTCCCGTTGCCGCCAGTGACATGACAGTCTCCAAGCTTACACTCTCCCTATTCGAAGGTATGCTCGAGTCTCGAATTGCTCCGTTGTTGCGTCTTGGTGGCCAAATTCTGTTATCATAGATATGGGTTGGTACACTGCTAACTATAGCTTTGCTGAGCCCGCCTACTACGGCAGCCAAGCTGGTGACGCCATCGTGTTCCTTCTCCTCTAACCATCGCAATTTGCTAACGTTCCCCGTGTAGGATGCTCTTGGATTCAGAACGAGTGCTCCGCTAGTACGTGGGGCCGCTACTTCTGCACCGACTTGTGCCTGGAGGTTCCGAATTGCCCGAATCGCTGCAACGGAGAGCGCACTGCCTGGGGTACTTTCATTCTGCTGAACTTCGTTTTGTTCTCTATTTCTCACCTCACTTACTAATGTCACCGCTCTTTTTGATAGGAGTCTGCAGTGCGGTGCATTACAGCTCATTGCCGACTTATTACCAACACACAACGGACACCGCTGTCGGAGGCACCAGCGAGTGGAACGACTATTGCCCCGTCATCAGAGTACCTTCATTCTACTTTCCGATTTTTTGGTGTCATCAATCACCAAGCTCGATTTGCTAGCCTTACAGTGATCGCTTTTGCAAAGACGCGAGCGTCCAGTCGCAGGTGCAGAATAAGGGTTACGGTGAGACTCACTCGGACCTGGCCGCTTGCTTCGACATTACGTACTCTGGTCGCGACGACGCGGCGTGCTTTGAGAAGCAGTTCGTTGCATTCGTTTTTACATTTTCTTGCGCTCCGTGGCTTATTGTGCTCTCGTAGATGCATCAAGCAAGGCTCGACCAAGATCTTGACGGTGAAGGTCGCCAACGTCTTCTACAATTGCACCGCCGCTGGCACGATCACTGTGCAAGGAGTCTATGGGTATATCTCATCGCTTTGATGTCCACACAGTTTTTCTCTTACTCCGTTCGTGTAGACCAATCTCGTTGACTTGCCCAGACGTGAACTTCTTCTGCGCGGACAACTTGATCGACAACCTGGCTCCCGTCTCTTGGACCTTCAATCCCGCCGACGCTGTGGTGCGCTATCTCGAACTTCAATTGCATTTTATCTTCGTTGACTTTTTCTGTAGCCGCTTCCGCCGCCTGGCAGGGGCTACAGTCCCACTGACGGTGGTGCTGGTACTGCAGCCGCTTTCCTCTCCTTTATAATTTGCTGAGTCTTATACTCTTTCTTGTTTGTAGATCCATTCGCCTTGGAATGGGGATCGACGCTGGTGTACATCTTATTGGCCATGGGCATCTTGCTCCTGATCGGCATTTGCCTCATCATCCTCTGCGTCTGCTGTTGCAATGGCAGCGACGAAGATGGCTATGACGGCCACCGCTGATAGCGCCTCCAAGAATGACCCATGGTATTCGATGTTGGTGTTTGTTGGATTGTATCATAAATCGTTGTCAGTTCCCCTCGACCGCTGGGAGGTTCGGTTACGAGACGCCGATCAAGCCCGTCAATGCTGAGATAGCTTCCCAGCCGCTGGCGCTTGAATGCCGCTTGACCTTGGCCGCTTAAAGCCCGCCCGCTTTCGTAACATTCTCCAATATATTCCCCTCTATATGAACGAGAGGCCTGCTGCATTGTTAAGGTTCGTCGGAAATATTTCAATGCGTTGTTGAATCTCCCGCGCCCTCGACCATCTTCAGCATCCACTATTATAGTTGTCCATATCCTCACTCTATATTCGGTAGATTTGATGAAGAAGGTTACTAATTTGATGGACTTGATGGGCGATATGCGCCGCCTCGAGGCGAAACAAGCGCGCGCGGAGGCTAGGCTGAGAACGACCGAGGCCTTCCTCTCGTGGGTCGACGCCGAGAATGCTCGCATCGGCCGCCTTACGCGCCGCAAGGACTTTCAAGACTTGTACGTTGCTAAAGGTATTTTTTTAATTATATTAGACATGTAAGGTAAGGAAATCATGAGGCTCCTCTGGCGGCAATGCTCAATATCGGCGAAAGTAAGTAGTCAGCTCGAGCTTCGATCCTTTCCACTCTTCCCGCTTGGGATTCGTCTTTCTTTTCTGATAGATATTCAATAGGCATAAATTTCTCCAAGAAGTTCGTGCTAGCATCGAAAACGAGGCGTTCTTGAGGGAGAACGAGGCGATGCTGAAGCGCTGCCTCGGCGACCGCGACCTCCCCACCGACTTCCTTCTCGCCGTTGCCCTCGCCCTCTTCCGTTCCCTTGCTTACTCGTACGAATCCAATATTAAGATAATTAACTAATTATTAATAATGTGCGCGTAGTCTTGTGTCATCTTGTGATCAACTCCGTTGTAGGAAAGTGACATTCGACGAATTTGTCGCCTTCTTCACAAAGTCCTATGTCCCTGTGATCGAATTGCTTTCGATTCTCCTCAAATTTCACATCTCCGACGATTTCAATTTTGCTCAGCAAGCGTTTTCGGTTGAGTACTTCCTGGCGATCGCTACCATCGTTGCGCGATTCGCTTCGCTTGGCAAATTGGAAGGAAAGGACGTCACAGTTCTCGATGAATATCTCCAACAATGCCGAATTCTACGAGTGAAATATGATCGAGCTATGAAGAGGGTCAAGAAGAACCATCTTCTGGAGGCCTTCGACAATGCCGAGGCGGTCGTCGGTTATTTTGGCGCTTCGAATCTGAGCCGCGACGTTGACCAGATCCAACATTTGCTAAGAGAGGAAATGGGATTCTCTGTCGAGGATTTCACTTGGGAGAAAATCGATTCCATTGTAGAAAAGCTGCGCGACTACGAGCCGCTCGAGGAGGACTCTGCGGTGGGCCTCAAGGAGCTCAAGCTACTTCAAGAAGCCGTCGACTACATCTCGTCCTTTCGAGAATTCTACTTTGAGAAATTCGAAAAGCAAGAACAAGTTGCGGAAGAAGAGCGAGAAGTTTTCGAGGAGCAAGTTCATAGTCTCACTTACGCCACCTTGGAGTTCCTTGGCGCGGTATGGTCGCACTTCTACACGGATGGCAAAAAGGCGAACCGTAAGGTCGACTATACCTTCACTGCGAGGGCCTACCATGTCATGGCGGTTATTTTCCACTTATGGGGTATTGAGGGCGATGACCCAAAGCAAATAGACCTCGCCTACCGATACAAAGCCTTTGTTTCCTGGAACGGCTTTTGCTGCGCTTGTGAGAAACTCGCCGCTTCTAAATGCGCGAGGTCGTCCATTCTCCTCCTCTCCTTGCTTTCCTCATCTCATTGTTGCGTTCTTCTTAGATGCGGTGTGATGAGGTATTGCAGCTCGTTGTGTCAGCGGAACGACTGGCCGCTTCACAAGGCCCTGTGCGGCAAACACTTTGAGAGGGACCTCCAAGCCGATCTTCTCGCTAATCCACCGTGGCTCCAGGCGCTACAGCTTTCCCCATCAACGGATACCGAGACGAAATAAACCGAAGAAACTCCATCTTACAAGATTGCTTGTTGATTGACATGATACAAGATCACTTTGAGAAGCGCTTCTCAATGACAGCGTCGACGCCTCCGAGCTGTTTGATCCACTGGTAGACGCCTATCTCTTTCAATCTCGATTGAGACAGTCGCCGCCAATCCTCGATCGATTTCAAACCATATTCCGCGGAGAGATATTTCAGCAGACGTTGCACTTCCGTTTCATCTTGCCACTTCAACGTAGGGGAGACCTTGAACTTCCAAGGGAAGAAATCATAGTCGGGGTAGACGGCCCTTAGAAGGTCGTAAGGAGAGTCCTTATAGCGCGATAAGAGCCCAGCGCCATCAAACTGGCGGAATTGGTCGACGGTTACCTGATACCAAGCCGATAGATCGCCTCTTTGATAGCCCAACTTCCTTCCTAGTTCATCCATGAACGCTCTCTGATTCGCCATCTGCGTCCAATCGTGTGCTATCTCTTTCTCTTCGCTTCCATTGACCTCCTCTTCAATCGATTCCATGAGGTTCTTTGGGGAATTACCATATAGGGAGAGAAGATGCTTTCCATCGTTCTCCTTGAAATGTTTCACTTGAAGCGCCGAGCTTGATGTGACGCCGATCACTTTCTTGAGCCAGGTCACATAAGAGACGCGATTCTCCTTCTTGTCCCAGAAGCCTCGAGAGACCGCAGAAAACCGCCAAGGCAGGAAAGTTTCATCGGAGTATACGGCGCTCAGAAAAGCATATGGCGAATTATCGTAATACGAATATAACAGCGCCCCACCGAAGTTGTCATGGAAGTCCTTTGCTTGGGCTCGATACCTAATGGAAAAGACTCTTAGAGAGGTCTACAAAACAGCTATCCGAGACAAATAAAAGATATCGAGAGATTGCGATACCAATCATCGTGAGTTTTGTAGCCGAGAGTGTTGCCGAGCCAATCGAGGTAGCGCCGCTGGTTCGCATTGTCCGCCCAAAAGCCTTTGGGGACAGTCTCGAACTTCCAGGGCAGCCACTCCACTTTCGGGAACAGCTAAGAATAGCGAGGAGCTCATCAAGGGAAAGAATCGTCACAAGTCATACTTATATGGAGTACCGTGGAGAGGAGGTGGAAAGGAGACCGGTGGTATAGGGCGAGAAGAGAACCGCCGCCGCGTATGTCAAAGTCATCGGTTTTGATGCGATGCCAGGCGATCCAGTCGTCTTTGCCAATACCAAGCTCCTTCCCAAGCCACGTAACGAAAGCGCGTTGATTTTCTTCAATTTTCCAAAACCCCTACAAAGATCGACTATTTGAATCCATAATCACGTCAAGATCTCCATCTAAGAGGAGGGACATTAGGCAAGCGATCGAACTTCCACGGCAGCCATTGGTGCTCAGGGAAGGCGGCAGGGACAAAGGCGGCAACGACTCCTCGCGCTTGCAAAAGACTCGCACCACCATTAGTTCTCACTTGCTCTGATGTGATCTTATACCAATCGGACTTATCTTTGATACCTGGCGAAAGAAAGAGAAGATGAGATGACCATATCAAAATGCCGCGAAATTACCGAACATTGTTGATGTTGGGAAAACAAGAAAACCGTTAAATGGTTTTGATGAGAAGTAAAAAAGAAGGAGAGGAGAGGAGAGGAGGGCGGACCAAGCTTGGACTCGAGAAACAGGCAGTAGTCCCTCAGGTTCCGCTGGCTCTTCCAGTATGAGCCCTCCTTCCTCGGCACCTAGGAGAGCATAAACACAGACACCACAAAGACATCATGTGGAAGCGGAGCAAAATCCGAGGGAAAGTTCAAGAGGGCCTCATCGGAAAGCAATGGGATGGTGGGCGAGGTCGACACAAGGATCGCCGAGGCCGTCGTCGAACAGAATCGATTCCCCCAAAAACGACGCAAAATCCTTGAAATAGGCGTTCGAGCGAAAAGGCGCACCTCAGTTGATATTTTTCGCGTTGAAATCATTAACATCCTTGACATTTGGATAGGAAGGGCGTCGAGATGCAGTGGGGTTGAGCATCGAGGAGTCGAGGGCAGGGGCAGGACGGGAGGCCTCACGGCAAGGGCTCGCCCTCCTCGTCGACCGAACATTTGATTGCCGCCAAATCACTCGACTTCGGGGTCGACTTGACCCAATCGTCTCTGAATAAAAGAAATAACCTAAAATAGGACTCCCAAATAGTTCGATGGAGGAAATAAGCAAAGGTCAGGCAGGTCAGTCTCCTGACTGGCCTTCAATTTTCTCATTATTTTCAATCTGTGTTCTTATCAATCCATGCAGCCTCTTCCAGGTGCATCTCCTTCTTCGGGGATGGTGTTCAAGTTGGTGCTCGTGGGCGATAGCGGCGTCGGCAAGTCGACCTTTGTGCGGCGCCATGTGACGGGCGAGTTCAACAAGGACTACGTCGGTCCCTCCCTCTCCCTTCCCTCTCCCCTTCGATTTCTGCTCTCCGTTGAAACATCTTTCAATATATGTAAGACGCCTAATATGAGGCATTTTTCTATATATTGATTATTTGATATGGGAATGAAATAGTTGGAGGGATTCCGTCCCCTTCACCTGTAGCTCGAGCTCGTCTGCTTCCTCGAGGCCGCTTCGCCTCTCCCCTCCTCCTCGCCTCTGCTCGAGCTCATTCTTCGCCAAAACATTAGATAATTTAGTATATTTGTTATTATGTTGTTGTCAACCTCTTCATCGAACCTTCTTCTTGAGTTCGAAGCTCAAGAGCGCTCTTCATCGTCTCCACCTTCCTTTCGAACGGGGGGGGGGGGGGGGGGGGGGGGGGGGGGGGGGCGGGGTGTCTTTTGTCATTGGTCTCTCTGGACATGTGTGCTCTCTCTTTTCACGATCTTCTT
>Ga0154020_10007725_pt1 | contig 12519 bp, 9 predicted proteins | sample Klosneuvirus_201_FD_109709 | JGI IMG/M metagenome (GOLD analysis project Ga0154020, IMG submission 109709) | Active sludge microbial communities from wastewater, Klosterneuburg, Austria - Klosneuvirus_20160825_MG | ecosystem: Engineered > WWTP > Aerobic digester > Activated sludge | place... | reverse complement strand
CGGCTGCCCCAGGAACTGACCGAGCTCGGTGAACTCACTGATGTCCTCGACCGCGGCCTCGATCTTGGCGACGTCGAGCCCCTGGTAAGTGAGCGACGCTCGAATATTCTCATAACCCGTAAATTCGGGGTGAAATCCGGTGCCAGCCTCGAACAGCGCCTGCACCTTGCCGTTGACCTCGATCTCCCCTTCGGTGGGCGCGATGGCTCCGGTGATCAGCTTGAGGAGGGTGCTCTTGCCCGCCCCGTTGCGCCCGATGATCCCCACGCGCGCGCCGCGAGGCAGGGTGAGATCCACGTCCCGCACCGACCAAAACTGTCGGGGCTGCCCCTGCGGCCTCAGGAAGAGCCGAGAGAGGCCCAGCGCGTCGAGCAGGCGTCCCCGCCGCGTGGGGAACACTTTGTACATCTTGCTGACGCCAGCGAGGCGGATGGCGGGACGCTCAGACATAGTCGAGCATCACTGGCTTGGAGCGGGAGAAGAGGAAGCCGCCCAGCACGAACAAGGTCACCGAGAGCCCCACCACCACCGCTAAGTTGACTGGGTTTGGCCACTGCCCGAGCACCAGCACCGATTGATAGGCGCGGACCAGGTGCGCGAAGGGGTTGAGCTCGACCAGGGGACGCAGCTGCTCCGGGACCATCTCCGTCGTATAGGCGATCGGCGAGCCGATCATGAGCATCATCAAGACCACGCCGATCACGTTCTGTAGATCGCGGAACAAGAGGTTCACGAAGGCCAAGATCCAGTTGAGCCCGATGAGCCCGATGACCTGAAAGGCCCACAACACCGGGAAGGCGAGCGCGGTCCAACTCAGCTTTCCGGTGAAGGCGGCGGTCCCCAGGATCAGCGTGGAGCCGACCACCATATTCCCTTGGCTGAGGAGGACGGCTTTGACCGGGGCGAGATCCACGGGGAACACGGTGTTGGTCCAGACGGACTTGCTGGCCAACACCGACGCCAGCCCCGAGGTGATCGACTCGCTGGTCATCATGTAAGGGACCAGCCCGGAGAAGATGAACAGCACATAGTCGAGGCCGGTGAGGCCGGGGACGCGCACGCGGAAGATGAAGGAGTAGACCGTGGCGTGGGTGCCCAGGACCAAGAGCGGGGTCAAAAACGCCCAGGCCGCGCCGAAGGTGGCGCCGGCGTAGCGGGCCCTGAGCTCGCTCTTACTGACCCTCCACAGGAGCCGGGCGTGCTGAACGATCAGCCTGGCCGAGTGGGGGTGGAGCGGACCGATCATAGGGAGCTTGCGCCTGCTTTTGCGCGGCTTTGGGCGATACCGCGCTCCGCCTTCGTCGTCCAGGAGCAGTTGCGGGGGCCGCGAAGAGACCGCCCGGAAAAACCCGGAGCGGCGATCACAAGGACTCCATCAGCGCGGTGAGCTTGGTGACTTCGTTCTCCCAGTGGAGCTCCGTCTTGGCGGCGTGCCAGGCCGTGGCGCGGTATCCATCGAGGCGCTCGCTGTCGAGAGAGAGGGCATCGAGGTGCTCGGCGATCGCGGCCGGCTCGAGGCTCGGCACCAAGACCCCCGTCCCATAGCGCTCGGTGTGCGCGCGCAGCTCGACCAGATCGGAGCTCGCGGTCGCCAGCCCCCCAAGCAAGTACTCGAAGAACTTATTGGGCAGCGCGAAGCTGGTGTTGAGGCAGAGCGAGGGAAATAAGTTCAGCCCGATGTCCGCGTGGGAGGCGGCGCGGGACAACTCATCGACCTTCACCGCGGGGAGAAAGCGGACGCGGTCGTCAACGCCGAGCTGCGCGGCCAGCTTTTTGAGCTCGACCTCGTACTCACCCACGCCGCGCAGGTGGAGCTCGGTGTGGCGGAGATACTTGGCCGCCTCGATCATGGGCTCCAGGCCACGAAAGCGAAAGTACGCTCCCTGGTAGATGGCGATGCGGGGGCTGTTCCTCCGCTCGAGGAGGCTGGGCTCCACCAAGAAGCGCCGCGAGGGGACGTTGCGGATGGTGGCGAAGGGGCCCGCTCCGTAGCGCTCTTGATAGAAGCGGCCGACCGCGTCGCATACGGTGCTGCGGGCGTCGGTGTGCGGCAGGACGGCGGCCTCGAGCCGGGCCCACGCGGCCAACGTCGACGGGGGTACCTCCCCGGGCGGGAGCTGCTCGGTGAAGGCCTCGTGCGCGTCGAAGACCAGGCGGGCGCCGGTGGCCTCCTTGAGCGCGAGCCCGGGGAGCAGCGTGCTGGTGTCATTGCACCAGATCAGGTCGGGCCGGTGTTTCAGGCCTTCGGCGTAGAGCGGCAGCCCCCCGAGCACGGTCCAGCGGAGGCGCGCCGCCTCGCGCAGGGCGTCGACCTCGGCCAAGGCCACGATGCTCTGGGCGCGCCCTAGATCGAGGCCGGTGCGCCGAGCGATTCGGTTGATCCCCTTCGTGAGCCGGCGCTGGAGCCCGTGCTGGATCCGCTCGCGCAGGCCGAAGTGCAGCAGCGGATCGAGGGAGTGGAGCAGTGGCCCGAGGGTCGGGCTGTGGGCGAGGTCGTCGCTGAGCTTGCGCTCGTCGGCGGCGCTGAGCGCCGGTACGCGCTCGATGTCGAAGCCCTCGCCGGTCGTCCGCGCCTCCGCGCTAGCCCCCCGGGGGTTGATCGCGACCACCTGATGGCCCGCGGCCCCGAGCGCCGCCGAGAAGCGCCGTACCCGCGGATCACGCTCGGTTTCAGCGAGGTTGAGCACCACGATCCGCAGGGGTTTCATGAGCGCCGGCCGAGCCTCCGCCGCGCCGCAGCGCTTGGCAAGCTGGATGGTACCAAGCGACTTGACCCGTCTGTGGGGAGCTGGCTCTCTTCGCGGATGTGCGGCATCGGCGGGATCCTCTCCCTCACTGGAGCCCCGGCCCAGCGCGCGCCGCTCGAGTCGATCAACCAGGCGCAGCGCCACCGAGGGCCCGACGGCGCGGGCATCCACGTTGATGGGCCGTGCGGCCTGGCCCACCGCCGCTTGGCGATCATTGATCTGTCCGACAGCGCCGTGCAGCCGATGCCCTCCGTCGACCAGCGCTACTGGCTGTCCTTCAACGGCGAGATTTACAACTACCTCGAGCTCAGGTCCGAGCTGATCGCGCGGGGCGCGCGCTTTCGCACGGTCAGCGACTCGGAGGTGATCCTCGAGGCCTACCGCGCCTACGGCCTCGACGCCTTCGCCAAGCTCAACGGGATGTGGGCCCTCGCGATCTGGGACGCCGAGGCGCGGCAGCTCATCCTCTCTCGCGACCGCTTCGGCAAAAAACCCCTCTACCTGCACCGTAATGCCGACCGTTTGCTGTTCGCCTCCGAGGTCAAGGCCTTGCTGGCCGCTGAGCCAGCGCTGGCCGTGCCCAACCCCCGCTTCATCGCGGGCTTCCTCGAGGTTCCGTGGGTGGGGATCGGCGCGGAGACCCCCATCGCCGGCGTGGAGCGCTTCCCTGCGGCGACGACGCGGGTCATCGGCCCCAGGGGCGTGGCGAAGGACCACAACTATTGGACCTTCGTCCCCCCCACCGCCCCCTCCAAGATCCACTTCGCGGACGCGACCGCCGAGGTCCGTGCGCTGCTCACCGACGCCGTCCGGCTCCGGTTTCGCTCGGATGTCCCCGTGGGGACCTGCCTGTCGGGAGGCCTGGATTCGAGCTCGATCGTGGCCCTGGCCGCCCACGACCTCGGCAAAGCGCCCAAGACCTTCTCGGCGATCTACGACGTCCCCGGCTTTGAGGAGGGAGCGTTCATCGACCAGATGAACCGGCAATTCTCGCTGGATGCCTTCCCGGTACGGCCCGACGGACGTGACTTGGAGGATACTTTCGGCCGCATCGCCTACTATCAAGACGAGCCGAGCGCCGGACCGGGCCTCTACTCTCAGTGGCACGTCATGAAGACCGCCGCGCCGGAGGTGAAGGTGCTCCTCGACGGTCAAGGCGGCGATGAGGTCTTCGCCGGATACTTCCCCCAATTCACACAGTATATGGAGGTCCTCCTCCGCCGCGCTGCGGGCCTCGATCTCGGGGCCGGGCTCCTCGCGCTGCGCGCCGGCCCCAAGATCGGTCGCCTGACCGGCTCCGATCCCCTGCGGGCGCAGCTGCGACGGCAGGCCCTCAAACGCGTGCCCGCCCGCGCGCGGCGCCTGTATCAGCACCTTCGGCCTGGCCCCGCGCCTGCGCCACCGCTGCTGGGCGCGGGGCTCCAGAGCGCGCGTCAGAGCCGAGCCGGATGGGCGGCCGCGCGGCCTACGGAGGACGCGCTCACCAACGTCCTGTGGGATCAGCTGGTGCGCACCTCGGTCCCAGGCTTGCTCCACTACGAGGATCGCGACTCGATGGCCTTCTCGATTGAGGCGCGCGTCCCTTTTCTCGACTTCCGGCTGGTGGAGTACGTCTTCTCGCTGCCCACGGAGCACAAGATCCACGAGGACCTGACCAAGCGGATTCTGCGAGAGGCCATGCGTGGAATCCTCCCTGAGAAGATCCGTACGCGCCGGGACAAGAAGGGCTACCCCACGCCCTTCGGCAACTGGATCCGCGAGGCCCGCCACGAGGCTTGGGCGCGGGAGCTGCTCTTCGGTCCCCGGGCGGCAGCGCGCGGGTTCGTCAACCCTGAGGCGGCGCAGCGGTTTTGGGCGGAGCACCAGCGCGGCTCTGAGGACCATGCCTGGCGGCTATGGCAGCTGATGTCCGTAGAGGCGTTTGCGCGGCGCTACTTCGACGGCCCCTTCTTGGCGGAGTAGAAAAACCGACCCCCGCGGGGTAGAAGGGGGCGCTCATGACGCGCCCTCGCCACGACTGGACCGACGCCGAAATCCGCCAGATCCATGACCTGCCTTTTCCCGAGCTGATGTTTCGGGCTCAGCTCGTCCACCGGGAGCTGCACCAGCCGACGGAGGTGCAGCTGTGCACGCTGCTGTCGATCAAGACGGGCGGTTGTTCTGAGGACTGCGGCTACTGCCCTCAGAGCGCCCACTTTGAGACCGGCTTGCCGGCTGGCGATCTGCTGCCGGTCAATGAAGTCATGAGCGCCGCAGCTCGCGCCAAGGCCGACGGCGCGACCCGATTCTGCATGGGCGCCGCCTGGCGGAGCGCTCGTTCGGGCCAAGCCTTCGAGCAAGTATTGGAGATGGTGAAGGGCGTCTCGGGGCTCGGGCTCGAGGCCTGCGCGACCTTGGGCATGCTCTCGCCCGACCAGGCTGCTGCGCTCAAGTCCGCGGGCCTCACTGCCTACAATCATAACTTGGATACCGGACCCTCATACTATGAGGAGATCGTGTCCACCCGGAGCTACTCCGATCGCCTCAAGACCCTCAGCGCGGTTCGCGAGGCCGGGCTCACCATGTGCAGCGGCGGCATCATCGGCATGGGAGAGAGCATTGATGACCGCGTGGCGATGCTGCGGGTGTTGGCCGGCTTCGACCCCCACCCCGAGAGCGTACCCATCAACGCGCTGGTCAGGGTGGCCGGGACGCCGCTGGCGGAGCGGCCCAAGGTCGACGGCCTGGAGATGGCTCGGATGATCGCCACCGCTCGAATCGTCCTCCCCACCTCCAGGGTTCGGCTCTCGGCGGGCCGCTCGGAGATGAGCGACGAGACCCAGGCCTTGTGCTTTTTGGCGGGCGCCAACTCGATCTTCTCGGGCGACAAGCTGCTCACTACCCAGAACCCGGCCCGAGATCACGATCGTGTCCTGCTCGAGAAGCTGGGGATGAGCACCAGCACCCTCCCGGCCGGATGAGTTACTCCCTGCTCCATGAGCTCGAAGCAGAGATCGCCAGCCTCGAGCAGGAGGGGCTGGGGCGTCGGCTCGAGCCGCGGACGGGCCTCGATTTTTCCTCGAACGACTATCTCGGCTTCGCCAATGACCCCGAGTTTGCGCAGCGGGTGCGGCTCGCCACGGAGCGCCTGGGGGTTCGGCTCGGGGCCGCGGCTTCGCGGCTGCTCGGGGGCACGACCGAACTCCACCTCGAGCTCGAGGCTCACTTGGCGCGCTGGAAGGGGCACGACGCGGCCTTGCTCTTCCCGAGCGGCTATCAGGCCAACGTCGGGCTGATCTCGGCGCTGATCCGGCCGGAGGATCGCGTCCTCTCCGACGCCAAGAACCACGCCAGCATCATCGATGGCCTGCGCTTGGCGCGGCCGCGGCAGAAGATCGTCTTTCCCCACCTCGATCTGGCCACGATCGAGTTCGAGCTCCGGCACAACTATCCCGGAGGTCGTACTTATCTCATCACCGAGGCCCTCTTCAGCATGGATGGGGATTTGGCCCCGCTGAAGCTCTACGCTGAGCTGGCCGAGCGCTACGGTGCTTACCTGATCGTCGACGAAGCGCACGCCGCGGGCCTCTATGGTGCGCGCGGCTCCGGCTGGGTCGAACACCTCGGCCTGGAGCGGCGAGTGTTGGCCACCACCACCACGATGGGTAAGAGCTTGGCCTTGGCTGGGGCCTTTGTCTCGGGGCCCCGTACCCTCATCAACTATCTCGTTCAGCGCGCTCGTCCGCTGATGTACTCCACCGCCTGGCCTCCGCTGTTCTTGGTGGCGCTGGAGACCGCGCTTCACCGGCTCTTGGCCGAACCCACCCGCGGCATCCACGCGATCGAGCTCGCCGTCCAGCTCCGGCGGCGGCTCCGCGATGCGGGGCTCGACGTGCGCGGAGATCAAAGCCCCATCGTTCCTTGGGTGATCGGTGACGAACGCGAGGCCTTGCGGGTGGCTGGCGCGGTTTCTGCGGCGGGCTTCGATGTTCGCGCGGTTCGCCCGCCGACGGTCCCGCCCAAAGAGTCCCGAATTCGGCTCTCGGTGCACGCCGACCACACCGAGCCTAAGATCGCCGCTTTGGCCCAAGCTGTGTTGGCTGCGCACGCATGTCGCTGATCGTCGCCGGCACTGGCACGGGCGTGGGGAAGACCGTGGTCTCCGCGCTGCTCCTCCATCGCTATGGCGATCGGGCCGCGTACTATAAGCCGGTCTCGACGGGGCCGGAGCCCGATACGGCGACGGTACGGGCGCTGGCGCCTGAGCAGGCTCTGATCCTGCGTGAGACGTACTCCTTCGCGGAGCCGATGTCGCCCCACGCCGCGCAGGTGCTGGAGGGCCGCACGCTGGACCCGGAGCGGATCCGCGCAGAGCTCGACGCGCACGCGGAGCGGTCTCCGTTGATCGTGGAAGGTATCGGCGGCGTACTGGTCCCCCTGACCCCCGAAGGACTGGTGTGGGCTGATTTCGTGCGGCCGCTCGGCTTGCCGACCCTTGTCGTGGCCTCGAGCCGCCTCGGCACCATCAACCACACGCTGCTCACCTTGGAGGCGCTCCGATCGCGCGGAGCGGAGCTGGTGGGCGTGGTCCTGGTCGGGCCACCCTCACCCGATAATCAGCGGGCGATCGCGCGGTTTGGGCGCGTGCCGGTGATCGCTGAGATCCCCGAGCTACCGGTGCTCGATCGGGCCAGCCTGCGCGCCCAGGCGGCGGCCTTCGATCCAGAGGGGCTGCTCGCCAAGTATTTCGAACCGAGCGCTCCCCCGCCGCTGGTGCCGAGGAGCGCCGCGGCGATCTGGAGGCCTTATACGCAAATGAAGACGGCGCTGCCCGCCATCCCGATCCGGCGCGCCAGCGGGGCTTGGCTCGAGACCAGCGATGGACGGCGGTTGCTCGACGGGACCTCCTCCTGGTGGGTCAATATCCATGGCCATAGTCACCCCCGGTTGGCGTGGGCCTTGGCGCAGCAAGGGGCGGAGCTGGCGCAGGTCCTCTTCGCGGACTTCGTGCACGAGCCAGCGATCGAGCTGACCCACGCGCTGCTGGCGAAGATCGGAGGTCCGAAGGCGCGCGTCTTCCTCTCCGACGATGGTTCCACCGCGGTCGAGGTCGCGATCAAGGTCGCGCTTCAGTCCTGGAAAAACCGCGGGGTCGAGGGGCGCGATCTCGTCGTGGCGGTCGCGCACGGCTACCACGGAGATACCTTTGGAGCGATGGCGCTCGGCCAAGGGACTGTATTTCATGCGGCGTTCTCAGACCTCCTCATGGAGGTGCGCCACATTCGAGCCGCCTGTTGCGGCGCCGACGGTCACGAGGGTACCCAACCTGCGCTGCCGAGCCTCGCCGAGGTCTTGGCCACCGAAGGGGAGCGCGTTGCGGCGATCATCTTCGAGCCGCTGGTCCAAGGCGCGGGGGGGATGAAGATCCACCCGCCCGAGGTCTACGCGGAGCTGGCCGCGCTGGCGCGCCAAGCCGGCGTGGTGGTGATCGCCGATGAGATCTTCACCGGGTTCGGGCGCACCGGGACCTTCTTGGCGAGCGAGCAAGCCGGCTTCGATCCCGACATCGTCTGCCTGTCCAAAGGCCTCACCGGCGGAATGATGCCGCTGGGGGCCACGGTGGTCGCGGAGTCCCTGGCCCAGGACTTCGACGCCGAGGATCGCCGCAAGATGCTGTTTCACGGACACAGCTACACCGGCAACGCGCTGGCCTGCCGAGTGGCCCTGGAGAGTTTACGGATCTTCGACGACGAGCACTCCTTGGAGCGGGTCGCCCAGATCCGCGGCTGGTTCAAGGAGGAGCTGGCCACGTGCGCGGATCACCCCGCGGTCGCCGAGGTCCGCGGGATCGGCGCGCTCGCGGTGATCGAGCTGTCCGGTGGATCCAACTATCTCGACCCGCGGGGGGCCATGCTGCAAGCGCGCCTCCTCCAGCGCGGGATCCACCTGCGGCCGCTGGGAAACGTGGTCTACTTCCTGCCTCCCTATTGTGTGACCGAAGAGGAAGTACGCTGGGTCTTCGGCGAGCTTCGATCGGCGCTCGACGCGCTCCCATTGCCCTGACGAATGGGCCTACCCACGCGCGCATTTTTTTGCCATCGTCGTACCAATGTCGGATCGGTCGCGAGCGCGAGCGTTGGCCAAGGCCGCCGAGGGTCTGGGGCAACCGCTCGACTGGTTCGAGGCGCTGTATCGCGAGGCGGCGGACGGCACCGCAGTCGTTCCTTGGGCCGACATGGTCCCCAACCCGCACTTGCTCTCGTGGCTCGAGGCGACCCGCCGCGGTGAAGGGCTCCTCGCTCTGGATGTCGGCTCGGGCTTCGGAGACAACGCTGAGGCGATCGCCGCGCAGGGCTATCAAGTCACTGCCTTCGATCTCTCACCCACCGCGGTCGAGCACGCCCGGCGTCGCTTCCCGGAGTCCCGGGTGGACTATTGCGTGGGGAACCTCCTCGAGCCAGAGGTCGGTTGGCACCGGCGCTTCGACCTCGTATTCGAGGTCTATACCATCCAGGTCTTGCAGCGCGGCCACCGCCGCCGAGCGATAGAACAGCTCGGCGAACTGGTCGCCCCCGGCGGCACGCTGCTCGTCGTGGCGCGCGGCCGTGATGCCAGCGAGCCCGAGGGAGAGATGCCGTGGCCACTGACGCGCGAGGAGCTCGGAGCGATCGCCCAGCGGGGCCTGGAGCTGGTGGAGCTCGAAGACTTCCTCGACGACGAAGATCCCCCGGTTCGAAGGTTCCGCGCGACCTATCAGCGCGGTCGTTGATCCCATGCCCGACCCCGGCGTCGACCTCGCGATCATCGGCGCCGGCGTGGTCGGCGCCGCCGTGTTCGCCCGCCTCTCCGGCAAGGGCCAGAGCGTCCTCCTCCTCGAGCGCCGCCCGAAGATCGGCGGTGAGATCACCGAGCGCAACAGCGGGGTCGTCCATGCCGGCCTGTGGTACCCGCCCGCATCGCTGAAGACGCGGCTGTCGGTGGAGGGCAATCGCCTCGTCTACGCCTTCGCGCAGCGCCATGGCGTCCCGCACGCCCGCCTCGGCAAGCTGGTGGTCGCCACGACCGAGGAGGAGGAATCCGCGCTCCACGAGGTGCAGCGGCACGGGACGGCCGTCGGCGTGCCCGGGCTCGTGCTCAAGACCCAGTCCGAGCTGGCGAGGCTCGAGCCCGCCGCCACCGGTCGCGCGGCCTTGTGGGTGCCGAGCACGGGCATCGTCGATCCCTACGAGCTCACCGCGGCCTTGGTGGCCCAAGGGACAGCCGCCGGTGGGGAGGTCATCACCTCGGCTGCGCTCGAAGGCGCCGAGCGCGAGGACGAAGGCTGGCTGCTCCGCACGGGCCGGGGACCGATTCGTGCCGCGGCGGTCGTCAACTCCGGTGGCCTCCACGCCGACGCGGTCTCGCGGCTCTTTGGCGTGGATAAGTACGTCATCCATCCTTGCCGCGGGGACTACTACACGCTGCGTAGCGCGCAACGCTTTCAGCACCTGATCTACCCGGTGAAGAAGAAGGGGGCGCCTGGCCTGGGCATCCATTTGACCCTGGATTTGGCGGGCCGGATGCGGCTTGGGCCGGACGCGACCTATGTCGCAAAGAAGGACGACTACTCGGGCGGAGGGGGCAAGGAGGCCGAGTTCGCCGCGGCGGCCTCGCGGCTCCTCGGGCCGATCGCGCCCGAAGAGATCGCCTACGAATCCTCGGGCATTCGGCCCAAGCTGCGCGCCAAGCACGAGGCGGAGGAGAAGGACTTCGTCGTCTCGCGGGACGCGCCGGGGCTCATCAACTTGGTCGGGATCGAGTCGCCGGGGCTTACCTCCGCCTTGGCGATCGCCGCGCTGGTGGAGTCGCTCCTGTGATCATCCGACCAGCGTGTAGCTGAAGCCTCGCCCGCCGACCGCATCGAGGAACGCGCTGTACGTCGAGGGCGACATCGTCTGGCAGCCGATCGAGGTCGGCGCGCCGGTGCCGCCTTGGTGAAAGAGCACGCCGTTCAGCGTGTCGCCGCGGCGCTCGGAGGCCGCGCGCTCGGCGTCGCTGAAGCGGCCGTCTTGGTTGGTGTCGCGCCAGCCGGAGAGGTTCCCTGAGCCGCCGGTGGTGCGGACGTGGAAGCTCGCTGCGCCGGCGTGCTCGCCGTTGGGGACGACCTGATAGTTGCCCGGTCGGATCATGCCGACGTCGCCCACACCGTCGCCGGTGACGTCGGGGGACATCGTGCTGCGGTTTTGGCCGGGGTGGGTCGCGCCGGAGAACTCGCGGACGTGGCCGTCCGGAGTCAACACGACGAAGGTGTCGTCGTAGGCGCGGGCGCTGGTGGTGTCGTGCTGAGTGCCATCGCGCGATAGGCCGCGGAGTCCGAGGACCGTGGGTTTGCCGTCCGCGCAGACCTGGCCGCCGTTCGCGCGGACGATCGCGGCGTAGTGGTCGTAGCGCTCGCGCTCCGAAGCGTTGAGCGGAGCGATCGCGCCCGCAGGCGGGTTCACCCCGCCGACAACGGGCTCAGAAGCGCTCGGCGGAGCGATCGCGCCCGCAGGCGGGTTCACCCCGCCGACAACGGGCTCCGACGCGTTGAGCGGAGCGATCGCGCCCGCAGGCGCTCCGTCGCCCGGGCCGCGCGCGCGACGGGCGTCATCGGCGCGGGCCAGGTCACCGGCGCGAAGGGTTCCGGCCGGAGCGACGGCGCGGCGGTCGTCCTCCGTCGGAGCGCGGCGCGGGGCGCCGGGCGCGGCGGGCTGCTTGTCGACGCCGTCCGAGATCCCGCTATGGCACGGGCCGAAGAGCTTCCCCATCGTCTCCGGACCGACCAGACCATCCACCTTGGCGCCGCTGCTCTGCTGAAAAGCGCGTACCGCAGCGTCCGTTTCGGGCCCGAACTTGCCGTCGACCGTGACCTGAAAGCCCCGGGCCTTGAGCTGCTCTTGGAGCTCGCGGACCGAATCTCCCGTCTGTCCGCGGCGCACCAAGGCCTCTCCGCGGGCGGCGCTGGCGAGCGAGGGAGCGGTGTTTGGCAGCGGCGGCGGGCGAGGGCGGGCGGGCGGCGTAGCGGTGGTGCTGCTCGTGGAGACCATTGTGGAAGGGGTGCGGGCCAACGCGGCTGTGTGACGAAAGCGTAAGAAATACGGACATTTGACTGGGGCTTCGACGCCTCGATGCGCGCCGCGAGCCACACTGTTTGCCATCGGCCCCTCGATCGAAGAAAAGGAGTCACCGGTGGTGCTCGGCGCCAGCAACCAGGCCTTCCTGTTCCTCCGACAGGCTGGCCTCTTTCAGAGCCTCGGCGAGGATCAGCTCCGCGTCCTGTGGGCCAGCGGCGAGAGCGTCAGCTGCGGCCCTGGTCATGTGGTGGTCGAAGAGGGCACTCCGGCCAGCGATCTGTACTTGGTGAAGTCTGGCGTGCTCGAGGCGCGCCGTCAGATCGAGGGCAACTCGCAGCTCGTGGGTTACATCTTCCCCGGCGAATGCGTGGGCGAGATGTCGATCCTCACCGGCTCGCCGCGCTCTGCCACCGTGCGGGTGCCTGAGCGGGCCGAGCTCTTTCGCGTCCCGGGCCTCGTCTTCGAGCGTCTGCTGCGCGCGGACGTCGAGGTGGCGGTGGGTGTGGCCCGCGCGCTGGCGATCCGGCTCGAGCGGCAAAACCGCGAGCAACCCGAGGCCGCCACCAACATGCGGCAGCTGGCGGGCGATCTGCAGTACTTCGACGTCGCCGAGGTCTGTCAGACCATGATCCAGAGCCGCCGCACCGGCGTCCTGAGCCTCTCAGCGCCGCCGATCGGCGGGGACGCCAAGCTCTACTTCG
>Ga0154020_10007724_pt1 | contig 12519 bp, 10 predicted proteins | sample Klosneuvirus_201_FD_109709 | JGI IMG/M metagenome (GOLD analysis project Ga0154020, IMG submission 109709) | Active sludge microbial communities from wastewater, Klosterneuburg, Austria - Klosneuvirus_20160825_MG | ecosystem: Engineered > WWTP > Aerobic digester > Activated sludge | place... | reverse complement strand
TTGGTCGTCGATGCGTTGGTCGTCGATGCGTTGGTCGTCGCCGTCATCGGTGTGCCTGTCGCGCTCGTCGGTGCGTTCGATGTCGCCGCGGCGGCCGAGTGATCCCTCGCGCTCGCGGACACGCGTGCGCGCGATGGCTCCGCGTCGTCGTCGCGCGATGCACGCTTGGTCGCGATCACCGCGACGATAGCCATGATCGCGATCGCACCCGCGCCGACGACAACACCCAGCGTGCGCGTCGAACGTCGCGGAGGCAGCGTCGACATCTGGCCGGCGCTTCCACCCATCGTGGTCACCGCGCGGCCCCACGCATCGCTGCGCGCGGCCGTCATCGACGACTTCGTCGGTGTCGCGGAGGAGTCCATCGCCTCGAGCGTGTCGACGACCATCGTCATCGACGGTCGGTCCTCGGGGCGCTTCGCGAGGAGCTGGACGATCAGCCGGTCGAGCTCGTGCGGGATCTGCGCGCCGAGCGAGCGAGGAGACGGCGGCGCGGATTGCGTGTGGTGCGTGAATGCCTCGACGATCGTCGATGCCGAGAACGGCGTGCGGCCCACGACCATCTCGAACAGCACGCAGCCGAGCGAGTAGGCGTCGGCGCGCCAGTCCACGGTGGCGGAGTTGCCCCACTGCTCCGGGGCCATGTAGTCCGGCGTGCCCATGGTCCCGATCGTTCGCGGACCTTGGCCGCCCGAGAGCTTCGCGATGCCGAAGTCGAGGACCTTCACGCGCTCGCGACGTTCGAGCTCGTCGTCGCCGACGATGTAGATGTTGTCGGGCTTGAGGTCGCGGTGGGTGATGCCGGCCGCGTGAGTGGCCGCGAGGACGCTCGCGATCTGGCGCCCGATGTCCGCGACTTGGTCCATCGGCAGCGCACCGACGCGCCGGATGCGCGCGGCGAGCGATTCGCCTTCGAGCAGCTCCATCACGAGGTAGGCCTGATCGGAGACGAAGCCGACGTCGAAGATCTTCGCGATCCCCGCGTGCTTGATCCGGCTCACGATCCGAGCCTCGTTGAACAAGCGATGGACGTGGTCCACGTTGCGCGAGATCTCGGGCAGCAAGACCTTCACCGCCACGCGGGTCTGGATCCCGACGTGCTCGGCGAGCATGACTTCGCCCATTCCCCCGCGGCCGAGGACCTCGATGATTCGAAAGTTGCCGATGACCTGCCCGATCACGTGACCTCAAAACTCGCATCGACCAGTCCCGGACCTCGTGTAGACGAAAGGTTCGGCTCGACAGATCCGCACGTGGCCCTACACGACGCTCGGGTTCGATACAGTGCGGTCGTGAGCCAAGGACTCGTGCCCGTGGATCCTGCTCGACGGAGCATCGTGACGTTTGCGGTCAAGGGTGACCCGTGGGAGCGGATCGGCGCGTGGGCCAAGCGGCATCGGTTCCACCCGCGCTCGGACAAGTCCAACGAACGTAGCAGCGCCGTAGGCGATGCGAAGGTAGACGACAAGCACACGAAGCTGTTCCAGAAGGGGAACGGCCTGTGGACCTCGCCGATGAAGGCGCAGTTCACCTACAAGGATGGCAAGGTCGAGCTCCAGGCGTGGGTCCACAACCTGTTGCTCTCGCGCCTGTTGACGCTGTTCTTGCTCCCGATGGAGATGAACGTGCGCTCCGGCGGGTTCCGCGCGATGGTGCCGCGGAGCATCGCGCGCAACGCGATCAACGAGCTGCTTCGAGAGATGAAGGCGACGGAGATTCCGTAGCCGTGTAGTGCTGCGCGAGCGAATCCCACGTGTAGGTCGCCGCGATCTCGACGGCCGCGCTCTTGATCGGACGAAAGCCGTCGGTCATCGGCAGCGGACCCGCGGAGCGCATCACGATACGTGGACGCGCGTACTCGGGCAGCGTGGCCACGGCGGTGGACAGCGCACCGAGATCCAGCGTGGTGTTCGGGCGGAGCTGGACCACCGCGACGATCGCATCCACACCGTCGACGCGCTGAGGCTTCGCGATGCACAGCGCGATGTTCGGAACCTCGTACAGCGTGTCCTCGATGCGTGTGGACGCGATCGGACCCATCCGCGTGGGGATGATCTGGTTCGCGCGATCGACGAGCCAGAAATCACCCTCGGTATCGACGGTGGCGATCTCGCCCGTCACGAACCACTGATCACCGGACTCGAACGCATCGCGGATGATGCGCTTGGGATCGACGAACGCGATATCGGAGGTCGTCGCGGACATCTTCGCGATCAGGATGCCTGGCTCGTCGAGGCGCGCGCGGACGAGGCGGCCGTCGCCGGTGCGCTCGAAGTCGTTGTCGGCGAGGCTCCATCCCGCGACGACGGTGTCGGGACTGCCGGGAAGCGGCCGACCGACGGAGCCGATCTTCTTGCCGCGTGCGTTCGCGAGCACGGTGCTCGCTTCCGACGACGCGTACATCTCGAGGACGCCGACGGGACCGAAACGATCGATCAGGCGACGCCACGCGTCCTTGCGCAGACCCGAGCCCGCGAACAATCGCACCGGGTTATTCTTCTCGCCGAGCACGGGTTGCGCGTCGACGAGGGCACGCGGCATCTCGCCCGCGTAGAACACCACGCTCACGCCGTAGCGCCGTACCTCGTCCCAGAACGTCGCGGGCTCGAACTTCGTCGCGAGTGCGAGGCGAGCGCCGCCGACGAGCGCGGAGCCGGCGGCGACCAGCGTGCCCGATGGATGGTGCAGCGGGAGGCAGCAGTACACGGTGTCGCGCGTGGTCAGCGTCGCGGCAGCCGCGGCGCCGAGCGCGGAGAACGCCCAACGACGATTCGTGATCCGCGTCGCGCGCGGTGGCTCGAAGCGCCCCGAGGACACGAACACCATCGCGAGATCGCGCGCGCGTCCGGGATCGGGCTTGAACCACGCGGGCAGGGCGACCGTGTCGGGATCGATCGTCTCCATGTCGATCACGCCAGCAGGCAGCGTGCGCTTCTCGCCCGGCTGCCACGGCACTTCGCCGACGCCACCGAGGACGAGCAGGGTGCCCGTGAACGCGGGACGCGCACGGACCGCGCCCGCCGGATCGCAGATGAGCATCTCGGCCTCGCCGAGCTCGAGAGCGCGCGATAGCACCGCGTCGGGAGTCTCGGGCGAGAGCAACACCGCGACGGCGCCGAGCCGGTTGAGCGCGCACACGACCGAGAGATGCGACGGACGCGACGTCATCATCACGCCGATCTTCTGACCGGGCCTGATGCCACACGCGATCAGTCCGCGCACGACAGCGTCGACGCGGCGGTTCGCATCCGCGTACGTGAACGCGCGACCGCGGAACAGGAAGAACGTGCGATCGCCGATCTTCTGCGCCTGCTCCGCGAGCGATCGGCCGAACGAGATCAGCGAGTCGTCCTGGAGATTGCGAAGCTTGTTGAGTCGCGGCAGCTGCCAGCGCGCGTTGTCGAGGTAGCCGCCGAGATCGTCCGAGAGCTCGGCAACGCGCTCGAGCGCTGCATTCGCGGTCTTCTCGACGAGCTCTTTGACCAGCTCGAGATCGAAGCCGTCGCGCTCGTGATCGTCGTCGTCGTGTGATTCGTCGGGCTCCGCGAACGGCTCCTGCGGCTGCGCGGCGCGGACATCGATCGCGTGCGCGGGCATCGGCGATCCGCCTTCGCGCCAGCGCATCCAATCGACGATCGTCGGCCACGTGACGGTCAACGCCGTCGAGCCGACGACGAGGCCGAAGTGGCCGGCCTTCACCATCACCTCGTACATCACGTCCGACTTCGGCGCCGCGCGGCGAATTCCGCGCACGGCCGCCGGTCGCCCCATCTCGTCACGACTTCCGACGAAGTACAGGATCGGGCACGACAGATCCGCGAGGGTGACGGTGTGGCCATCGATCACGAAGCCACCCGACTGCATGCGATTGCCGACGATCAGCTCGTCGACGAACTTGCGAAACGCGGGACCGGGCCACGCGACGAAGCCTTCACCGCCAAGGAACAACCGCTTCGCCTCGCGCTTCTCGAGCGCGCCACGATCGTGCAGGTTCTTCACGAAGTCGACGAGCTGCTTCACTTCCTTGCGCGCGCTGAGCAGCTTGAAGCCCGTCGACGTGAAGAAGCCGGGAAGACCTTCGATCCGCTGCAATGGCCACTCGAGCACCGAGCGGAGACCGGACACGATGCGCTCCGTCGTGTCCTCGCCGAGCTTCACCGTGCGATGCAGATCGACCGGGCTGCCCATGCCGATCACCGACGCGAGGCCCGCACCTTTGCGGAACGCGGCGGCCTGATAACAGAACATTCCGCCCTGCGAGTAGCCGGCGAGGTGAACGTCGTGCCCGGTCGCGGCGCGCACGCGATCGATCGCTTCGGACACCGCGCGCACGTGATCGTCGAGCGTGCGATCCATGCCGCCTTCTTCACGCTCGGGTGCGCCGAAGTCGACGAGCCAGACATCGACGCCCCAGCGCGAGAGCGCCGCGACCGCCGACACGTCCGGGGAGATGTCGTAGACCTCGGACGCCACCATCAGCGGCGGAACGAGGAGGAGCGGCGCCGCGACGGGCTTCGTCCCCGGATCAGGTGTCTTCGCGTAGTGGCGAAGTCGATAGACGCGTTCTTCGTGGGCGACTTCGAACGGCGCTCCATATGGAGCGGTGAGTCGACCCGCGCGACGGATCTCGAGGATGTTTTGCCATGCGAGACCGATCCGGCGCAGGCGCTTGCCCCACCTGACCTGACGGCGACGACGGCGTGTCGCCTGTCCCTCGCTCATGGGGCCGGCGGAGGCGGCGCGCCACCCATACCGGGCGCCGGAGGAGCGGCCGGGCCGGGCGGACCCATCGGAGCTGGACCCGACGGGTATCCCGGCTGCTGGCCGCCTTGCTGACCGTTGAACCACGCGGGCGGCGGCGCAGCGCCACCAGCCGGCGTCAGGCCGATCAGGATCGGACCATCGTCGAAGCGCTGCCAGTTACCGGTCGCGAGATCGACGACGATCGGAATGATGAAGAACAGGATGCTGACGATGAACCAACCGTTCAGCGTCTTCGACCGGATCATCATCACGGGCTGGAAGCCCGGGAGATAGATCTGGATCTGACCGGGACGCGAACGATCGAGCGAGATCGTCGTCGGCGTCTGGCCCACGACCATACCGTTCACGTAGACCCACGCGCCCGGCGGATTCGTCTGGACGGGAATCGTGTCGGGGCCGCTCGCGAACAGCGTCGCGCATCCCGGTGCTGTCATGAGCAACATCAAGCCCATCAGCAGGATCGCGACGCAGTTTCGAGTCGCCTTCTTCGTCGGTGTTGTCGTCATCATCGTGTCCCTCATCTTCTGCACGTCCTTGCCCTTAGGCGGGCTCACCTGCGAGGCGGTAGCCGACGCCACGCTTGCTCTCGATCAAATCGTCCGCGGCGACACTCGCGAGCTTGCGGCGCACGCGATGAACGAGCTCACGAACATTCTCGCTATCGGCCTGCACCGAGCGGAACGACAGCGCATCGGCGATCTCGTGCCACGCGACATACGCGAGCTCGGCATCGGTCACGTTGCGGCGCCGTTCGACGAGGAGTTGCAGCAGGCCGAACTCCATCGCGGCGAGCTCGATCGACGAGTCGGCGATCCGCAGCACGCCGCCATCGACGCGCTGGCGCAGATCGAGTTGGTGTCCGCGCGGCGTGGTGACCTTCGCGCTGAACACGAGCTCGTCGCGACGCGTGGGCGCCGTGCGACCGGAGCCACGCGGCGGCTCGATCTTCGGCAGCGCCTCGGGCCAGAAATAGAGCTTCACGTCGCCGAGGCGGATCGTGTTGCCGCCGGCCAGGGCTACGTCGGTGACGCGGTTGCCTTCGACCTCGGTGCCGTTACGGCTCGAGTTGTCGACGATGTGCCAGCCACCGTCGCCGGACTTCAGCGTGGCGTGCTCGCTCGACACCGACGCGTGCAGCACCGCGAGGTCGACCCGCGGGTCGCGGCCGACCTTCGCACCGTCGACGATTCCGTGAGCGACACCCCACGCATCGATCAGTGCCGCGGTCGGCGTCGTGACGCGCGAGAAGATCTGCTCGCTGGTGATTCCCGGCGAGGCGATGGCGACGCCGTGAGCCGTACACAGAACCCCGATCGAGCGGGGCGAAGAGCAGAGCACGCACGCGATCATGCCCGGGTACGATCACCCGGGAGCTGCGCCCATGCAAGTGCGCGGGCTACCAGGTTCCGCCGGCCATGATCCCCAGTTGACCTCGGTCACCGACCCAGGGCGCATAGGTCGTGGGCGACGGTGCGGGCGGGGCCGGTGTCGCCGTCGGTGGCGCGGACCGCGTGTACTTCGCATCCGGCGCGGAGTCGCGGGTCATCATGGCCCCGAGCACGAAGCCGCCCCACATTCCCGCGGTCATGCACGCGGCGACGATGTTGCCGTTCGGGTCGCGATCGCCGCTGCCATCATTCGTGTTGGTGGTGAGACCCGCGATCATGCCGCCGGCCAAGGCGCCGACGCCGGTCGCTGCGAACACGACCTTCGCCCGTCGAGCGGACCAATCGAGCCGCGGTGCGATGATCGCGCCGGCGACGAGGCCCGCATCGAGTCCGAGTGCGAGCGTCCCGCTCTCCCAGTTGCCGAACTCTTCGTCCTGGCTGCCGGAGATCGCGCCGAACGCGGCGGTCGCTGCACCGAGCGTCGCGAGGTTTCCGACGAACAACGCCTGGCCGCTCGTCAGATCCGCGCTCTGTCCATAGATGAACCCGCCGCCGGCGCCGACGGCAGAGCCGACGAGCAGCAGGCTCAAGATCGATTCGGGCCGCGTCCACCCGACGGGCTCGATCAACAGCGCCGCATTCGCCACACCGACGAGCAATCCGAGCGTGGTCGCGTGCGCAGCGCCCGCATCGACCTCGTACTTCTGCGTGAGCAACCAACCGCCCGCACCGCCACCGAGTAGTCCACCGAGGAGGATCATCGTGCCGAGCCCACCGTTGTCGACGTCTTGGCGCACGAGAATGTCGACGGACGCGAGGACACCGACCGCGGCGAAGGCGCCGATCACTTCACCATCGTGTGCACGACTACGTCCGGGCGGAGGCGCGGTGTACGCCGGTGGTGGTGGCGGGTAATACGGCTGCGGCTGCGGATGGTACGGCTGCGGATAGTACGGCTGCGGCTGCTGCGGCGGTTGTGGAGGCAGTGGAGCGGGTTGTTGTTGCGGTTGCGGAGCTTGGCCGACCAGCGTGCGGTCGACCGTTGCTTGCGGGAAGCACGCCGCGACCGACATGCTCACCACCACCGTGATCATTCGCATCCGATCAGTGTCCTTCGACACGAGTCGCGAATGATCGCTCCCAACGTTAGCCTTCGGTGATGGGCGCCGTCCGTGAGCCGGACGTTAGTCCCGCGGTTACGCGCATATACTCGGGACATGCGGCATGCGCTTGCAAGTCTCGCCTTTGCGTCGACGACGATCTCGGGTTGCTCGATACTTTACAACCCAAACGATCTTCCGAAGCAGGCGGACGCTATGCCCGATATGGAGATGGTCGTCGACGCGAATCCAGCCGCGCTCGCGATCACCGGTGTCGGTCCGATCGCGGTGCTCGAAGGACAAGGCGATGGCGGCAGCCGCAAGCCCGTGATCGTGATCGAAGGAACCGACATCGCGCAGACCGCCACCGTCGAGATCGTCGCGTCCGCGGGCGCGACGAAGGTGCCGATGATCACGCTCGACGCAGCGGCGCAGCAGATCGACGTGTACGGCCATCACATCGCGATCCCGGTCACGGCGCTCGTCGATCCGGCGCTCGCGGCCGGCGAGGTGATCTCGCTCGACGTGAAGGTCACGCAGGATGCGGGAGGCACGCCGGTCTCGCAGACGCTGAGTGGCATCCTGACGCTGCAAGGGCTCGGCGAATACGAGAACACCGGCACGGTGGTTCCGGCGCTCGCGACGGGTGTGAACAAGTTCTCGCGCGTGAACCTGACGATGGGCACGCTGCCGAAGCCTCCGTCGGGTCCCGTGATCATCGAGGCGACCTCGTCGATCACGATGGCCGCGACCGTGGTCGCGACATTCGACGGTACGAACGCCGCACCCGGCCCGGGTGGATTCCCCGGCGGTGCGGGCGCGACGCAAGGCCTCGGCATCGCGGCCGGTGCGATGGGAATGGGCGCGGCCGGCGGAACGGGTGTCGAGGGAGGCGCGGGAATGGCAGCGATGGACTACACGGGCGACGATCAGCTCACGACGATCGACGCCGGCGAGAAGAAGGCGAACGCGAGTAGCGGCGGTGCGGGTGGTGGTGTCACGACGACGTCACTCCAGCCCGGTGGCAAAGGCGGCGGTGGTGGCGGCACGATCGCGATCACCGCCGGAGGTAGCGTGTCCTTGACGAACACGATCTCTGCCAAGGGCGGACCGGGAGCCGCGGGTGCATTCGCCGGCGGGGCGGGATCCGGCGGCATCGTCCTCGTACGTGGTGGCGGCGACGTGGCGACGGCGACGCTCGACGTCGGCGGACCAGGCCCTGCGGGTCGTGTCCGTGTCGATGCCGGCGGTGTTCGCACCACGCCCGGCACGGCGTATCAGGGCCCCACGTTCGTGAACCTGCCGCTGATCTTCAACGACGCGAAGCCGACGTTCGAGGTCCAGGGCTCGCCGAGCAAAGGCATTCGCTACATCGTGATCCGCGGGACCGACATCGAAGGACCCATCGATCTGACGATGGGCAACAACGGTCGCGCGACGATCACGATGCAGCGCGCGCTCGTGCAGGGCATCAACGAGATCTGTCTCCTGGTCCAAGAGGCAGCGCCGTCGACGTACACGCGAAGCTGCGCGACGGTCGCGCACATCTTCAAGACGCCGTAGCGCTACTTCTTCCGGTCGCGCGCATCCATCTCGGCCTGCACCTTCGAGAGGAGCCGAGCGGCCTCGTCGAGGAGCGCGGGGTCCTTCATCGCCTCGTTGATCTTGATGCGACGCCACAGCACCCACCAGTTGGGATCCGCATTCTGGCCCATCACACCGAGGCGCTTGCCGATCGCGCTGTACTGCGCCGCGACCTTGTTCGCGTCGAGCTTCGCCGGTGCCGTCTCCACCTTCGGTTCGACCTTCGTGTCGATCTTCTGCGGCGTGCCTTTCGGATCGGTATTCTTTGGCTCGGTCTTCGGATCCTTCTTTGTCACCCGCGGATCCTTCTTCGGCGGGAGCTTCGCGACCTCGGCGCCCGCGTCGGGGATCGCAGCGATCTCGACGCTCGCGTCCGGAGTCTGCGTGGCCACGTGCTCGGGCTCGCGAGGAGGCTCGACCTTCGGTTCGATCGACACGGTTGGCGCGACGGTCGGCGCGACGGTCGGGACCGGCTTCGCTGGCGCTTCGTCGGTCCTGCGCCCGGTCGCGAGAACGACCACCGCGATCGTGGCCGCGACGGCGACGCCGATGGCCGCGAACATCGCGGTGCGATTCCTCGCCGCAGCAGCGAGCGGTTCTTCATCGGTGGTGGGCGTGACACCGATCGGTGGTGCCGTGCGAATGAAGCGCTGATCGGCCTCGGTCGCAGACACGGGCGGCGGAAACGTGTCGTTCGATGTGCCCGCGTGGCGCTGCGGCGTCGACGGTGCGGTGACCGCGGGCTCGCGCGCCTTCGAGAGCGGAACGCCGAGCGCGGCTGCGGCAGCGCCGCGGTCCTTGTCGATCAGATCGAGCAGCTCTCGCGCGGCCTTTGCCGTTGCGGGGCGTGAATCGCGCTTCTTCGCCATCAAGCGACGCGCGAACGCTTCGAGTAGAGGATCGACCTCGAGATACGGGACGCGTTGCGAGATCAGCGGCGGATCGAGCAAGAGGTTCGCGCGCGCTACCTCGGCGCCGGTGCCATCGAACGGCAGCTTGCCGGACAGCATCTCGTAGATCACGATCCCGAGCGCGAATAGATCGATCCGATGATCGATCGGGTCCGCGACCGCTTGCTCGGGAGCCATGTAGTGCGGCGTTCCGAGCACCAAACCGTTGGTGGTCAAACGGCCCTGCGCGTCGGGGCCGGAGCCGCCGTCGCGGAGGATCGCGATGCCGAAGTCGACGATGCGCGGCACCTCGACACCGTGCGCGTCCTTCTCGACGATGACGTTCTCGGGCTTGAAGTCGCGGTGGATGAGGCCCGCTTCGTGTGCGTGGTAGAGGCCCTCGAGCATCTGCCGCGTCATGTTGACGACGCGCGGCCCGGGCATCGGTGCTTCGCCGAGCATGCTCGCGAGATCCGGGCCGTGCGCGAAGTCCATCACCATGTAGCGCAGGCCGTCCGATGTCTCGCCGACGTCGACGACCCCGACGACGTTCGGGTGTCGCAACCGACCGGCGAGCTCGGCCTCGCGCTCGAAGCGCTGCGCGACCTTCGTGTCTTCGAGGAGCTTCGAGTGCAGCACCTTCACCGCGAAGGCGCGACCGACCTTCACGTGCGTTGCTTTGTAGACCGCGCCCATCGCGCCTTCGCCGAGGCGCATCTCGATCCGATAGCGGTTCGCGAGGACCTCGCCGATGATCTTGTCTTTCCCGCCCTCCTCGGACGAGGCAGCGCGATCACTGGCGCGGTCCGTCACCAGAACCTCCCGCTCCAGCTCGCCATGCCCCCACCGTCGGTGATCGGAGCGATGACGAGCTGCGATTCTTTTCCCGACGTCGCGAACAACACGACGGTGGCGACGGCACCGCCGATCGCGACGAGGTAGCCAGCGTCGGCGACGATTCCGGTGACGCGAATCGAATCGCGCTTGCCATCATCGCAGTCCACCGGCGAGCTCTCGCACGAGTTGAACTTGCTGCGCGTGATGAGCCCGAACGCGATGCCGACACCGAGACCGGCGACCGCGACGCCGGCCGTGATCTTCGCGGGCGTCGTGAAATGCCGCGGCACCTCGTCGGACATTCGTGTCTTCGGGCCAGTATCCGGACCGCCGATGACCGGCTTCGTGCGCCTCGGTGCATCGGGCAACAGCGACGGCGCGGCGGAGATGAAGCGCGACTTCGCTTCGGTCAGCGACGCGATATCGATCGCGGGGCGCGAAGCGCTCTTCGTCGTCCACGGCTGGACCCACGTGCTGTCGATCTGGATCGCGCCGCCACTACCGGTGTCGACCATCACGACGAACAAGAGCTGATTCGCACCGACGCGCTGGGCGACATCGTTGAAGCACGCAGGCGTGGCGACGCAGTCCGGCGGGATGCCATCCGCCGGAAGCGAGCGGCGCACTTCGAGACCACCGACCGCGTCCACGTCGAGCTCCGACGTCAGCGCATCTGCGAGATCCTGGCTCAGAGCATCGACGCGCGCGGCATCGAGATTGACGGCGATGCCGGGAATGATCGCGACCTTGATCCGCTCGGTTGGTTGCGGCGGCGGTGATGGCGCAGGTTGCGCAGCGGCCAACGACGTCGCCCCGATCAGAACCGCGAGAGCGAGAACTGGTTTGGTCACGGTGATCATCGTAGCGAGATCCTCGTCGAGGATACGCGCGAAATCTTACATGTCGGGTGAGGCTGCCGTTAGACCAACCACACTCGCCGCCACTCACTTACCGGGCGGTAGTTCCTTCTTCTTCTTCTTGTCGCCGAACAGGCGCTGTCGCTTTCGACCGTTGCGGTTGTAATAGATCGCGTAGAGCGCACCCGCGATTCCCGACAGCGGCATCACGACCATCAGCACGGGGAACAACAGGAGCGTGGGCAGCTTCGAGGCGATCGCGGCGAACGCGAGCCACGCGGCGGACGCGGGTGCGGCCTCGCGAAACGATCCCGCATAGAGCCACCCGAGCGGACCGAAGAACGTCGACGCCAACGCCGACTTGACCCACGACTTCTCGCCGGCTTTCGTCGGCTTCGTGAGCTCCTGCTTCATGTCGCTCGCTTTGCCCGCGAGCTCGAGTGCATTCCCGAGATCGCCGCGTGATCGAGCTTCGCGAGGTGCGGGCTCGTCGTCGTCGTCGACCGGCTTGCGCTTCGTGACCAGCGCGGTCTGACGCTCGCGGAGTGCATCGCGCTCGGCTTGCTGCGCCGCCCGCTGCTCCTTCGCCTTCGCCATGGCCACGTCACGGCGCTTTTGCTGCGCCTCCGCGTCGGCCTTGACCTCTGCTTCGAGCGCCGCTAGTCGCTCCATGAGCGCGCGGTCGTCTTCGGACACGCCTTCGACTATGGCATGATCCGACCAGATGTCGCTGCGTTCGTGGTGCCTCGTGCTCGTGCTGTCCTGCATGGGAATCGCTGCGTGCGGAGGCGACGGCAAAGACGCAGACGAGCCTCAAACGGCGCGCGAAAAGATGCGGCGCGAGGCGAAGCGCGACAAGAAGGACAAGGACGTCGACTCGGCGGGCAAGTCGTGGGGCAAGTGGCGCTACACCGGCGATCGCGCCGAGTGCTACTTCCGCGCCGGGCAGAAGTGCTTCAAGACCGAGGCTGCGGCGTGCGCGACCATGCGCTGCAAGAAGCCGACGAAGTGCCACGCCGAAGGCGCAGCGCCTGCTCGGGTCAGCTGCAAGTAACTACGCGGCGGCTTTGCGAGCGATGACGCGCGGGATCCGAACGCG
>Ga0154020_10007723_pt1 | contig 12519 bp, 10 predicted proteins | sample Klosneuvirus_201_FD_109709 | JGI IMG/M metagenome (GOLD analysis project Ga0154020, IMG submission 109709) | Active sludge microbial communities from wastewater, Klosterneuburg, Austria - Klosneuvirus_20160825_MG | ecosystem: Engineered > WWTP > Aerobic digester > Activated sludge | place... | reverse complement strand
CGGCACCATGAAAGCATCCACCTCCAGGCCCTTGGGCTGCGACCCGACCCGTGCCGCCAGCGCTTCGTATTGCGCGGCGTTGTGCGCGGCATGAAACCGTCCGACCCGGCGAAAGTCGCAATCGATTCGCTCCGCGCCGATGAACTGCGCGATCCAGGCCAATGACTTCTGGCCTTCGTTGAGGATATCGAAGGCGCGTTTCTGACCGTGCCGCCGCGCGAGCAACTCATACGTGGGCTTGATGCTGGTCGATACCTGCCCGCCATTGCGGCTGCTGCAGCCCCAGCCGGCATCCTCGGCGTCAAAGACCAGCGTCGAACGCCCGCCGCGAACCGTCTGAAGCGCAGCATGCAGCCCGGTGTAACCCGCGCCGACCACCGCCACGTCGACCGTGGACGGCAACGCAAGCTCCGGCAAAACGGGGCGCGGCACATCCTCCCACCAGTAGGGGGTCGATTTGCAGTCCTGCATCAATTCGTTGTCGGTCATATCGGGTTCAGGTTGGGTATCGGGCCAGCACCAGATCGGCGCCCTTCTCGGCCAGCATCAATGTGGGGGCATTGGTATTGCCTGAGGTCAGCGTTGGAAAGACCGAAGCGTCGATGACGCTCAGCCCGCAAACGCCATGGACACGCAGCTGCGGGTCCACCACGGCCTGTTGCGGATCCGGCCCCATGCGGCAGGTGCTGACCGGGTGAAACACCGTGGACGCACGCTGGGCCACGTCATCCATCAGGTTCTGCGCGGTCTGCACCGAGGGGCCGGGCAATATTTCGTGGTCGATGATGGCACGTAGCGAAGGCGCGGCGGCGAGCTTACGCAAAAATCCGGCCGCCGCAAGCATGTCGTCCCGATCACGCTGGGTACTGAGCGAGTTCGCGACGATGCGCGGTGGCTGCATCGGATCGGGGCTGCGCAACTCCAGGTATCCGCGGCTGGTAGGACGGCATGGCTGCGCGCTCAGCGAAAAACCGGCAAACCGGTCCGGTGCGGTCAAGGCCCTGCGTCCGGGTACCGCCCGCATGTAACTGAGCGGCGAAAAATACAGCTGCATGTCGGGATGCGCCAGGTCCGGGCGTGAGCGGAAGAATCCACCTCCCTGGTTGATGCTCAATGCCAGCGGACCGCGCCGCTGCAGCAAATACCGCACACCGGCCCAGGATTTGCCCCACCAGGTGCCAAGGTCACGATTGAGCGTGGGCACGCGCGAGCGGTAGACATGGTCGATGCACAGGTGGTCCTGCAGATGCTGGCCCACTGCCGCCACGTCGGCCACCAGCGCAATTCCGAGCGCCTGCAAGGCCGAGGCCGGCCCCACGCCGGAGAGTTGCAGAAGCTGTGGCGAGTTGATGGCGCCACCGGCCAGAATCACTTCGCACCGGGCCGTGCAACGCCTTTCCTGGCCGTCCTGCATGAATGCCACGCCGGTGGCACGGCGGCCCTCGAACAAAACCCGCGTAGCATGGGCGCCGGTTTGCACCTGCAGATTGCTGCGGCGCAGTGCGGGCCGCAGATAAGCGGTGCTGGCCGACTCGCGCAAGCCATTGCGGGTCGTGATCTGGTTGATCGCGACGCCCTCGTTCGACGCCCCGTTGATATCGGGATTGCGTGCCAGCCCCATCTCCTGGCCGGCGCGCAGGTAGTTTTCGCACAGGGGGTGCACATCCGCACGCACGTCGCTCACATGCACCGGGCCACCCTTGCCGCGCATGTCGCTGGGGCCGTGCGGGCTGTCTTCCAGACGGCGGAAATACGGCAGAACATCGCTCCAGCCCCAGCCGGAATTTCCCAACGCCGCCCAGTCGTCGAAATCCCGCGGCTGGCCGCGCACGAAGACCATTGCATTGATGGTGCCGGACCCGCCCAGCACCTTGCCGCGTGGCCAGTATCCCTGCCGTCCGGCCAGAGCCGGATCCGGTTCGGTGCGGTACATCCAGTTGACGCGCGGGTTGTAGAACGACATGCCGTAACCGATCGGCGTGCGCAACCAGAAGCGCCGATCGCTGCCGCCTGCCTCGAGCAGCAACACCGAATGGTGGCCCGAAGCCGACAGCCGGTTGGCCAGCACACAGCCGGACGACCCGGCACCCACAATGATGAAATCGAATTCCGTCACGAACGGCCCTTTGCTGCAACGCCGGCAAGCTTCGCACGGCAAGGGCTACGGCGCACAGGTCCGCTCTGGAAGAAGTGTCAAACCACCGGGGCGCGTGCGCGCGGCGTACGCGGCGCAGGCGATACCAGGCGCTTCTCGAGCACCTCGGCCAGCACCTGGGCGCCCGCGTCGATGAGTTTGGGCGAGACGCCGCCGAACCCCAGCACGAGACCGTTGACACCCACCGGCGAGAGCGCAAACCGGCCGATCGGCGAGGCCGTGACATGGCGCTGGTCTGCGGCCTGCGCCACTGCAACCTCCGACACCGATGCCGGCAGGTGACCAATCGTGTGCAGACCACTGTGCGTGGGCAATACATCGAGCAGACCGGACAGGCGACGGCGCGCTGCATCGAGCAGTGCCTCGTGCCGCTCCAGGTACACGTGGCGCATCCGCCGCACGTGCGCTGCAAAGTGACCCTCGTCGATGAACTCTGCCACGATACCTTGCATCTGTGACGGCACGCCCTGCAGGAACTTGCTCATGATGGTCCTGAAGGTATCGACCAGGGCGGGCGGCGCCATCAGGTAACCCAGGCGCAAGGACGGAAACAGCGACTTGCTGAAAGTGCCGACGTAGATCACCAGCCCCGTGGTATCCACGCTCTTGAGCGTCGGCGGCATGCGGCCACCGAAGAAGAACTCACCGTCGTAATCGTCCTCGATGATCCAGGCACCGGCCTGTTCGGCCGCATGCAAAAGCGCAAAGCGGCGCTCCAGGCTCATCACACTGCCCAGTGGCTGCTGGTGCGATGGCGTGACAAAAGCCAGCCGGAACTGCGGACTCAGGCGCAGGCCTTCGTCCACGCACAGGCCTTGCGCGTCCACCGGAACCGGGACGAGATCGGCCCCGCTGGCGATCAGGCTGTTACGCGCACCGATCGCGCCAGGGTTCTCGAACCAGACTTTCTCGCCAGGGTTGAGCAAGGTCGAGCCAATCAGATGGAACGCCTGCTGCGCGCCGCCCACGATGAACAGTTGGTCCGGGTCGCAGACAATCCCCCGGTTGGCGCGCAGGTGCGTCGCCAGTGCCCGGCGCAATTGCGGCGAACCGTTGGGGTCGCCATAACCCATGATGTCGTCACGCGCGCCGCGCAGGTATTTGGCCGACAGGCGCGCCCACTGTGCCATCGGAAACGCATCGAACGCCGGCAGCGCGGTCGTGAAGGCGCGCGGCAGGTGCGGCAGCCGCTGACGATCGCCAAAACGGGTCACGGCCTGTTCCATCAGCCGCGACAACCTGGGCGCCACACGCACCACCGTCGGCGCATCGGGCTGCGACGGCTTGGGCCGACTGGCTTTGAGCACCTCGCTGACAAAGGTACCCGAGCCGGTGTGGGACTCGACCATGCCCTCGGACACCAGTCGGTCGAACACTTCGATGATGGTGGTGCGCGAGACGCCGAGTTCACGCGCCAGCGTGCGGCTGGCCGGCAAGCGCTCGCCGGCACGAAAGCCGCCTTCCAGGATCAGTTCGCGCAACGCCACGCAGAGCTGCGTGCTGACCGGCTGCGGTGATTTCCGGTCGATCTTGATCGACAGCAACAATGAACCACCCGCGCGTTTGACCATCGATTTGCACCTGCAGAGAAGAAAATAATGGTATCACCCATTGTTCAAAATGGACCTTCATGGCAAACCAGTCTGAAGCGAACATCGCCAGATTCACCGATCCGCCCAGGCAACGCACCACCATGAAAATTCACCGTATCGAGAGCTTTTGCAACGCGTTCATCGGCTTCGTACGGGTTACCAGCGAAGACGGCGCGCAGGGCTGGGGCCAGGTCTCCCCGTACAACGCCGACATCACGGCGCAGGTACTGCATCGGCAGGTGGCGCCATGGTCGCTGGGGCAAAGCGGCCTTGACATCGACGCCTTGATGGACCGCATCACCGAGCGCGAGCACAAGTTTCCTTCGTCCTACCTGTACCGGGCCATGTGTGGTCTGGACACTGCCTTGTGGGATCTGCGCGGCAAGGTCGAGGGCAAACGCGTGGCCGAGTTGCTGGGCGGCACGGCGCGGCCGATCCGCGCATACGCGTCCTCGATGAAGCGCGACATCACGCCGGCAGACGAGGCCGCGCGCATGCTGGCGCTGCGCGACACGCTCGGTTTCGATGCCTTCAAATTCAGGGTCGGTGCCGAGTGCGGCCACGACGTCGACGAATGGCCCGGTCGCTCCGAGGAGATTGTGCCGACCATGCGCCGTGCGCTGGGCCACGATGTGGATCTGCTGGTCGATGGCAACAGCGGGTTCTCGCCAAAACGCGCGATCGAGATCGGCCGGATGCTGCAGGACAACGGTGTCTGCCATTTCGAGGAGCCCTGCCCCTACTGGGAGCTCGAACAGACGCGCGAAGTGCGCGAGGCACTGGAGCTCGACGTCACCGGCGGCGAGCAGGACTGCTACCTGCCGATGTGGAAACACATGATTGCCATGAAGACGGTGGACATCGTGCAACCCGACGTGTGTTACCTCGGCGGCATGGCGCGCACCATGCGCGTGGCGCAGATGGCCCATGCGGCTGGCCTGCCCTGCACGCCGCACAGCGCCAACCTGTCCATGGTCACGCTGTTCACGATGCACCTGTTGTGCGCCATTCCCAATCCGGGCAAATACCTGGAGTTCTCGATCGAAGGCCCGGACTACTATCCGTGGCAGGACGGTCTGTTCGTGCAGTCCCCCTACCAGGTACGCGACGGCAAGCTTGCGTTGCCTGACGCCCCGGGCTGGGGCGTGGAGATCAACCCGGACTGGCTCGAACGCGCGACCTACCAGGCGAGCGAACCAGGATGAAACAAACCCCTGACAACACGGCGTTGTCGGCACTGGTCCGTGAAGCCCGGGCCACCGGCACGCTGACCGGCCTGCCTGACAGGCATTTCATTGCCGGCCAGTGGTGCGCGTCGGTGGGCGGCGGGCGGATGCAGACCTTCGACCCCGGCACCGGGCAGGGCTTCGCCGAGTTCGCGGCCGGTGATGCGCAGGATGTCGATCTGGCGGTGATGGCCGCCCGCGCCGCCTTGAACGGGCCGTGGAAGGCCGCAACACCCGCGCAACGCGGCCAGGTGCTGGGCCGGGTCGCGCAGCTGATCCGTGCCAACGCCGAGCGCCTGGCGGTGGTCGAATGCCTGGATTCGGGCAAGCGGCTGGTCGAAGCGCAAGGCGATGTCGCCGGCGCCGCGAACTGCTTCGAATACTACGCAGGCGCCTGCGACAAGCACGAAGGCTGCAGCATTCCACTGGGCCCGGACTATCTGGCCTACACGCTGAACGAACCCATCGGCGTGACGGCGCACGTCATCCCCTGGAACTACCCGCTGTCCACTGCTGCACGCGGCATTGCACCGGCGCTCGCGGCCGGTTGCACCGTGGTGGCCAAGCCGGCGGAGCAGACACCGCTGACCTGCCTGATGCTGGGTGAGCTGTGCCTGCAGGCAGGTCTTCCCGCCGGCGCATGCAACGTGATCACCGGTACCGGCGCATCGGCTGGCGTGGCCCTGGTGCGGCATCCCGGCGTCGACCACATCACCTTTACCGGATCGGTCGCCACCGGGGTTCACGTGATGCAGTCGGCGGCGCCCAATATCACCCGGCTGGTGCTCGAGCTCGGCGGCAAGTCTCCGGTGCTGGTGCTGGCCGACTGCGACATGGACGCCGCGGTGGAGAGCGTGATCGGCGCGATCTACGAGAACGCCGGCCAGATCTGCTCTGCCGGTTCGCGCCTGGTCATCGCGCGCAGCATCCACGATGCCTTCATCCAGCGCGTGCTCGACCGCGCGCGCGCCATGACGCTTGGCCATGGCCTGCGCAACCCGGGCATGGGACCGGTCAGCTCCGAGGCCCATCTGCACAAGATCGCCGGATTCGTCGAACGTGCGCGCGATCGTGGTGTCGACATTCCCTGTGGTGGTGCGCCAACCAGCGACCCGCAAACCGGAAAGGGCTGGTTCTTCCAGCCCACGGTACTGGACCATCTGCAACCGACGGACGAAGCGGTGCAGCAAGAAATCTTCGGCCCGGTGCTGGCGGTGCAGGTATTCGACGACATCGACGAAGCACTGGCGCTGGCCAATGGCACCCGGTTCGGCCTGGTTGCCGGCGTCTTCACACGCAACTTCGCGCTGGCCCATCGGCTGGCCCGGGATATCGACGCGGGGCAGGTCTATATCAACGAGTATTTTGCCGGCGGCATTTCCGTGCCATTCGGCGGCAACAAGTCCTCCGGCTTCGGGCGCGAGAAGGGTCTGGAAGCCTTGCGCAGTTATTGCAAGCTCAAGAGCGTCGCGGCGCGCATCGGCTGACGGTCCGGCAATCGCGAAATGGCAAGCAGATGACGCGACGCGCTGTTGTTGTAGGTGCCGGCATCGTCGGCATCTGCGCCGGCCCGGAGTTGCAGCGAAATGGCTGGACGGTGACGCTGGTCGACCGGCTGGAGCCTGGCACCGGCTGCTCGTTCGGCAACGCCGGGATTCTGGCATCGATGGACGCTGTTCCGGTCGGACTGCCGGGCTTTGAGCGTCAGCTGCCGCGCATGCTGCTCGACCCCGACAGTCCGCTGGTTCTGCGCTGGCGCGCGTTGCCACAGGCAATCCGCAGGCGATCGACGTAACCGGTGGCCTGGCCTGGCAGCTGCGGCGTGCGCGCGGCCCCGAGATCGAAGTGCTCGAAGCCGACCGGTTCGGGCGCCGCCAAACGGGCCAAGCGTAAACACGGCGCACCGGATCAACACAAAGGAATCCCCATGATCGACCTGCAGAGCTTCGCCAACCTTGCCGCCGTGCCACTGGGCAGCTTCGCAGCCAAGCCGACTTCGCTGACCGACGGCCAGTGCGAGGCCAGCGCCAGGCTGTGGACCTCGCCCGACGGTCGCACCTCGATCGGCGTCTGGGAATGCACGCCCGGACGCTTCACCGCCGACCGCAGCAAGGCCGCGGAATACTGCCACATCATCAGCGGCTCGGCCACTGTCTCCAATGCAGATGGCAGTGTGGTGCGCCGCATCGGCCCCGGCGATCTGCTGGTGCTGCCGCTGGGCTGGACAGGCGAATGGGTAATCCACGCGCAGATGCGCAAGTTGTACCTGCTCAGCGCAGCTCCGGACGCTTGATGCCAAGGCGCCACGCGGCGCACTGCGCGCGCGTCTGGCTACGGACCCTTGGGCTTTCCCAGCAACTGGGTCAGGCCCAGCAGAAGCGTCGTCACGCCAATCATCAATGTGGAAATGGCCGCGATCGTCGGATCGATCTGATCCCGCAGGGCGCTGAACATCTTGCGCGTCAGGGTCGCGTTGTCACCGCCGGCGATGAACTGCGCCATGATGACTTCGTCGAACGAGGTAAGGAAAGCCAGCAAGGCGGCCGTCATCAGCGCAAACCGGATCTGCGGCAGCGTGATGGTGAAAAACGCCCTTGGACGTGACGCCCCCAGGCTGCGCGCGACCAACTCCTGGTTCATGTCATAACTCTTGAGTGCGGCATTGACCACCAATACCACCAGCGGAATGGCCAGCATGCTGTGCGAGAAGACAATGCCCGTCAGCGTGTTGACCATCTTGAGCCGGACAAAGGCATAGAAGACGCCGATCGCCACCAGCACCACCGGCACGATGATCGGTGTCAGCAACAGCGTGTGGATGGTACCTGCCAAGCGCATCCGCGAAGCGAAAAGGCCGTACGCTGCCAGCGTACCCAGTGGCGTGGCCACCAGGGTGGTCAACGCACCGACCAGGAACGAGGTCTTGGTTACCTGCATCCATTGCGCCGAATCCAGATACGCACGGTACCAGCGCAACGACCATTCCTTGGGCGGAAACTCCAGATACTGGGACGCCGAGAAAGACATGGGCACCACGATCAGCGTGGGCGCCACCAGGAAAAACAGCACCAGCGCCGCGACCAGGTACAACCACAGCCGTTGTCGGTGTTTCACCTGCGTGTCGCCAGCACTTGCGTTGAGCCAATCCCACATCAGTGCGCCCCTCCCAACATGCGGTCCAGCCGCATCAGCCTGCCGGCCAGCCAAAGCAGACCCAGGGTGATCGTCAGAAGCACCACACCCAGTGCGCTGGCCGCGCCCCAGTTGAAGAACATCTCGATGTCGTTGGCAATCTGGTTGGAGACCATGATCACCTTGCCGCCACCGAGCACGGCCGGCGTGATGTAAAAGCCCAGGCAGAGAATGAAGATGATCACGCTTCCGGCGATCAACCCCGGCAAGGACAAAGGCAGAAACACGGTTCGAAACGCGCGTGCCGGGCTCGCCCCGAGACTGGAGGCGGCCTTGATCAGGTTCATGTCGATGGCGCGCATGGCGCCCAGCAGCGGAAGCACCAGGAACGGCAGCATGATGTGCACCATGCCGATCAAGGTGCCGGTCAGGTTGTGCACCAGCGCCAGTGGCTCGTCCCACAAGCCCAGCGACTGGCCCCACTGGTTGATCAGACCCTGCCTCTGAAGCAGCACAAGCCACGCATAGGTGCGTACCAGAATCGACGTCCAGAACGGAAGCAGCACCGCGATCAGGCAAAGATTGGCGGCACGCGGTGGCAGATGCGCTATCAGGTAGGCCAGCGGATACCCCGTGAGCACACACAACACGGTGGTGATCACACTGACCTGGAACGTGGTCAGAAAGATGCGGCGAAACGATGGCTGGTCCAGCATGCGCTGGTAATGGGCCAGCGTCAAATGGCCATCGTCACCGACGAAGGAAAGGCCAAAAAGCCAGGCCACCGGCAGAATCATCATGACGACCAGCAACAGCAGTGCCGGCCCGCTCAGTCCCAGCAGGACCCACCGTTCCCTGCGCGCATCCCGTCGCAGTTCTTGCGCATAAAGATTGCCGGCAGGCGCTGGCGTGTCAGGCATCGCCGTCTGCCAGCAGTACCGTATCGGAGACCTCGAAGCCCATGCGAAGTGTCTCCCCGCGAGCCGGCAGCGCAGCGAGTGCCGCCGTGCCGGCTATACCGCGCACGCCGATGATGCTGCCGTCCGACAATTGCGCCTGCAGCAGGAAGCTGTCGCCCTGGTACACATTGTCCAGAACGCGGGCCTGCAACTGGTTCTGCCCCGGCCGCGCCGGCGCATCGGCAGCCAGAACCTGAACGCGCTCGGGTCGCAGCATCAGCAGCGCAGCGCCAGTGTGTGCTGCGCTGTGCGCCAGCTGCAACACCTGTTCACTGCAGATGCAGCTGTCACGTTCAGGTGCGACCGTGACCTTGAGCATCGTCGATTCGCCGATGAACTCGGCGACAAGACGGCTGACGGGACGCTCGTACAGGATGCGTGGCGTGTCCAGCTGGCGAATGCGGCCATCATGGATCACCGCAATCCGGTCCGACATCGTCAGTGCCTCACGCTGGTCATGCGTCACATAGATGGTGGTGGTTCCGAGCTGGTCGTGCAATCGGCGCAGTTCGATCTGCATGCGTTCGCGCAACTGCTTGTCCAGCGCCGACAAAGGCTCGTCCATCAGAACGATGCGCGGCTCGAACACGATCGCCCTGGCCAGCGCCACCCGCTGGCGCTGCCCGCCCGAGAGCGCATCGATGCGACGATCGCCGTAGCCGCTGAGCTGCACGATGTCGAGTGCGCGCTCGACCCGCTGCGCCAGCGCAGGCCCCTTGACCCCCCGCAGAACGAGCGGGTAGGCCACGTTCCCTGCAACATCCATATGCGGAAACAAGGCGTAGTTCTGAAAAACCATGCCGATGTTGCGCTTGTGCGGCGCCAGGCGAACCACCTCCTCGTCGCCAAACAGCAGGCTCCCCTGGTCTGGCCGGATGAAACCCGCCAGCACCATCAGCAAGGTCGTCTTGCCGGATCCCGACGGACCGAGAAGGGTCAGGAACTCGCCAGGCCGGACCTCCAGATCCACATCATCGAGCGCCCGCACCGATCCATAGTGCTTGCGCAGGCCCCGCGCTGTGATCGGTACGGCATTCACACCTTCCACGCCCATCGCGCTATTCGGTCACCATGTTCTGGTAAGCGGTCGCAGCGGCAGCCTCGAACTTCATGTACCAGTTCTGGTCGATGGGCAATTGCCTGGCAGCATTCTCGGGATAGGTCGGCAGGCGCTTGGCATACGCGGGTTCGATCGTGCCCAGGTCGAAGGCCTTCTTGTTGGCAGGGCCATAGGTGATGTACTTGGTGAGTTCGGCCTGGTATTGCGGCTTGCTGATCTCCGCCAGGAATTTCATCGCAAGCGCCTTGTTAGGCGCAGCTTTCGGAATCGCAAAGGTATCCGCGTCGAGCAAGCCCTGGTTGTAGGTATAGGCCACTTTGGCGCCGTCCTTGGCAATCGCGTCGAAGCGCCCGTTCCAGCCGATGATCATGTCGACCTCACCGTCCTTCATCAACTGGGCATGTTGTGCGCCCGAGGACCACCAGACGGCGATGTGGGGCTTGAGTTCCTTGATTTTCTTGACGGCGCGTTCGATACCGCCAGGCGCGGACAACACCTCGTAGACCTTGTTCAGGGGAACACCGTCGGCCATCAACGCAGGCTCGAGCATGCCTGCAACACTGTTGCGCATCGAGCGTTTGCCGGGAAACTTCTTGACATCCCAGAAATCGGCCCAGCTCTGCGGACCCTTGTCGCCATAGGTCTTGGTGTTCCAGGCGAGCACCGTGGAGAAAATATCGCCGCCAACGTAGTAGTCGCTGAAAGTCCCTGGCACGAAGTTCGACACATCGACCGTCTTGAAATCGATCTTCTCCAGTATTCCCTCCGAGCCACCCCGGGCAGAACCGCCGGCGCCACTGGTCACCAGATCCCAGGTCACCGCGCCGGCCTTGGCCTTGAGCCGCAAGTCACCGATACCAGTATAGGTCTCTTCCTTGATGGTGATGCCAATTGCCTTTGCGGCGGGCTGGAACACGGCCTTGCTCTGCGCCTCCTGATAGGAGCCTCCGAAGGATACGACCGTCAACTGGGCCGCTGCAGGAGCAGCCACCGTCGTTGCAGCCACGAGCGCGAGGATCGGCAGCATACGCTGAAGTACACCTTGTTTCATCGTTGAAAATCTCCATCAGGGTTCAGGAAAAAGGCCTGGCTTGCGCGCTGGCCCACGTTGCGTCCCAAACCATTCTAGGAATCAGGTGGTCAGCAAGTCACTACCATTTTCGATTAAGAGACATACCAATATCGCAAGCCGACATGAACCTCCTGTGGCTGGTCGGCCGGTCGGAAGGCCTGCCCGTTTCGGCCGCGGCCGCTTCAGGCTTTCGCCGTCTCCGACGACTGCTGCATCGCCCACATCTGCGCATAACGCCCGTTGGCCGCCAGCAGCTGCGCATGGCCGCCGCGCTCGACGATGCGCCCGCCGTCCATGACCAGGATCTCGTGCGCATCCACCACGGTCGAGAGCCGGTGCGCAATCACCAGCGTGGTCTTGTCGCGCGCCACCGTCCTGAGTTCGGCCTGGATCGCGCGCTCGTTGGCCGAATCCAGTGCACTGGTGGCCTCGTCGAAGATCAGGATCGGCGGATTCTTCAGCAAGGTACGGGCAATCGCCACGCGCTGCTTTTCACCACCCGACAACTTCAGCCCGCGTTCGCCCACCATCGCGTCGTAGCCGGCCGGGGTACTGATGATGAAGTTGTGGATGCGCGCGGCCAGGGCCGCCTGCTCCACCTGCTGCTGGCTGGCCCCGGGCGCACCATACGCGATGTTGTAGGCGATGGTGTCGTTGAACAGCACCGTGTCCTGCGGCACGATGCCGATCGCCCGGCGCACACTGGACTGGGTCACGGTGCGGATATCCTGGCCGGCGATCGTGATCCGGCCGCCCTGCACGTCGTAGAAGCGGTAGAGCAGCCGCGCCAGCGTCGACTTGCCGGCCCCCGAGGGGCCGACCACCGCCACCGTGCCGGCCGGAATCTCGAAGCTCACGTCGTGCAGGATGGTGCGCGGCGCCAATGCATTGGCCAGCCGCTTGTCGCTGTCATACGTGAAGTCGACATGTTCGAAACGGATCGTCGGCTCGCCGTCGAGCACCAATGGCAACGCATCGGGTGGGTCCGCAATCTCGCGTTCCTGCTCCATCAACCGGAACATCTTGTCCAGATCGGTCAGGCTCTGCTTGATCTCGCGGTACAGGGTGCCCAGAAAACCCAGCGGAATATAGAGCTGGATCATGAAGGCGTTGACCATCACCAGATCGCCCAGCGTCATGCGCCCGTCGACCACCCCCTGGGTGGCGCGGTACAACATGGCCACCAGCGAGGCGGCGATGATCAGTTGCTGACCGGTATTGAGCAGGCTCAGCGTGCGCTGGCTCTTGATGGCGGCCTTGCGATAACGCTTCAGGCTCTCGTCGTAGCGGCCGGCCTCGAAATCCTCGTTGTTGAAATACTTG
>Ga0154020_10007722_pt1 | contig 12521 bp, 5 predicted proteins | sample Klosneuvirus_201_FD_109709 | JGI IMG/M metagenome (GOLD analysis project Ga0154020, IMG submission 109709) | Active sludge microbial communities from wastewater, Klosterneuburg, Austria - Klosneuvirus_20160825_MG | ecosystem: Engineered > WWTP > Aerobic digester > Activated sludge | place... | reverse complement strand
CGAGCTCTTCAAATTTCCCAATCACTGCCGGAGCGTACGATAATACATTTAACGGAGGTGGTTATTTGGATTTTACATTTAATGGTACTCGTTTTAATAATGGGACTGATATTTATGTTGCAAAATTTAATTCTACAGCAACGACTTTGCTTGGTTCAACTTTTGTTGGTGGCAGTGATAATGATGGAGTAAATCATACAAATGGGATAATTACACATACAGTTAATTTTACAGGGGCTGTTACCGGGACTCCATCTACTAACCCTGGACCATGTAGTCCTTATTCCGTTACAGGTTATGTCATTTCAGAAAATAAAACTGACTCCCTTCAATATAATTATGGCGATCAGTTTAGGGGAGAGATCCAAATGGACAAGTTAGGAAATGTTTATATAGCGAGCTCGACCCGTTCGTCAAACTTTCCAATTGTTGGGGGATTTGACAATACTTTAGGGGGCAAACAGGATGCAGTTGTATTCAAATTAAATACGAACCTTACTAATTTGATATGGAGCAGTTACCTTGGTGGAAGCCTTAACGATGCAGGTAATTCCCTTATCGTTACGGATTCATTATTCACGTATGTAACCGGAGGAACATGCAGTTCTGATTTTCCTACAATGCCAGGTTGTTATAATACAGCCTATAATGGGGGAAAGGCGGATGGTTATATCGTAAAAATAAACCCTGCCGGAAATGCTATTTTAAAAAGTACTTATTTGGGCACATCAAATTACGACCAAAGTTATTTTATATCTAAACAAAAGGGAAGTTCAAATGTTTATGTTTACGGCCAATCATTAGGGAACATGCCTGTAACTGGAGGAGTTTATTCCAATCCGGGCTCACACCAGTTTATTACACGATTAGACGGCCAATTGAATAATGTGAATATGGGAACTGTTTTCGGAAGCGGACTCAATAAAATTGATATTTCCCCGTCCGCATTTTCTGTTGATAATTGCGGTAATATTTATACTTCCGGATGGGGCGGACCCCTTCATGCTTTAACCCCTTTATTTAATCAGCCGACAACTAATATGCCGGTTACATCGGGGGCGTATCAAACGGCATCTGCAAATGGTTTTGATTTTTATTTATGCGTTCTTTCAGCAAATGCAACTAATCTTTTGTATGGTACTTACTTTGGAGGTGGATGTAGTAATGAGCATGTTGACGGTGGTACATCCCGTTTCGATCCTAAAGGAATAATTTACCAATCGGTTTGTGCGGGTTGTCAAAACAATGAAGATTTTCCTGTTTCCCCGGGTGCATGGCCAAATACTCCGGGTAACAACAACAAATCTAACAATTGTAATAACGGTGTTTTTAAATTCGATTTCCAGATTAAAATCACCAATGTAAATATTACTACCAATACAATTACAGGCTGTCAGCCGTTAACTGTTAACTTTAATAACAGCACTTACACCTCAGGAACATATACCTGGAATTTTGGAGGTGGAAATACAAATACTACCAGTATCAATCCTACAGTAACATTTACTAACTCGGGAACTTATACTGTTACATTAGTGGTGCGTGATACGAGCAGTTGTAATAAAATAGATAGTTCATTCACTTACATAACAGTTTGGCCTAAAGTAACGGTTAACGCCACTGCTACTTTAGTTCCTTGCAGTGACACCGTGAAATACAATGGCAGTGCCATTACAACAGGAACACTTTCAACTTTCCAATGGACCTTTAGCGGCGGAAGTATCAGCACAAGTACAATTACAAATCCTGTTAATACTTATACCAATGCCGGAACCTATACAGCCACTTTACTTGGTGTAAATACTTTCGGTTGTCGCGACAGCATAAGCATTCCAATTACCTTAACATCTATTGTTCCAGCAGTAGCCGGAAACACAATTTGTGCCGGAACTTCAGGAAGTTTGACAGCATCAGGTGGCACGAGTTATAATTGGCAGCCTTCATCTACACTCAATAACTCAACCACAGCCTCGCCGATAGCAAATCCAACTACAACAACCATTTATTCGGTTACAATAACAAATACTATTACGGGTTGTGTGCGTACATTAACCACGCAAATGACCGTCAACCCAAAACCATTGGCCGATTTTACTTTTACAATGAATCCTTGTGGTGGAGGTGTGCAGTTTACTGATTTGTCTGCATCAGCTATTACACAATGGAACTGGAATCTTGGTAATTCACAAACTTCAACTGCACAGAATCCATATATGTTTTACCCTAGTGGAGGTAATTATAACGTGAATTTAATTGTAGGTAATGCATATAATTGTTTTGATACAATAGTTAAGCCTATAACGGTATCCCCACCTCCGCCGGTGTCAGTTAGTGCGAGTCAGACAATTTGTGTGGGAGGTTTTGTAACATTGAATGCTACGGGTGGATTCGCCTATCAATGGACGCCAACGGTTGGTTTGAGTAATCCTAATTTCTCAAGCCCGATTGCCTCACCATCTGTTACAACGCAATATTCTGTAACTATTTCAACACTTAATTCTGTTAACGATACTTGTAAATTGGTACTTACAACCAATGTTAATGTTATTCAACTTTCAGCTATACCTATTGCGGTAGGAGCAAATCCGGATACAGTAATAAAAGGTAATTCAACCGTATTAACATTAACTGCAAGTCCGGGAGCCATTGCAACCTGGTATCCGTCTGGTTCAACTAGTCCGGCTACCGGATACACGGTGAGTGCGACCCCATTGCATCCAACAACTTATACTGTTGTAATTACACGCGGACCATGTTCACAAACTCTAACAGTTAGGGTAGAAGTAATAGATGACGGCTGTGATGCCAGTGATGTGTTTGTGCCAAATACGTTTACTCCTAATGGTGATGGATACAATGACATCATGTATGCACGAGGATATAAATTAGACCAAATTTATTTTGCTATCTATAACAGATGGGGTGAAATGGTTTTTGAAACAACCGATAAAAATGTAGGTTGGGACGGTATCTACAAAGGTCGTCCTGCTGATGTCGGTGTGTTTGGCTATTATATCAAAGTCAAATGTTATAATGGGTTGGAGAGTTTCAAGAAGGGGAATATTACCCTTATCCGTTAACTCCGTGTTAAATTTGGTTAAAACCACCCTTAAAACCACCCTAATTGGGTTATAACCACTCGTACTATTTTTAAAAATATTGCCTTTTGTTAGGTAAATTTGTCACTGATTTGTCATGAGAAATTTATTTACACTTTTAGTACTTACACTGTTTAGTCGCGGTGTTGTCTTTTCGCAAATGCCTTCCGGCGGAGATATGGGCAAAATGCTCAAAAACTCAAAGAACATGAACATTGGCCGTTTTTACGGAAAAGTAGTTGATGCTAAAACCAAGAAACCGGTTGAATATGCATCAGTAGTTTTATTGTGGTTTAATAAAGACAGTTTAATTGCAGGAGGATTAGCCAAAGAGAATGGTGATTTTTCATTGGATGGATTACCTGCTTACGGAGGTTACCGCTTACGCATTTCATTTATTGGATATAAAAATTACGAAACAAAAGTTTATATAGTTCCTCCTAATAAAATTGACCAGGACTTGGGAGATATAAAATTAGAGCCGGATGAGAAATTACTAAAGGAAGTTGAAGTCACTGCAGAGAAAAGCACTTTTGTTATGAGTGTTGACCGTAAAGTGTACAATGTAGATAAAGATTTATCAGCTAAAGGCGGTACAGCATTAGATGCTGTAAAAAATATTCCAACAATTTCAGTTGATGCCGACGGTAATGCCACTTTGCGTGAAAGTGCTGTGAGAATTTATGTAGATGGCAAACCAACAACCTTAACCTTACAACAAATCCCTTCAGATCAAATTGACCGGATTGAAGTCATATCAAATCCATCAGTAAAATTTGAAGCTTCTACCACAGGCGGTATATTAAATGTTGTTTTGAAGAAAAACAGCAAGCCCGGTTATAACGGAATGTTAATGGCGAATGTTGGAACAGGTGACCGCTATGGAGGAATGGGAAATATTAATATTAAAGAAAGTCCGTTTAACTTTTCATTAATGTACACTTATAATCAGGGAATAAATAACAATAACGGGTTTACCAGACGTACAGATTTATTGAATGATACAGTGGCTGATTATTACAATCAGGATAATGTGACCCGTATGTCGAACATGTTTCACTTTGGAAGGTTAAGTGTTGATTATAACGTTAATAACAGAAACACCATTACATTGGCAGGAAATGTTGTAAAAGGAGATTTTAACTCAAGTGATGTACAGAATTATGAATTACTGCTAGGGAATAAAGCACCTGTTTCAAACGGTTACCGCGTTAATGATTCAAAATGGGGCTTTGTAAATTATACAACTCAATTGATGTATAAAAAAACCTACCCAAGAGTAGGAAAAGAATTAACAATTGATGCCAACCATAATTATTCAAATTCGCATACTCAATATCAGTTTAATTCATATGATAAAGATATGAATGGTGTAGAGCTGCCTTTCTCACCTTGGCTTCAGAACAATAAAGGCGGAAGCAATAACAATCAATATATCCTGCAAGTTGATTATGCGAACCCTATCAATGAAAAATCGAAAATAGAACTTGGATTAAGAGGATTCTATAAAAACTCATTGAGTTTTAATAATACAGCAAATTACAGCTACATCACTTCTCAATATGAGAAAGACTCTATCATGAGTAACCGTTATGTTATTGATGATATGGTAAATGCAGCTTATATTAATTATATGAGTAAAACATTTTGGGATATAGGTTATCAGGCTGGTTTGCGATTCGAACAAACTTTTTTTAAGGGAACACTGGCTGATAAGAACCTTTCGTTCGAATATAATTATCCTGGTAGTTTAAATACTTTGCAAAACAGTTTGTTCCCGGCTATTTATTTAAGTAAGAAATTAGGAACAAAACACGAAGTGCAATTTAATATTTCACGTAAAATCGAAAGACCTAACTTTTTTCAGGCTATGCCTTTTGTGATGTTTAGCGATAAAAAGAATTACAGAATAGGTAATCCTGCTTTAAAACCTGAATTCATTAACATTGCGGAAATCAACTATAACAATATATTTGATAAAGGTAATTGGTTAGTTTCTGCTTATGGCCGTTTAAGTGAGCAACCTATTACAAATTCAGCCTATCCTTCTGATGCAGACTCCACAGTACTTGTTAATACATTTGTGAATGGTAAAAACAGTTTGCGTTATGGATTAGAAAACACCTTGCGTTATACTTTTTTTAAGAAATTAACTGCAACAATAAATTTCGATGCCTATTATGTTTATTTAACCAGCGGTATTATTGCCAACCAGCCGTCGACAGTTACTGAAGGTTGGAGTTATAAAGGCAAGTTGACATTAAGTTATTCTTTACCTTGGTTAATGACACTACAAGTTAATGGAACATATGATGCCCCAAAAGTGATTATTAACGGAAGAACGCTGGACATGTACTTTATGGATATTTCATTGAATAAAATGATAAGCACTAAATGGGTATTCAATTTAACATTAAGCGATGTGTTTAATTCAAAGCGAATGGGAACGTATTTAGAAACGGATTTTTATGTTCAGGATTTATCACGCCGTCGCGAAACCCGATATTTGAAATTCAGCGTCACTTATTTGTTTGGCAAGTTTGATTCTTCTATTTTCAAAAACCGTGGAAAAAAAGGAAATAACCAGGATATGAATCAAGACGGAATGGGAGGCGGATTCTAATGAAACACAAAATTAATATAGAGGGCATTAAACTCTATGCATATCACGGGTGTTTAGAAGAAGAAGCTAAAATTGGCGGTAATTACATTGTAGATGTGTATATGAACACTGACTTTTCAGAAGCCGCCAAAACAGACGATCTCACAAAAACAATTGATTACTGTGCCATTTATGAAATTGCGAAAACAGAAATGGCGATCCGGTCAAAATTAATTGAACAAGTAGGGCAGCGTATTTATGATAAAGTAAAGTCGGATTTTAAAACTATATCCTTTCTTAGAGTTAAAATCACAAAGTTAGTTCCGCCAATGAACGGTGATGTTGAAAATGTAAGTATTGAGATTGAAGGTTAATTTACTTAAGCACTTCAAGGTTTTTCTTTAGCAAATAATTTCCTTCAATAATTAAATGCTTCATTGTTTTTTTGTTTCTTATTATTAAGGCATTTGAATTGTATTTGTCAACTACTAAATCAAATTCATTCGTGTCATGCGCTTTCTTTTCAATAGCTGCGAACATTAACACGTCATGTTCATTCAGTAAGGCTTCTTTTTCAATCTTGAAATTCCAATAATCTTTTTCCTTTACTTTCAGGTAAGTGAATTTACGATTAGGAAAATCACTGAATGTGCTTGAATAGTATCTGAGTTTATATTTACCATTTTGATTAATTATAATAAACTTATCGGTGATGCTTATTCTTTTAATATTTCCTTTTATTTTTTCGCCGGTTGATGTAGTGAGTTCGGTACTTGCCTCTTCAGCATGACATTGGTAAAAAAACAGGGAATCGTTATTTTTCAAACCCGCTATAATAGTTTTCGAAAAATGCTCCGGAAATACAATCGGATTATTCTCCTGCCCAACACTAAGCTTAGTAATAAAAGCAGTAAAGAAACAAATCCATGCAACATAACGCATGGGCGCTGGCATAATGTATAACAACATGCTAAATGTGATTAATTGTAAGTGAATTTTCCGCTGGTGTAACCGGTAGGGTAATAATCTTTTAAAGCAAAATAGAATATATAACCTGCAACCAATCCAACTGTGCCGCCAACCAAAGACTTCATACGTCTCTTATATCGGGCTGTTCTTTCATAACCAAGAATATAGGGGTCATAATCAATGTAGGCCGGGTTAGATATCGTATTGTGCTTAATTCTTACTTTAGGCAGGCCGCACACAGCCATAAACCCATAGGGAAATATAGGTGCAAAAAAACTTCCACTGGCACCACCAACGAAACCAAGCAAGCCCGCGCCAATTAAAGAGCCAGTGGCTTTAAATCCTTTGCGTCCGTCGCGTTCCCCTCTTGTAAACATCAGCATTTCATCTCTTGTGAACCAATTATAACGCGCCGTGTCTTGTCTGTAATAATATCGTTTAGAACCATTTCCGTAAAAAATACCATATAAGTCATCATATTCATAATGAATCTTTTTAAAGGTTTTTGTAGGGTGATAGATCGTAACGGCACCTAGTAAGGTATCAAGTACTTTTTCAACAACGAGATTACCATTCATGAGAATGATGGTGTCTTTTGCAACGTTTTGAGAGTTAAGTGAGAAACTTAGGGCAATGAATAATATGAGAAATCTATGCATTCATCCAAATATAAGAAGTTTTATGGTTATAATTAAATCGGCTCAAAATAAGGTGTTTTTTACGACTAAAATATTTATTAAAACCCTGTTTAAAAGGCTTTTTTATATTAAATTTGTTACTCTTTAAACCTCTAAAACTATGGACAATTTTGTATCCCGCCATAACGGCCCACGCGAAAATGAAGTGAAGGAAATGCTTAAAAAAATTGGCGTGTCCTCTATCGATGAATTAATCAGTCAAACCGTTCCGGCTAACATTCGATTAAAAGAGCCATTAAAAGTTGGGGCTGCAATGAGCGAATTTCAGTATTTAAAGCATTTGCGTTCTTTAGGTAAAAAAAATAAAATATTCCGTAGTTATATCGGTATGGGATATTACAATAATATTCTTCCTGCAGTTATTCAAAGAAATATTTTAGAAAATCCGGGATGGTACACGGCTTACACACCTTATCAAGCTGAAATTTCTCAAGGCCGTTTAGAAGCTATTTTGAATTTCCAGACCATGGTACTTGATTTAACCGGCATGCAATTAACTAATGCGAGTTTGTTAGATGAAGCAACAGCTGCTGCCGAAGCAGTATTTATGTTTTACAGTAACCGTAGCCGCGAGAAGCAAAAAGCCGGAGCGAACAAATTATTTGTGAGTGAAAATTGTTTTCCGCAGGTAATTGATGTGATTAAAACACGTTCTGCCCCTGTAGGAATAGAAGTTGTTGTTGGAGATGCCAATTCATTTGCGGCAGATGGAAGTTTCTTCGGAGCAATTATCCAGTATCCGGATATGAATGGTGAGGTTAATAATTATAAATCATTTACAGAAAAATGTAAAGCTGCAGAAATACAAGTGGCTGTTGGCTCTGATTTATTAGCGCTTGCATTATTAACCCCTCCGGGTGAGTGGGGTGCAGATGTTGTTTATGGTAATTCACAAAGATTTGGTGTTCCATTAGGGTATGGTGGTCCTCACGCAGCATTTTTCGCTTGTAAAGAAGATTACAAAAGACTTATTCCGGGAAGGATTATTGGAGTGAGCGTTGATGCACAAGGCAACCGCGCATTGCGTATGGCGCTTCAAACTAGAGAGCAACACATCAAGCGTGACAAGGCAACTTCTAACATCTGTACTGCTCAGGCTTTATTAGCCATCATGGCAAGCATGTATGCAGTTTATCACGGCCCTGCCGGAATAAAAGCAATTGCTCAGGAAGTTCATAGCGCAACAGCTACTGTGGCTGAAGAACTAAAAAAATTAAGTTACGAAATAAATACGAAGTTATATTTTGACACATTAGTTGTAGCATGCGATAGCGCAAAAGTGATTGCAGCAGCAGAAGCGAAAGAAATTAATTTCAGAAAGATTAGTGATAAATTAGTTGGAATAAGCATTGACCAAACTGCAGAGGCAGAAGACATCAATGATATCATATCCATATTTGCCGGTGTTGCAGGAAAACCTGCAGCAAAAGTTTCTGTAAAAAATTCTACTTTACTATCTTCATCTGCGTTAAACCGTCAGTCGGCATATTTAACACATCCAACTTTTAATTCTTATCATAGCGAGAGTGAAATGATGCGTTATATTAAGCGTTTGGAAAATAAAGATTTGTCGTTAGTACATTCAATGATATCATTGGGTTCATGTACTATGAAATTAAATGCAGCATCTGAATTATTGCCTTTAACCTGGCCTGAATTTGCCAGTATTCATCCATTTGTTCCGCTAAATCAGGCACAAGGTTATGCCGAGTTGATAAGCACTTTAGATAAAGACTTGAGTAATATTACAGGTTTTGCTAAAATGAGTTTCCAGCCAAACTCAGGTGCGCAAGGCGAGTATGCCGGACTAATGGTGATCCGTCAATATCATTTAGCAAATAATGGAGCGCACCGCAATGTGTCCTTAATTCCAACTTCTGCTCACGGTACAAATCCTGCCAGTGCAGCAATGGCCGGTATGGATATTGTATTGGTAAAGTGTGACGAAAAAGGAAATGTAGACGTCAATGATCTTAAAACAAAAGCTGAGTTACATAAGGATAAATTAAGTTGTTTGATGATAACTTATCCAAGTACACATGGTGTTTTTGAAGAAGGCATTACGGAAATAACCAAAATTATTCACGACAATGGCGGTTTGGTTTATATGGATGGTGCAAATATGAATGCACAGGTAGGATTAACTTCACCGGGTAATATTGGAGCTGATGTGTGCCACTTAAACTTGCATAAAACTTTTGCAATTCCGCATGGTGGTGGTGGTCCTGGTATGGGCCCAATTGGTGTAGTTGAAAAACTAGTTCCTTATTTGCCTTCACATCCTGTTGTAAACACAAGTGGAAGCAAAGGGGTTTCTGCAGTTAGCTCTGCACCTTACGGAAGCGCTTTGATATTGCTAATTAGTTATGGTTATATAAAAATGTTGGGAAGCGATGGATTAAAAGCGGCGACTGAAACAGCTATACTAAACGCTAATTACATGAAAGAGATTTTTAAAGACCATTATAAAATTTTATATACCGGTTCAAAAAACCGTTGTGCTCATGAAATGATTTTGGATTGTAGCGACTTTAAAATGGCGAGTGGTGTTGAGGTAGGTGATATTGCAAAACGATTAATGGATTACGGTTTTCATGCGCCTACAGTTTCTTTCCCTGTTCACGACACATTAATGATTGAACCAACAGAGTCAGAATCTAAAGCTGAATTGGACCGTTTTTGTCAAGCAATGATTACAATTCGCAAGGAAGTTCAGGAAATAATTGACGGAAAAGCTGATAAAGTAAACAACGTAATAAAAAATGCACCACACACTTCCAAGTTGGTAATTAACGACAAGTATGATAAACCTTACAGTCGTGAGAAAGCTGTGTTCCCATTAAAGTGGGTGAAAGAAAATAAATTCTGGCCTAGCGTTGCAAGAGTTGATAATGCCTATGGCGACAGGAATCTAGTGTGTTCTTGCGCGCCAATTGAGGCATATATGAATGAGGCTATTGAGGCATAAAATTGCTGCCGGAACGAACACCTTCTGATTTTGGGTTTATTTGAATGTAAATTCCCTCAGTTGTTCAGTTGCTGCTTAGTATTTTAGTTTCTTATGATTGATTCTTTACTAATGTTTTTTGCCTCTTAGATTGACTAAAATGTTTAAAAGTGAATAGAGGAAGATCATTTCTGATAATAGTTTCATTAATTGGGTTAAGTATTCTGTTTTGTTGTAAACAAGAATCTGTTTCAATTCCCCTAGAGTTTGAATTGACTGTAAAGTCCGATAGTTTATTTAAAGCCGAAGGAAAGGATCGAAAAGTAATAGATTCATTATATACGGCATTTTCAGAAGGGAAAACGGATACGGCTAAAATGGAAATTCTTAATGAGGCTGTTAAAAAACTTCACCCAAAAAAATCAATTGCAATAAACAATGAAATTATTTCGTTTTGCAGAAGCAAAGGCTTGGAAAAATCATTGTACAGCGCTTATTTAACCAAACATTTTGTTTATGCAACTATAGGTTTAATTGATTCTGTAAATTATTATTATAGTATTATAAAAAAGCGGGCTGAGAAGACAAATGATTCGGATTTGTTATTCGGAAATGAAATATTTTATGGAGTGGCTCATGGTAGAATAAGAGAAATGCAAAAATCAGACAGTATTCTGTTGAACGTATTGAGGGCAATGGTTAAAGTTAAATATAAGAATAATCGTCATATTGCGTTTGCTTTGTATTCTCTTGGAAAGAATAAGAATGTTGAGTTTGAAAACAATCTGGCCGTTAAATACCTTTCGCTCTCGGGAGAATTCGCAATATTAGCCCAAGATTATTATTTACTAGGGGAAATATTTTTCCGATTGGGCGAGTGTCACCTCATGGAGTCTGATCTGAATAATGCAATCGAGGCCTATGGTAGGGCGTTTGATTATTCGCGTTTATCACGTAACGAAATGAATGTGGCAAGCAGTAAAGCTGCCATTGGTGAAATATATATTTACAAAGAGGATCACAAGAAAGCAGAGCAGTTTTTGAAGGAGTCAATTGAAATCGCTCAAAGGGTAGGATATAAGTATCAGGTAGGATATAGTAAGGCAACATTGGGATCTTTGTATTGGGATAAAAAGGAGTTTGAAAAAGCGCTAGTAAGCTTTCACGAATCAAATGATATTTATAAATTGTTAGGAAAAGAGAAACACCGCTTCGAATTAGTAAGGAATGATCTTTGCATTGGGGAAGTGTTGCTGTCGATGAACGAAATCACAAAAGCAGAAGAGTATATAAATGCAATTTTTGCATCTCCTGAATTTGAAGAAGACCCAGGAATAATGATTGAGGCAATTACTTGCCGGGCTGAAATTCTAGCATTGAGGAATGATTTTTCCGGAGCAGAAAAATACTTTATTCAAGCATTGAAAATGGCTAAGGAAAATGAAATTCACTCCAGCATCAGAACAATTTATGAGCAGCTTTGCAAATTGAATGAAAAGAAAAGGAATTTCGAAATCGCATTAATGTATCACAAAGCATATACAAATTTGACGGATAGCCTCACGAATAAAACACAAATTAAAAAATTTGCTGAATTAGAGGGAGAAATTAAGCAGAATCAGTTAAAGGCAGAGCATGATAAAAAAGAAAGTGATTTAAGAAGCGAAAAGATAAAAAAGGAATCTGAACTTAAGAGGCAGCGTTTACTTAGCTACTCTATCGGGATCGCATTTGTAATTATGTTGTTTCTTGCGCTGTTTATATATAGAAGTCTTCAGGATAATAAGAAAAAAACAAAAATAATTTCAGAGCAAAAAAAGGAAGTAGAATTGCAAAAAGAAATTATCGAGGAAAAAAAGAAAGAAGTATTGGATTCGATTGCTTATGCTAAAAAAATTCAAGAAGCCATATTGCCATCGATTGATAATGTGAAAAAAGTTTTTCCGGAGTCTTTTGTTTTATATAAGCCAAAAGACATTGTTGCAGGAGATTTTTACTGGCTCGAAAAATCAGGCGATACAATATTAATTGCTGCGGGTGACTGTACCGGACATGGTGTGCCCGGTGCAATGGTAAGCGTTGTATGTAGTAATGCGCTTAACCGTGCTGTGAAAGAGTTCGGGTTATCAGATCCCGGTTTGATTTTAAACAAAGTACGTGAAATTGTAATTGATACTTTTGAGAAGAGTGGTAGCGAAGTGAAAGAT
>Ga0154020_10007721_pt1 | contig 12521 bp, 9 predicted proteins | sample Klosneuvirus_201_FD_109709 | JGI IMG/M metagenome (GOLD analysis project Ga0154020, IMG submission 109709) | Active sludge microbial communities from wastewater, Klosterneuburg, Austria - Klosneuvirus_20160825_MG | ecosystem: Engineered > WWTP > Aerobic digester > Activated sludge | place... | reverse complement strand
GTCGATCGCGTTTGATCCTCTAGGCCGGCGCATCGCCACCGGCTCTAACGACGGCGTTGTTCGCATCTGGGATGTATCTTCCGGCCAGGAACCGATCATCCAGGGGCACATCCACACCAACAAGGTCACCGCTCTGGCGTTCGGCCCCACCGGCGACACGCTGATCTCCGGCAGCACCGACACCACCATCAAGCTCATTGATGCCCGCACCTGCGAGACGACCCAGACCTTCGCGGGTCACACCAGCACGGTCACTTCGTTGGCGTACCTGGACCCCAAAACGATCCTGTCCGCCGCCAGGGACGGAACCGCCCGCTGGTGGTCCACCGAGCCGTCGCCGGATGATCTGTCGTTCACCACCCGCTCAACGATCTGGGGCGCGGCCCTTTCACACGATGGTTCCCGCTACTACGGTGTGGGTATGCCCGGGGCCATCCGCGAGTGGGACACGGCCGACCTCAAGCTCCTGCGCACGTTCGAATCGCCCGGCACGCTGGGGATGGACCTGGAGATTTCTCCCGACGACACGATCGCGTTTGCCGCGATGCGCGACGGTGCGGTGCGTTCCTGGAACCTCAAGACCGGCGCCCGCGAACGCGAATACCCGTCGCACACCGGCTCAGCCAACGACATTGCCCTGTGCTACCAGCGCGGCTGGCTGGTCTCCGGTGGTGATGACGGTGTCGCCCACGTGTGCGACCTGAACACAGGCAAGTTACTGCACGAGCTGGGCACCCACTCCGGAGGCATCCTCAGCGTTGATTGCAACCCCTCGATCATCCTCACCGGCGGCCGAGACCACCTGGTCCGCGTGTGGCGAACCGATACCTCGCAAGAGGTCGCCCAGCTCACCGGGCACGCAGACTTTGTGACCTCGGTTGCCCTGTCACCGGACGGCACGCTGGCGGCCGCGGCCGGTGAAGGGGGCACCATCTACCTTTGGACGATCCCGTTGTTCTCAGGCGGCGGCCCGGTGCCCGCGGGTGTCCCGTCGATCATCCCCATCCGCACGCTTACGGGGCACCAGACCGCGTCGTACTGCGTCGCGTTCAGCCCGGATGGCACCCGCCTGCTCTCGGGCGGCTTTGACAACACCACGCGGCTTTGGGATGTCGCCTCGGGGGCGGAACTGCTGACGCTCGCCGGGCACGTCAGCGCGGTCCACGCGGTGAGCTTCAGCCCGGATGGCAACCGGATTATCTCGGCGACGGACTCGGGGGGGATCAGGATTTGGAATGCAAAGACGCGCAAGAGGTAAGGGGCTAAAAACAAAGCGGCACACCCCGGTGGGTGTGCCGCGTGGTTGGCGAACTTGATCTGGTGGCTTATGGGCAGCCGACCGAGAACGCGTTGAGGAAGCACTGGAAGTCGTTGGCCGTCAGCGTCGGCGCGGCGGTAGAACCGTCGCAGTTGGCGTAGGGCAGGTTGGAAGCGAACGCGTTGAGGAAGCACTGGAAGTCGTTGGCCGTGAGCACGGGCGCGGTCGTGGAGCCGTCGCAGTTGGGGTAGCAGCTGGCGCAGGCGAGCGTGATCGTGCCGGAGCCTGTGTTGGTGAGGTAGCCGCCGACGCGGATGGTGTAAGTGTTGCCCTGCACGGCGCTGAACGTCACGTAGGACTGGAGCGAGTTCAAGCCGCACGTGCCCGAGTCGTCGTTGCAGGCGATGGCGCTGCCGACCGTCGGGCACAGGCCGTTGTAGATCGCGATCTTGGAGTCATAGTTAGAGCCGCACAAGCTGGCCGAGACCGTGCCTGTGCACGGGGCGATGAAGCGGTACCAGACGTCCTGGTTGACCTGCGGATCGGTCACGACCGGGAAGTTGCAGCCCGGTTCGGCCGGGCCGTCGGTCGTTGCGTTCACGGTGGTAAACGCGGTGGATCCAACGCCGATCGTGATGGCGTTGGCGCAGTTGTTGTTCGCCGGCGCGGCCCCGGGCGTGATCGTGAAGTTGGTGTTGGAGATGTCAAAGAAGATGTTGCCCACGGCCGCGACCTTGATACGGGCGGTGCTGGTGTTGATGTTGGGCAGCGTCACGACTTCCGACCCGTCGTTGGCGGTGCTGGAAAGCAGGGTGGTGGGGAAGGTGTTGCCGCCGTCGGTAGAGAGGAGGATGGCGACGTTGGCGCAGTTGACGGGGGCCCCGGCCGTGCCCACGGGGTTCCAGGTGACGGTCTGGTTGCCGGACCAGATCACGGCCGTGTTGGGCGAAGTGACGGCGAAGGGGGCGCCGGTGTTCACGAACGTCACGGTCGTATCGCCGTTGTTGTAACCGCCGCCGTTGGCCCGGTTGTCGCGGACGCTGACGCGGAAGTTCATCGTGCGTGCCGTCGTGGGCAGCCGCTCTCCGACGGCCAGCGTGTTGGCCAGCAGGTTGGAAAGGCGCGGGACCGTGCGGGTCGGGTCGGTCGTCGCGGTCCAGCTCCGCATGATGGGGCTGGAGCCGTTATCGCCCGCGGCCAGCGTGATCGAGGCGCCCAGGTCGCGCTCCTCCCAGATGTATGTCAGCGTCTGGCCGACATCCGGGTCGGTGCCGATCGCGGTGAGTGTGAACGGAGTCTGATATGGAATCGTCCGGGCCACGCCGGCGTTGACGGTGGGGATCGTGTTTCCCGTAGCCGTCTGCGTGTTTCCAGCGCCAACACCCGCGGAGGGGTAGCTGGTGATCGCGTCGTGGCTGTCAAGGTCATGAGCGCATCGCTGTGCGGCGCCAGGTCGTCAGCACCGCAGATACCGGCGTAGGCCATGATGGTCGAACCGCTTCCCGGCTCGTAAGCATGGGCCGCGGACCGGTTGCCGCCACAACTGCCGGTTGACGAGTTGAACGTGTGATTAGCGCCAAGCTGATGTCCCATCTCGTGGGCTACGTAGTCGATATAGAAAGGATCGCCGGTGGGGCTGCCCAGGCCGGTTACGCCGCGCGCTTTGTTGCCGGCGGCGCCGACGACGCCCAGGCCTGCTACGCCACCGCCGCCGGTGGAGAAGACGTGGCCGATGTCGTAGTTGGCGGAGCCGATGAGGGCCACATTGTCGCAGGTGGTCTGGTTCTGGCCGAGCATGGTCGAACCGTTGTTGTTGGTGTAGGGGTCCGTGGCGGAGTTGATGAAGACGACGTTGGTGTTGTTGCCGACCAGGATCAGTCGGATGCACTGGTCGATTTCGTAGACGCCCGAGACGCGGTTGATGGCGGTGACGATGGCAGCCTGTGCCAGGGGAACGGTGCCGCCGTGGAAGGCGGCGTACTCACCGGTGCAGGCCTGGGCGAGGCGGTAGGTGCGGAACGTGGCGCCCGAGGGGCTGTCGGCACCGCCTTGGTTGTGGGGGTGGGTGTAGGTTTCGGTGACACCGCAATCCCAGCCGTCGTTCTTCTTGGTGTAGTCACGCTTGTAATACACGGCATAGAGGGTCGTGTTGTTTCTGGAGTAGGGGTCGATGTAGACATCGCCCTCGGGAGACAGGAGCTGCGAGTGGAAGCCCTGGGGCGTCAGGTCCATGCGGATGTGGGCGGTGGGGTCGTCGATGCCCTGGCCGGCGAAGGTTTTGATGTCGGGGAACTCGGCCGCGAGGGGGGCCTCCATGATGGAGGACTCCCAGACCTTGAAGCGGGCGAAGGTGCCGTTGGGCATGGGCAGCGAGATGACCAGCGGGTTGGCGGGCGGCTGGTAGTTGGCATCCTCGGAGGGGGCGGTCTTCAGGAGCGCCGTGATTGAGGCCAAGTCGAGCATCGCAGGGGCGCACTTGGCGGGGCGGACCCAGGGCTCTTCGGCCATCGCCGACGGCGGGACCTGCGGCAGAATCTGCCAGGCAGACCGCTGCGCCAGGGTTGCTGAAGTGGCCGCCAGACCCGCGGCCAGCGCGAGGGCGATAGGGAGAACACGGTTTCCGCTCTTCATGACCTGACCTCCAAAAAGACGTGAAAAATGAAAAACACTCCCCCGCATGAGTTTGACCGACTGAGACCCTGACTCAAACCTGACGAAAGACCCTACTACCTATACCACAAATGGCGATTTCGGCAAGCGATAACGACGCAGAGGCGGGCGGTATTGGGGATGTCCCCAGATGGGATTGGTTGGCGGATGTTGGGGGCGAAGGCTCTGCACACTATGATGGGGTCTATGACGACTCAGAACACGGTTTTGCCGGGACAGCGGGTGCGGATAACACAGAGCGTGCCGCGGCAGTCGGGGGCGATGAGCATCGTGGTGGAGGGCACCGTGATCTCTGCGGGCGCGGGCAAGACAGGGTCTTGGTTCGCGCACGGCAAGGACAACAAGGTGTGGCTGGATCGGATTCAGCTCAAGAAGGATGATGGGGAGCTGGTGGTGTGCAACATGGACCCGAATACGCGGGTTGAGCTCTTGAACTGAACGGGCGCTTCAGGAGCAGCCCGCCGCGAAGGCGTTCAGGAAGCACTGGAAGTCGTTGGCCGTCATGATCGGGTTGACGGTCGAGCCGTCGCAGTTGGCACGGAGATCGCCGGCGGCGAAGCGATTCAGGAAACACTGGAAGTCGTTGGCGCTCAAGCTGGGGCAACCCACGGCGTTGAATGTGCCGTCGCAGTTGGCGGGGCACATGGGGCGGCCGTAGCGCGCGATGCGATTGGCGGAAATGCCGCCGATGCTGGAGAACCGCCCGCCGTCGTAGAGGCCGGAGCCGGAGCCGGAGTCGTACACGGCCAACGCGAGCCCTTGATAGAACAGGTCGGGATTGGTGCTCGGATAGCTCCATGAGACGCCGTTCCACTTGGCGATGCCGTAGCGCAGCACGCCCGCGTTGCTCGCCGAGGCTCCCGCGAGAAAGAGCGCGGGACCGGAGCCATCGTCAAAGACCTGCATGGCGGTGGCGTCATCCTCATTGAAGGTCGCGCCGAAGTTGGTGGACCATGCGGAGCCATTCCATCGGGCCAGACTCTGCGCCGGAGCCCCTCCGGCAGTGAGGAAATAGCCGCTCACGTAAAGCGCTGGTCCAGAGCCGTCGTCATACGCCGCCATGGAGTGCGGTTGGGGCGGGACGGGTGGAGTGACGGGGTTCCCTCCAAGTCCGGCGCCGAGTGCCGCCCACGCAGAGCCATTCCACTTGGCGATGCCCGATGCGGGAACGCCGCCGGCGGTGCTGAAAGTTCCACCGGCGTAGAGAGCAGGCGGTTGAGGGCCGGGGCCGTCATCGTCGTAGACACCTAGGACCGTGACGGCGACCGAGCCGGAGCCGGAAACACCACCGCCTACTGTGGACCACGTGGTACCGTTCCAGCGACCGATTCCGTTATAAGGGGCGCTCACTGGCCCTCCGGCATATAGAGCGGGGCCGGTTCCATCGTTGAACACGGCAAGAGTTGTGGCGATTGGTCTCGGCGCCGCGCCAATGGAAGCGAACGAGGTTCCCGTGAACCTCTGCACGGTACCGCCCGCCGCGAGGAACAGCGACGGTCCCGACCCAGCATCGAAGACCATCAGATTGGCAGGGCTTTCTGCTCCGCCACCGCCGCCTCCGATGGGAGCGGTCCATCGAGATCCGTCCCAGCTTGCAAACCCGCTGGCGGGCATGCCGCCAGCCGAGGTGAAAGAACCGAAGGCGTACAATGCCGGACCCGACCCGCTGTTGAAGGATGCCATCGCTGAGACAAACGAGTTTTGCAGTCCGATGCCAGATCCCAAAGGGTTCCACGCGATGGCGCATGGCTGTGCGGCCGCGTGGACAACTAGGAGCAACAATGGAACGGCGACAATCGGAATCTGGTTTCGAACCACGGCAAGCTCCTTGGTCATACCTCATCCAGAAACGCGAGAGACATGAATTGTTCAGCCATGCTGTTTGCACCCAAAGCAGGGAGCGCCGTTCCACTGATTGCTTTGCCTCCAAACCAACGAAAACTCACGACCTCGTCCTCGGCTCCCCGGAACTTCAGTAGATCGAACGATTGCGAGAACTCCGGAGCAGGGGCAGTGGCGATGCCGATGTGGCGAGGAGCGTCGCCTCCAAGACTCGCGAGCACGCTTAGCGCGTGAGTGCTCGCATTCCAGCTCAGGCCGACAAGCAGTTGTGAATTCCGCGACCAGTACTGGTCATCAACCAAAGTTGCGTCGTTGGTCCTCGGCCAGTCAAAGTCATCGAGCATGTCGCCATTTGCCATCATTCGGACGCGAAACGCGCCGCTGTCCGGATCTTCGGAAACGACAGCTCCGAACTCGATCCAGTTCTTGTCGTCTCCCCAGAGGGTGAACAGGGGCCAGTAGTCTCCGGACCGTGGCGTTCGATGATTCCAGTCATCGCTGGGCATCATGCCCGCCATCAAGAGCGTGAACGACTCTTCAAGGCCGAAGCCCGTGATGTCGAGGATCTCGTCGGGCCCGCTTGTAGGAGACCCGGTCTGCGGATCTACCGTCGTGACATCTCTATCAAAGGTGTAAGCCAGGCCGGAGGTCACGTTGATTCCACCATTGTCGCCGTCAAAGAGAAACTGCCCGCCTGCCATGGTCCTCCTCTCCAGACGTTCGTGTACGTCTATGAGTGTGTCATGGGGATGCGGGCAGAGGAACTCTTTGATGCAAAAAACATAGAGGAAAGGGGTACGAACGCTTTGCGAACCCCTGCGGGGACTCGATGCGGGCTGGGTCGGATAGTCTGGCGGCATGAATAAGGCCGTATTTTTCGTTGGGGTCGCGGGTGTTGCTGCGGGTGCCCTTTGCGCGCAGGCGCTCCCTCCCGCCGGCTCCCTCCCTCAGGGAGGGGGAGCAGGCGGGTTGTTGATCGTGACGCCTAAGCGGTTCGAGGCCGCGGTGGGGGAGTACGCAACCTTCAAAAGGGAGCGGCGGCCGGTGGAGGTGGCGGTGCTGGAGAGCGTGATCGCCAAGACTGAGGGAGCGGATGACCCGGAGCGGCTCAAGCGGTTTGTGTTCGAGGCCTGGAAGGCGCGCGGCGTGAAGTTTGTCCTGCTGGTGGGGGGTGCGGATGTGATCCCGGTGCGGTACATGTGCCTGGACCGCGTGACGGCGCCGGCGTTTGACTACGCGTTCTATCCCAGCGACTTGTACTACGCGGATGTGGCGAAGCGCGACGGGTCGTTTGAGGATTGGAACGGGAACAAGGAGGGCTTCCACGCGCAGTACTTCGGCGAGGTCCGCGGCGAAAAGAACAAGACGGATGCGATGAACTTTGATGGGGTGGATTACAAGCCGGAGGTGGCGGTGGGGCGGTGGCCGGTGAGCAACGTTGAACAGTTGAAGGTGGTGGTTGAGAAGAGCAGGGCGTATGAGATGGGGAGAGTGGGGGATGGGGAGATGGGGAGTGGGCAGGAGAACGTGGAAAGTGGAAAGGGGAAAGTGGAACGCGAGAAGAAGCAGGTGCTGGCGATCATGACGGGTGGGTGGGTGGATATGCGGGGGCGGCTGGATTCGATCTTGGGGATGTTGCCGAGGAGTTGGAAGGCGGAGAGGTTGTATTACTCGGATGGGGATGCGGCGTTTGCGACCGAGGCTCCGGATGAGGGGCATGTGGTGGCGGGGCTGAACGGGGGCCCGTGGCCGCGGCTGGTGCTGCACGTGGGGCATGGGGCGGATGATCGGTGGGAGGGGTGTTTTTCGGTAGGGAGTTTGAAGAAGGTGTCAAACGCCGGGCACTTGCCTGTGGTGCTGTCGGCCGGATGCTCAACGGCGCGGTTTGCGACACTGCCGCCGTATGAGGCGTATGTGGATGTGAACGGGCGGCCGCATGTGGGGACGGATGCGGGGGAGGTGTTTAGTGGGCCGCCGCCGGCGCCGAGTTGCTACGCGACGGGGCCGTACAACAAGACGGGGCTGGGGGAGCAGCTTGTGGTCGGGGGTTTGAATGGCGCGGTGGCGTACATCGGGTGCAACACGGGGAGCCAGCCGTGCGGGGTGACGCTGTTGGAGGGGTTCGCGGCGGCGGTGGGGAAGAAGAGCACGATCGGGGAGTGCTGGATGGAGGCGGAGTCGTATTACTTTGATCACGAGGGGTTGGCGACTTTGAAGCCGAGTGGGGATTGGTATCCGGCGAGCATTTTCTTTCAGGGGATGAAGTTCATGCTGTACGGGGATCCGAGTTTGGGGGTGGGGGAGTAGTGAGCCGGGGCGTGCACGCCCCGGTTCGTGCGCGTGAGGACTCCCGACCGGGGCGGGGACGCCCCGGCTCACTTCTTCCTCGGGGACGAGAACACATCTACGGACATCCGGCCGCGAACGCGTTCAGGAAACACATGAAGTCGTTGACGTTCAGCGCTGGGAGGGCGTTACTGCCGTCGCAGTTGGCGTACTGATCACTCAACGCAAATCGATTGAGAAAACACGTGAAGTCCGCGGCCGTCAGGACGGGGCTGGTTTGAGAGCAGTCGCAGTTGGCGTAACAGGCCGGACCGCCGGGTCCCCACTGGGCGAGGTATTGCGAAGGAGCGCCGCCGGCGGTGCGGAATATCCCGCCGGCGACCAGCGAGCCGCGGAAGAGCGTGAGCGCGGAGACGCGCGCCGAGTACACGCCATCGTCGCCTGAAATGCCGGAGCCGACGGGGTGCCAGAAAGAACCGTCCCAGCGGGCGATGTTTGACGCCTGTACTCCGTCGATGTACGTAAACGCGCCGCCGACAATGATGTCACCACCAACAGACTCGAGTGCATAGGTTGCCACGTAGCCCGCGCTGGAGGTCGCCGTTCCGGTCGTCGTCCAACCTGTTCCGTTCCATCGAGCGATCCCCTGTACGGTGTAGTTCGGATTCGTGTCGATCGAGCCGGCCGCGTACAGGTCCGTTCCGGTGCTTAGCAGTCGTTTGGGTGCAGACATGCCCGATCCGGGAGAGCGCCACGTCGCACCGTCCCATCGGACGAGACCGCGGGTGCCGTTGAACGGCAAGTTGGAAAAGGCACCTCCGACAAAGAGCTCTCCTTGGTGAACAGCCAGTGTCGTGACGGCGCCATCGAATCCGGGCCCAGGGAGAGCAGACCATTGCGTGCCGTCCCATTGGGCGAGATAGTCGGACGGGGCGCCCGCGAACGTGGAGAAGTTTCCTCCGGCGATCAGCTTGCCGTTGAAGACGGCAAAGGCGTACACCTGATTGGGCAGACCCTGGCCCATGGCGGACCAGTTGTCCCCGTCCCACGCCGCGACGCCCGGAGCCGATAGCCCTCCGGCGGTTTCAAACTCGCCTCCCACGATGAGTCTGTTTTCGAAGCCAACAAGCGCGAACACACTTGCGCGATAGCGGTATCCGAGTCCGGAGCCCAAGGCCTGCCAGCCACCCGAGGTGGACCTCCGGGCCAGCGCGATGGCCGTGCCCGCACCTGCCGCGGCGAATGTCCCCCCGGCGTACAGCTCGCCATTCCACTCGGCAAGCACATTGATTCCGGCACCCGAGGCCATCGTGACGCCGGGCCCAAGAGGCTCCCAGAGTTGGGGGCCGAGGATCGCGACGGCGTTCGCAGCCACACCGTCTACAGCCTGAAAGAAACCGCCCGCCACCAAACGATTCTGAAAGGCACCGACGGTACTGGGGTACGCTCCACCCTGACCCTGAAACTGCATACCCGCGACTTCCCACTGCGATCCGTTCCACCGAGAGACGTGAAAGCCCTGGTTAGGGCCTCCGACGAAGGTTCCCGCTGCGTACAGGCTGCCACCTACTACTTGAAGTCCCGGCGCATAGACCGCCGTTGTGCCGAGTCGCGCCCAGGAGACACCATCCCATTGAAGGATGCCGTGTTCGCCGCTGATGCTGTTCCCGAGCGCTACATCCGCGCTGAGAATGAGATGACCGTTGAAAACAGTCATCGCATAGACATTGGGGAACTGCCAATAGAAACTGATCCCGGAGGTGATCGATGTCCAGGTTGTGCCGTCCCAGGACTTGACGCACGAACCCGCGGCCGCAATCAACCGGTCGTTGTACACCGCAAGGGCCTGGCACCCGCTGCACGCCCCGCCGATGATTCGCCACGATGAACCATTCCACCCGCCGATTGAATCGGCGTTTTGCCCGCCATTGGGCAGGTAGCCGCCGACGATCAACTCACTTCGAAAGACGGTCAGGGATGTCAAGGTCCCGGTCAGGGGCGAAACAGTGGGTACCCATGTAGACCCCGTCCAGCGGGCCAGGGGGCCGGTCTGTGTGCTTCCTGAGCGGGTGAACTCACCGCACGCGTAAAGCTCACCGTTGAACACCGCCACAGCGCGAACGGGCGCATCGAAGCCGGCGCCGAGTGCGCGCCAGGAAACCCCATCCCAAGCCGCGATGTTGGAGACCGGGATTGGCCCAGCTTGGTGGAAGTCTCCTGCGACGACAAGTTGTTCCGGGAACGGACCGGGTCCGTCCGGGTCCCATGTGGTTGTGGCAAGCACCTGGGCCGCCGAGCCCACCTGCCATCCGCCGGCTTGCCATTGCGGGTCACACTGCCCGAAAGCGCCTCCTGCACCCAGCAGCGATCCAAGCACGACAACCAACCAATGTCTGCGAGGGGTGATCATGTCGCCCAGCTCCTTGCCACAACCACGAGAGGGTCGTTTGCGGGCACCCTAGTGTGACCGGTGGGCCGCGTTGTGTCAATGAAATCCAATCGCGATGCGTTTGTGGCGGCTTTTGATGGTGATCCGAGTCGGGGGAGGGGATGTCGAAATTGTGGCGCTGCCTGGGGGATCGCGATCTCGGTGAGTACTTGCACGCTTTCAGCGTGCGGACGCAATGGGCGGTGCTTTCCGGGCGCGGCGCTCGCCGAGCCTCGCTCTGCCCCCGGCTATCGACTTGCAGCCCTTCGGGCTGACCCCGGTGAGTTCACCTTCGTGGCCCGCAGCCTGTGATAAGTGGTCGCGGGCGCGGGGTTCGTGGCGGCCTGCCCCGCGGCCGAGGTTGCAGTCTTGGCAGAGGGTTCTGAGGTTGGAGAGGTGGTTGGGGCCGCCGCGGGACTTGGGGAGGATGTGGTCGATGTGGAGTTGGATGGCGGGGTTGGTGGCGGGGGAGTGGCCGCAGAGGAGGCAGCGGTAGTTGTCGCGTTTGAGGACTTGGTAGCGGAGGCCGAGGGGGATGTTGCGGGGGGTGCGGCGGAGGGTTGGGGTGGTCGGCACGGATCTCCGTGCCTGGCGTGGGGTTTTCGAGCGATCACATTGTGAGGCGGCACGGAGTTCCGTGGCACGCGGATGAATTGTTCGGCGGTGGTTGGCGAGGAAAACAAGTTCGTTGCGGGTGAGGTGGCCTTGGTGGTGTTTGGCGAGGAGTTCGCAGGCGCGGCGGACGCTGCCCCAGCGGGAGCGGTAGGCGCTGGCGGAGAAGCGGCCGCGGATGGGGAGGGTGTGGGTGCCGGGAGGGCGGCCCAGTTTGCGCCAGACCTGTTCGAGGTTCTTGATGAGAGCTTCGGCGGGGATGCGGTGGGGTTTGGCGCCCTTGATGCCGGCGCGTTTGAGAGCCTCTGGCCAGGAGCCGAAGCGTTTGGTGACGGTGAGTGAGCAGAAGGGGCGGTCTTTGGAGTGGTCGAACTGAGCGGTGGTGAAGGGCCGGTTGTGGTGTCGGCGGGCGAAGTCGCGCAGGCCCTGGAGGATCTGGCGGTCGGAGAAGCGGGCGGGTTTGTACGCGAGTTCGAACTTGAATGATGGCATGTGGTCCCCCTTGTTAGAAAGTAGGACGCGGCCGCATTTGCGTTGGTTCCGGATGACACGAAATATGCTGACGAGTTGTGGTCGTCGGGTTCCGGAGGGAACAAACCGGCACCCTCAAGAGGTGTGAGGCGTGAGTGGCCGCCCCTGGTAGGTGGCGACCCAGCCCGCGATGAAGGCGAGGCCGGGTTGGTTGGCGAGGGAGCGGATGATGGCCGCTACCTCTTGATCGCTGAAGGCCTCGTGAAAGCGAACTTCGATCTTCCCGGGCGCCAGCATGGCCGCCAGGGCGTTGCCCTTGTAGTTGTCCGCGTAAGAGATGCCCGGGGCCTTCATGTCGCGGTGCTGGATGGCGGTGGGGAAGAAGATCGCGCCCTGTGAGTTGAAGACCATCTTGGCAGACAGAGACCTGCCTTCGGAAACGGCGAGCAGGTGTTCCAGGCCGATGATGAGCATGGGGTCCTCGAGCGATCATTGGCTCGCGGCGCGATTTGGACACGTTTTGTCCGCACGGATCTGCTCGGGGTGGACTCGATTTCTGCGAAATGTGACCGGTGAATCGGCGCCATGAAACAAGGGGTTTTCGGCGCGGCCGTCCTTTTTTGGACACGGTTTGTGCGCACGAAACGTGCTTTTGGCCCATGGGTAGAGGGGCGGCTCGTTCAGGAGGCCGACACGGAAGGCCGCTGGCGGCCGCCCCTCTCCCCGGTTGGGGAAAGGAGTCGATATGTCATATCACCTGCAACCGTTTGCTGATGTCGGACTGAACGCGGCGCTGCTGGAGCACCTGATCGCGCGCCAGGATGGGACGCGGCTGCGTCGGCTTTGGGACTACTACAGGAATCCGGAACTGCTCGGGGCGGCGGACATGGGACGTCGCCGCGGCCCGCGACGTTGGGCCCAGGAGTGCGGGCTGCCCTCACGGCTCACGGGTGT
>Ga0154020_10007720_pt1 | contig 12521 bp, 10 predicted proteins | sample Klosneuvirus_201_FD_109709 | JGI IMG/M metagenome (GOLD analysis project Ga0154020, IMG submission 109709) | Active sludge microbial communities from wastewater, Klosterneuburg, Austria - Klosneuvirus_20160825_MG | ecosystem: Engineered > WWTP > Aerobic digester > Activated sludge | place... | reverse complement strand
TTACAAGCTCCTCAGCGAGTTTCCACCTGCCACCTTGCCCCAGCCGACCATGACTTCCAAGAAGCTCTGCCCGCATTGCCAGCATGTTATCCCCTGGAAAGATCGACTCAAGTCGAAGTGTCCACATTGTTTTCGCCCACTGCGTCGCAAAAGCGAAAGTGAACGCAACACGTTTGTGCTCTGGTTGGAAGACCGAGGCAAATGGTGGTGGTTTTACATGCTACTGGTGGTTTGTGTGGTGGGCGCGATGGTCGGACAATTGGCAGGGCGACATTCGTCGTTTTTGAATTTCATCAGCGGTCATCCGATCATGTTCGGACTCTCACTGTATTATTTGGCGGCATTTGCTTCAATTATTTCGCGCATCTATGTGCCGCTGATGCTCGGCGCTCCGAGAATTTTGAGGCGTGAGCGGCAGCAGATTACGCAGTATAAAATATTCACTGCTGTGGGCATGGCGTTAGGATTGGGACTTGATTTTGTTCTAATAGGAGCGAATCAATTTTTTGTGATGTTCCCGCTCACTGTGCTGTTGTTCACGCTGCCGATTGCCATTTTGTGGGCTTACCTTGCATTAGTGCTTGTCGAGACCGACTATGATGATGAACGTGTGTGGTCGTTCTTGACAGAAATCGGCGCAGGCGAGCGGTTGGATCACCGTCATCACGGCTATTATGTGCTGGTGATGGTTCCGATATCGGCGCTGATCTTTTATTGGATGATGCAGAATCAGTGGATTTATTATTGGTTTGCAGATTCGCAACTGATAGCGATGTTCAATGAATTGGTTAATCGTGCTACAGGACGAGTCGGCTAATTCAAAATCGCAATGCCGAGTCCTAAGTCACGCAGCCGAAGAAAGCGCAAGGCTGTTCCTTCACCGCACAAGGCCGGATTACCGCCGGAGAGTGTGGTGTATGGAGGGCAAGCGCGGCTCGAAAGTCCGGTGCTACATGCGGTGCGATATGATTCGGGGAGTTTTGAAGAAAGAGTTTTGACGAGTCCGCAAGAGATTCCAGCGTTCTTGGAACTGCCGGGAGTGAAGTGGATTGATCTTGAGGGATTGGCCGATACCAAGCTGTTGGTATCGATTGGTCATTTGTTGAAACTGCATCCGCTGCTGATTGAAGATATTGCCAACACGAATCAGCGGACGAAGCTTGAAGAAGACGGCGATCAGTTGATTGTGTTTGTGCGGGATTTTGAGCGCAACAAAGAGACTCAGGCGCTCGACGACGCGCAGCTTGCTATTGCGCTGGGCAAGGGTTTCATCTTTACGTTTTGCGAATTGCCGCCGTCGGAATTTGCGGTGATTCGAGAACGATTGCGGATTGGACAGGGGATGGCACGCGCGAACGGCGCGGACTATTTGCTCTACCGGATGCTCGACATGTTGGTTGACCAATACTTCATCGTACTGGATGACGTGAATGACCGGCTGGAATCGTTGCAGGCGCGTGTGTTGGATTCACCGAGCGACCGTGATATTTTGCCTGAGATTTTTGATACGCGGCAGGAATTGCTGATGCTGCGTAAGAGTATATTGCCGCTGCGTGATGTGCTCAGTGCGCTGGAACGGCGTGAATCGCAGTTGATTCATCCGGTGACACGAGCCTATTTTCGCGACGTGTATGATCACACAATGCATGTGGCAGAGTCCATTGATATGCTGCGTGATTTGGAAACTGCATCGCTGGAAGTTTATCTCTCTCGGCTCTCGCTTCGGCAAAACGACGTGATGCGCGTGCTGACGGTATTCTCGACGGTGTTTCTGCCGCTCACTTTCTTGGTCGGAGTTTGGGGCATGAACTTCGACAACATGCCGGAATTGCGCTGGCACTACGGATATTTTTTGGCGTTGGGATTTATGACCGTTTGTGCTGTTGGAATGATGATTTATTTCAAGCGGCAGAAGTGGCTATAACCACCAGCGTGCCGCTGGACTGATTGCGCTGACGCCTGCTCTTGAATTGATTTTCCGGTCGGCAGCCAAAGGGGCAGCCGCTACATTTTCCTATCTTTTGATTTCGTTTTAATTTTCCCCTCTCTTTACTCCTTTCATGTCAAAGACTACTCGCGCTCCTAAGAAGGTCCCGGTTTCGATTCACGATTTTAAGAAGTTTGTTACGCCCAAGTCGCTCACGGTGTCACCGGACGGGAAACTTGCGGCTTATACGCGCTCTTGGGCTGATGAAAAGCAGAACAAGAGTTTTGCGAATTTGCATATGCTCGATCTGACGACGGGCGAAACGCGGCAATGGACGGTAGGCGAACATTCCGATCGCGGGCCGTGCTGGTCACGCGACGGGAAGAAGCTGTCATTTTTCCGCAATGAAAAAGGTGAAGACCGGATTTATTGCATGAATCGTGACGGCGGCGCTCCGGAGTTGTTGTGGAAGGGGCGCGGCTCGCTTGCGGGTATGGAATGGGCATGCGATGATACGGTGCTTGTCGTGAAGTTTCGCAAAGCTGATCCCGATGCAGATGCTGAGAAGGCAATTGCGGACGGGAAAGTTCCAGAGAGCAAAGCTCCTGTTGCAAAGCGGATCACACGGTTGTTCTATCGCTTGGACGGAGCGGGATTTTTGCCGCAAGATCGGTTTCACTTCTATAAGCTTGAACTGAAGACGAAGAAGTGGGAGCAATTGAGCAAGGGAATGGCTGATGACGGCGCGTTTGCGGTGTCGGCGGATAGTAACATACTTGCGTACGTTGCGAACTCGCACAAGGATCCGGATTTGAATGGTTATGACAACGACATTCATTTCCTGAATCTAAAGAACGGCAAACACAAAGTGCTTGACGGCCCGCAAGGTGAAAAGCTTGGATTGAGTTTCTCGCCGGACGGCAAGTGGCTGGTGTATGTTGGCCATCACAATAAGAGAGATGCTTGGGGTGTGGAGCCGATTCATCCGTGGCGCGTGGATTTGCGCAACGGCAAGATTAAGAATCTTACACCGGAGTACGATCGTCAGATAGGCGATCTATCGCTGGCAGATATCGGCTTTGAGTTTGAAGATTACTCCGTTAAGTGGAGCCGCGACTGCAAGAACATTTATTACATCATTTCCGATCGCGGTGATTCGGCGATTGTCAAGACTTCGATCAACGGCGGGACTCCGGAGAAGTTCTGGAAGGCATCAGGCCAAATCGGATTGTTTGACATGAAGCAGAATCGCATGGCTGTGCTGCATGCGGATTACAAGTCGCTGGGTGATTTCCATGTATGCGATGACGTGACGAAGAAGGATGCGCGTTTCCGTAAGGTGCTTACGCATAACAGAGAGTATTTGAACTCGATTGATGTTGCGCCGGTGCAGGAGTTTTGGATTCCTTCGACCGATAAGACGCGTGTGCATGCGTTTATGTTCACGCCGCCGTCATTTTCACCGCGCAAGAAGTATCCGGCCATTATTTATGTACACGGTGGGCCGCGCGCGCAATACGCGAGAGTGTTCTTCCACGAGATGCACGCATTGGCGGCGCAGGGTTATGTGGTGATTTTGCCGAACCCGCGGGGAAGCCAAGGGTATGGCAAGAAGCATGCTGAGTCTATCGTCGCCGCTTGGGGAACGAAGGATTGGGAAGATGTTGAAGCTGTGGCTGATTGGCTGGACGCACAGAAGTTTGTTGAGAAGAAGCGCACGGCAATTTGCGGCGGCAGTTACGGCGGCTATATGACAAACTGGGCGCTGGGGCATACACGCAGATTCCGTTGCGGAGTGACAGATCGCTCGGTTGTGGATTTGAAAGCGTTTGCGGGTTCGTCGGATATCGGATTTTATGACCATCTTGAATTCGGCGGTTATTACTTTCAGAATCCGGAAGGTTATGCGACGATGTCGCCGCTGACTTATGCGGAGAAGATTAAGGATCCGCTGTTGATTGTGCACAGCGAGAATGATTTGCGTTGTGCGATTGAACAGGCCGAGCAGTTGTTCGTAGCGCTGAAAGTGCGCGGACGGACGGTTGAATTCTTGAGATTTCCGGAAGAATCGCATGGGCTTTCCCGCGGCGGCAGGCCAGATCGCAGAGTGGTGCGCATGGAAGCTTACTTTGATTGGTTTAAGAGGTATTTGAAGAAGTAGCCAGCGTGCCGCTAGACTGATTGCCGCTAGCGCGAAGCGCTTTGAATCGAAGCCTTGCATTTTGAATCTGACTCTGATCGTGAGACAAAGAGATGCCAAAAGAAATCCAACGCTGCACTTGGCCGGGGAACGACGAACTCATGATGGCTTACCATGATGAGGAGTGGGGCGTGCCGGTGACGGATGATTATAAGCACTTTGAGTTCTTGGTGCTGGATTGTTTTCAGGCGGGACTCTCGTGGCGGACAATTCTTCACAAGCGGGAGAATTTTCGCAAGGCGTTCGCGAAGTTTGATTATAAGAAGGTCGCAAAGTTCGGCGACAAGGAATTTGAGCGGCTGATGAACGATGCTGGGATCGTGCGTAACCGGCTTAAGATTTTGGGCAGTATTCAGAATGCCAAGATGATGATTGAGGTGCAGAAGGAATTTGGCAGCTTCAATGAATACATTTGGCAGTTCACGAAAGGCAAACAATTAAACAGTAAGATTGCAGCCATGAAGCAGATTCCGGCTAAGACTGAAGTTTCCGACGCGATGAGCAAGGACCTTCTGAAACGCGGATTCAAGTTCGTGGGTTCGACGATCTGTTATGCCTATATGCAGGCGGCGGGAATGGTGAATGACCACGAGACGAGCTGCCATAGACATAAGGCATGCACGGCGCTGGCCAAGCAGATGAAATAGTCCGTTGATTCAGAAATGAGACTTATGAGGATCGCAATCATACCCGGCTCGCTCAGAGCCGGTTCTTACAACCGGAAGCTCGCACACGTTGCCGAAGCGATTTTGCAGAAGCACAATTGCGAGACGGACTATGTGGATTTGAAAGATCATCCACTGCCGCCGTATGACGGAGACATTGAAGAATCGACGGGTGTGCCGGATGCTTGTTGGAAATTGAAGGCGCGGATTGCATCGGCACATGCGGTGGTAATTTCGTCGCCGGAATACAGCGGCGGGATTCCGGGAGCCTTTAAGAATGTGCTTGATTGGACGACGCGCGGCGGATCCAATCCGTGGGATGGCAAGGTTGTGCTGCTGATGGGAACTACGCCGGGGCCATGGGGGACAAATCGAATGATGCCTGCCTTGAAGCAGGTTTATTCAATAATGAGTGCAATAGTAATACCGCAGACGGTTACAATCCCTCATGCGGAAAAAGTTTGGGATAAAGACGGCAAGCTACTCGATGAAACGTTGCCGGGAAGAGTTGAAAAAGTGATAGCAAATTTGTTGAATGTGACACAAAAGATGACGGCGGAGCGACTGTAAGTATGGCAAAAATGTTTCGTGAGAATATTCGCAACGTCGCAATTATCGCGCACGTCGATCACGGCAAGACAACGCTTGTGGACGCGATGCTGCATCAGGCGGGGGTGTTCCGTGATAATCAGCACGTGGCGGAGCGTGTGATGGATAAACTTGATCTCGAGCGTGAAAAGGGAATTACTATTCTCTCGAAGAACACGACGATCAAGTGGCAGGACAATTTGATTAATATTCTGGATACGCCGGGCCACGCGGATTTCGGCGGGCAGGTGCAGCGCGTGCTCAGAATGGTGGACGGCTGTTTGCTGCTGGTGGATGCGAGCGAAGGGCCGCTGCCGCAGACGAGATATGTTTTGTCAAACGCGCTTGAATTGGGATTGTCTCCAATTGTGGTGATCAACAAGATTGACCGACCCGATGCGCGTATTGGGGAAGTGTTGGACGAAGTGCTCGAGCTGTTCCTTGATTTGGATGCGTCTGAAGAGCAGTGCCATTTCCCTGTGGTTTACACGAATGCGAAAATCGGTACGGCGACGATGGACTTGGGGACAGAGGGTGATAACTTGATGCCGCTGTTCCGACTGATTTTTGACAAAGTTCCGCCGCCTGCGTATGACGATGAAGCGCCGTTGCAATTGCAGATTGTAACGCTTGACTACAGTGACTATGTTGGACGAATCGGAATTGGCCGCATCGCGAACGGCACAATTAAGCAGGCCGAGCAGGTGATGTTGATTAAGAACGATGGCACGCGTTCACAGGCGAAGGTGACGCAACTCTACACGTATGAAGGTTTATCGCGTGTGGATGCAAAGTCCGCTTGGGCGGGTGAGATTGTGGCCGTGGCCGGTCTTGAGAATATGGATATCGGCGACACGGTAACGTCACTGGCCGATCCGCGCCCGTTGCCGCCGCTGAAGATTGACGAGCCGACACTTGAAATGGTGTTTGGTGTAAACACGTCACCGTTTCAAGGCAGAGAAGGCACGTACGTTACAACGCGGCAGATTCGTGACCGACTCTTCAAAGAGATTCAAGGTAATCCTGCACTACGCGTCGAAGACTCGGAGACTTTGGAAGGGTATCGAGTTTATGGACGCGGCGAATTGCAGATGGCGATTTTGATTGAAACGATGCGGCGTGAAGGGTATGAACTTGCCGTGGGCAAGCCGCGTGTGTTGTTCAAAAATATAAACGGCGTCAAGGTTGAGCCATACGAATCAGTGTTGATGGATTGCCCGGAAGAATTTGTCGGCGTGATTACCAGCACGCTCGGTATGCGACGCGGTCGCATGACGCACATGACGGATCACGCGACGGGTTGGGTGCGGTTGACGTTTGAAATTCCGATGCGCGGATTGATTGGCATTCGACCGATTATGTTGACGATGACGCGCGGCACGGCGATTATGAACACACAGTTCCTTGACTATCGCCCGGTGGAAGGCGAAGTTCGCCAGCGCGCGAACGGCGTACTGGTGGCTGACCGTGAAGGACGTGTGACAGAATACGCTTTGAACAGTTTGCAGGATCGCGGCGAAGTGTTTGTCGGACCGGGCACTATGGTGTATGAAGGCATGGTGTGCGGAGAAAATTCGCGTGACAATGACTTGGTGGTGAACATCGTGCGCGAGAAGAAGCTGACCAACATGCGAGCCTCGGGAACGGACGACAGCTACAAGATTGCGCCGCCGCGGCCGATGTCGCTGGAAGAAGCGATTGCCTTTATCAACGAAGACGAGTTAGTTGAAGTGACCCCGCAATCGATTCGGCTCCGGAAGTATTACTTGAAAGAGGAAGAGCGGAAGCAGGCGACCAAGCGGGCGGGGATGCACGGGATCGTTTAACCGCTTTTCTTTAGGAAAACAGTAGTTTGCGAAACAGGTGAAGCATGCTTCACCTGTTTTTTTGTGGGCTACTTTATGATAAATGTGTATTTGATTTGACATAACATCTTGCCTCGGATGAATAGGGGCATTATATTTCATTTGATGGAAAAGCAACGGACAAACCAAATCAACATGGAGCGATGGAATGAAGAAGAGTCTATTTGTATTGCTGGCTATAGCAGCCATGGCGTTGAATGGACAGGCCACGATTCGGACGGTGAATCAGTTTGGGACAGCGCAGTTCTCGACCGTGCAAGCGGCGATCACCGCGGCGGTGACGGGGGATACGGTCTTGGTTGCTCCGGGGACTTACTTTGATTCGCCGTCTGTTAGCACGAAGTCGCTAACGATTATCGGTGCCGGTTGGGACTTGACGACAATTGACGGTGGAGGTAGTCCATGTTGGTCGGTAAGCGGCGTACAGTCCCTTGGGTCTGTTTTTGAAGGCATGGACAATACAAGTTCTGGCGTCGTAATCTCCAATTCTACGAACGGTGATTCAGTGACGTTTCGCCGCTGTCGTATGCGGTCCACAGGAAATATAATCGTTTCCGCAGTAAATGGGAAACGCTTGTATCTTGAGGACTGCCTACTTACAAGCGCCGTTAATGGAAGCCTGATCAACGTTCCGACCGCAACCAATGCGACTTTATTTGTAAAAGGCTGCATCCTTGGATTTACGGGTGGAGCTCAGAGCTCGACGACTTACTTCAACGGGGCAAATGGGAGTCCTGTGGAGATCACGAATTGTACGTTTGTGAGCGTGCGCAGGCCGTTCGACCTAACAGGTGCGCAACCCGTGATCGCAATTAACAATATCTTCTATGATTGGACAGGGACACCGACATGGGGGACTTTCTTGGCTGGCAGTGTATTTGATTACAATGCGAGTGACGCGACTGCACCGGCGATACCGGGCACGTTTACCAATCATATTTTGCTTGGTGCCAATGATCCTTTCGTGACCTATGACGAAGCGCTGAACTATGTGCATGGTACGAGCGATTTGCATTTGAACGGCGGAACGGGCGGACTTGCGCTGACGAATGCCGGGCATCCGCTGATACTCGATGTGGACGGTTCGCGCTCTGACGTGGGTGCTTATGGCGGCCCGCGTCCGTTGGTGGACAACGGCATTCCGGCATTTCCGTTTGTGACGTCGTTGACGGTGCCGAACTTGATTGAATCCGGAGACAATCTCAACGTCAATTCGACGGGCCGCGTCGGACCTCGCTACTAAATTTACTCAGGAGGATTTCTGATGAGACTCTTGAGTATGTTGCTCGGTGTCTTGTTGATCGTCACGGGAGCATTTGCTGTGACGATTACACAGGCAGAGTATTTTGTAGATACGGATCCGGGGCAGGGACTGGGAACTGCGATTGCGATAACGAGTGGAGAATCGGTTTCGATCTCGGGATTGAATGTGTCTTCCATTGGTTTGACTGCTGGCCAAGTACATCGTTTGTTTCTGCGCTACAAGTCTGACGAAAATGCGTGGAGTTTGACGGAGGGCCGCTACTTTTTCCCGATTACGCTGAGTGCCGGCTCCGTGACGTATGACGACATCGTCCAAGCCGAGTATTGGTTTGACGCGCTGCCTTCGACGTTTGTGGATTTGGCGGATTCACCAAATGTTACCTATCCGGCGTTGATTCCGACGACCGGTCTTGCAACTAATACGCTGCATCGGTTCTTCCTGCGCTTTCAACATGAAAACGGGAATTGGACGATTGCTGAAGGGCGGTATTTTTACATCATTGAAGGCACAGGCGGCGGTATCGAGATCAAGAATGTGACCGCACTTGAGTATTGGATGGACAGCGCGCCGCCGACACTGGTCGATATTACTGATGCTCCGACCGGAAACTTTGCGCAACTGATTCCGGCGGGCACGGAAACAGGCGTACACACTTTCAACACGCGGTATCGTGACGAAGACGGTGTCTGGAGCATGACCGAGACGCGGAGATTTGTGTTGATTTCTGAGGTTCAGTCGAACTACACTCCTAAGACGCTCGTGGCCTGTGAGTATTTCATCAACGGAAGTCCGGCACCGGGCGGAGCGATTCCGCTTCCGACTCCGACAGACGGAGCTTATGATGAAGGTCAGGAAGAGAATGCTGTTGTGGTAACGAATTTACCGGTTGGCAATCATCTGTTCTGTATTCGTTATCAGGACAGTGAGGGGATTTGGACTTCGGCCTATTGTGACTCTGTATTGATGACTCCAATTCTGGTCATTCAGCGGTCCGGAAGCGATATAGCATTGTCGTGGCAGGCCGATCCTTTGCACATACCGTTTCATGTGTTTCGCGGACCGGATGTTGCCGGACCCTTCACGGAAATCGGAACAAGTAACACGTTGAGTTATACTGACGCCGGTCGAGTGGATTCCGCCGCCACACGCAGTATTTACTACATCACAACGACGCAAGGCGCGCTGTCTTCGTTTAGATTACCTGAGGAAACACGGGATAATCAATCGCAAAGATAGTCGCGTTGAATTGTAAAATGAAAGCGCCCCGATTTTTTGATCGGGGCGCTTTTTATTTGCTGGAGATTCTCGTGAACGGCCCCAGCCGGAGGCTGGGAACAAGTGGGCTTAAATAGTGCTAACCCAATTCGGTGGCGAGTCTTCTTTTGAAGATGATGATTGCGATGGCGGTCATGATTGCGGTCATTGCGAGGCAGATTCCGCATTCCAACATGATTCCGGAAATGCCTTGATCGCGCCAGAAAATATCATTAAAACCTTGCATAGCCCAGAAGACGGGTGTGACCTTGCTGACCATTTTGATCGCGTTGGGAAGCATGAAGCTTGGGAACATCGCACCGCCGATGGCGGACATGCTCAAGATGATGACAACCTGAAAGCCTCCTGCTTGCTCTTCTGTTGCCGAGAATGCCGAGATGACCAAGCCGACTGCGCTCATGGTGGCGGCGGTGACGACAATCATTACGAGCATCGCGGGTAAATGATCCCAGATTTGCAAATCGAAGATCAACCAACCGTAAACCATCATCACGAAGAGTTGAAATGCGCCCATGAAGACTGAGTAGAGCAATTTGGAGAGCAGGATGTCTCCGGCGGTAGCACCCATCAGCAATAAGCGTTGCGCTGTGCCGGAACGCATTTCGCGCAAGAGGGAAGCTGCGATGGCGCCGACACCGAAGAGCATGAACGTGACGGCGGTTCCAGCCGTGGTGTGCGAGACGGCGGGATTGACGACATTCTGCCCGACGATTGCGGTGCGCTCTATCTTGTTCATCTTGTCGAAGAACTGTCCCATGTTGAAGCCGCTGCTATCGGGGTCTGCACTTGTTTCACCAAGCAGCATGTCTTCAGGCAATATGTCTTTGAAATTCATGCCGCTATCGGGCAACTCGACTCCAAAGTTCTTTTCAATTGCTGCGACAAGGTCTTTGTCAAAGGCCATCGTTGCGGACGAGTCGAACATTCCTGACATCATGGCCGACGGCATGAGCATCGGGAACGCCTCAAAAGAAGTTTTTTGCATCAGGCCAAGTAACAAACCAGAGGTGATAGGATCGCGCGGGTCTTCGAGAATGTTGGCGCGAAGTTCGCCGTCTTTAATGCCTTCGGTGAAGTTGGGAGGGAGGATTAGCGCGACGGAGTAGTCGCCCTTCTTGACCAAATTAGCGGCGCGAGCGCTGTCGAGTTTGATGGAATCTTTACCAACGGTTTCGCGAATGTCAAGCTCGCTTAACTTGTCAAGTGATTCGATTAACCGCGCACCGCCTTTGCCTGCGTCGTTGTTGACGACGAGCACTTTGAGTTCAGAGAGCGCTTCCTTGCCTTGACCACCGAACACAAATCCGAAGACCACAATCATGACCATCGGTACGATGAATGTCAAACCAAGAGCGACGGGATCCGTCATAAAGATCGCGAAATCTTTGCGTGCGAGATGCCAGATTTTTTTCATGCGTCGCGTAGCTCCCGTCCGGTGAGTTCCAAAAAGAGCATTTCGAGATTGGGAGCAACGACTTCCACGCGCTGTGCGCCACGAAAATTAGCCAGCTTACCTAAGATAGAGGCTAAACCATCTTCACCAACGGGAACGTAGTCCACGCGCATGCCGGAGCGGCGTTGTTCGACACCCGGGAGCTGTGGTGCGGTTTCGTCTTCAGAGCGTAATATCAGGCGGACGAAGCGCGGCGTCTTGACGAGTTTGACAAGCTCATCGAGTGAACCGACTCCGAGCAAATTTCCGTGGTCAAGAATCGCGATGGTGCGACACAACCGCTCGGCCTCTTCCATGTAATGTGTGGTGTAGAGAATCGACATGCCGGACTGATGCAGAGATTCGAGTAACTCGAAGATGCTGGCGCGGGACTGTGGATCGATGCCGACGGTAGGTTCATCAAGTAGCAAGACACGCGGCTCACTCAGAAGCGCAACTCCAAGATTGAGTCGCCGTTTCATGCCGCCGGAAAAACCTTTGACGCGTGATTTTTTGCGGTCGGATAAACCAATTTGTGAAAGTACACGATCTACACGCTTGTCCAATTCATGTCCCGTGATGCCGCGCAATTTACCGAAAAGTTCGAGATTACCTTGCGCAGTGAGCATATCGTAAAGCGCGATGTCCTGTGGGACGACGCCCATTGCAAAAGGAATTTGCCAACGTTCGAGTTTACTGTCGAGAATGCGCAGTTCTCCACTGTCGGGTGAAAGCAAACCGCACATGACTCGCATGAGCGTAGTTTTACCTGCACCGTTGGGGCCGAGCAGACCGAAAAAGTCGCCTTGCCTGACGGTTAGGGAGACTTTGTCCAATGCTTGCACATCGGCGAAGCGTTTGGAGATTTCTTTGACTTCAATTGCGTTCATAATTAGCGACGTTTTCCGCCAAGTAGCCCGCCGAGAATACCGCGAATCAATGAACGTCCGGCTTGTGATGCGGCGGCGCGTGCTGCGGATTTCATTACTGCGGTCATCACGTCTTCAGGTTGACGAGTTGATGTTCGAGTCTTGCGCACTTCTTCGGCAGGTGGTGAAGACGCTGCTTTCTCGGCTTTGCTCTTCAACATTTCGTAAGCAGATTCACGATCGACAGATTGCTCATAGACACCGGCGATGATGGACGATTGCAAAATTGCCAAGCGTTCGTTGGCTTCAATCGGTCCGATGCGTGAAAAGGGCGGTGCGATGAACACGCGCTCGGCAGGCAATGGCGTGCCTTTCTCATCCAAGAAACTCACGATGGCTTCACCGATACCGAGTTCAGGAATAGCTTTTTCGAGAT
>Ga0154020_10007719_pt1 | contig 12523 bp, 10 predicted proteins | sample Klosneuvirus_201_FD_109709 | JGI IMG/M metagenome (GOLD analysis project Ga0154020, IMG submission 109709) | Active sludge microbial communities from wastewater, Klosterneuburg, Austria - Klosneuvirus_20160825_MG | ecosystem: Engineered > WWTP > Aerobic digester > Activated sludge | place... | reverse complement strand
TTTTTTTGTGCGTGGCGGTGCCTATGCCTTAAATGATTGTGCTGGGAGTTGTGAATCGCATCATTAGAAGCCTTATCATCTTCTTTTTCCTTGAAAACATAATTGCTTATTACATAAACTAACAAACCTGCTGCCACAAGACCTAAAGTAATATATATACCAACCAGGCTGTTAAATTCCTTACTTATCATATTCTTCATTTTACCGCCAAAATCCGCCTTGGCAAATAAAGTGCTAAATATCAGGATGTTAAGCCAAACGATACGTTTAAAACTCACCCTATTTTTAATTTCAATGCTCATTATTACTATATTTTATTTAGCCTTTCGGCATAAATTAACAAATTAACTCGAAAATGGACTATTTATTATAATAGTACGATAAATACTTAAAATAGTTCGATAAAATTATTTTTTTTATTGAACAAAATAATGTTAATTTTGTGGTCGAAAATAGAAAGTGAAAGGTTAGGGGACAAAAAGTCCCCTATTTTATTGCCCAAAAATGATAACAAAGGAACAAATAACAGAACTGGCGAATCAAAAAATTAATGGTACGCATTTGTTCCTGGTTGATGTTAAAGTACTGCCGGGAAATAAAATAGAGGTTTTTGTTGATGGAGATAATGGCATAGGAATTAACGAATGTGTTGATATCAGCCGCCATATCGAAGGAAGTCTCGACCGCGAATCTGAAGATTTTTCCTTAGTGGTGAGTTCACCCGATGCTACTAAGCCAATCAAATTAGGACGTCAATATTTAAAACATATTGGCCGCGAATTTGACTTCGTTCTTTTAAATGGTGAAACCTTATCGGGAAAGCTGATTGAAGCAGATCCTGCAGGGTTAATGAAAGTTGAATCCACCACGCGCGAAAATAAGCCTGTTGGAAAAGGTAAAATTACCGTAACAAGAGTTCACGAATTACAATTAACAAATATAAAAGAATCAAAAATCAAACTTAAATTTTAAAAAAAAGAAATCATGGAAGGCGCAAACTTAATTGAATCGTTTTCGGAGTTTAAAGACATCAAAAACATCGACCGTGCTACATTAATGAGCATAATTGAAGATGTATTTCGCAGCATGCTTGTGAAAAGATTCGGAACCGATAAAAATTTTGACATCATCGTAAATCCCGACAAAGGAGATATCGAAATATGGAAAAACCGCAGAATTGTGGACGATGAGTTTGCTGAAGATTCATTCGACTACGACGAAAACAGACATATCAGCCTAACAGATGCTAAAAAAATTGAACCTGATTTTGAAATCGGGGAAGATGTTTCAGAACCTGTGAAATTAGATGATTTCGGCAGACGTTCGGTATTAGCTATCCGCCAAAACTTAGTGCAAAAAATTCTTGAACTTGAAAAAAGTGAAGTGTTTAATAAATACAAGGAGCGTGTTGGTGATGTTATTAATGCTGAAGTTTATCAAGTATGGAAAAAAGAAATCATGCTTATTGATGATGAAGGCAATGAATTAATTTTACCAAAAACTGAACAAATCCCTTCAGATTTTTTCAAAAAAGGCGATACTGTTAAAGCAGTGGTTTCTAAAGTTGAAATGAAAGGTGGTTCGCCAAGCATCGTTGTTTCGCGTACTTCTCCTGTATTCTTAGAGCGTCTATTTGAAACTGAAGTTCCTGAAATTTTTGATGGTTTAATTACTATTAAGAAAATTGTTCGTGAACCGGGTGAACGTGCTAAAGTGGCTGTTGAAAGTTATGATGACAGAATTGACCCTGTTGGAGCTTGTGTTGGTATGAAGGGTTCACGTATCCACGGAATTGTCCGCGAATTAAAAAACGAAAACATCGACGTTATCAATTACACTGCTAACTCTACCCTACTTATCCAACGTGCATTAAGCCCTGCTAAAGTAACTTCCATTAAAATTGATGATGAGAATAAGCGTGCTGATGTTTTTCTTAAACCAGATCAAATCTCTTTGGCTATTGGTAAAGGCGGATTCAATATTAAATTGGCCGGTAAATTAACCGGTTACGAAATTGATGTGTACCGCGATACTGATACTGATGTTGAAACTGAAGACGTAGACTTAGAAGAATTTGCAGACGAAATTGAACCGGAAGTTATTGACGGATTAAAAGCCATCGGTTGCGACACTGCAAAATCTGTTCTTGAATTAAGTGATGATGAAATAAAACGCAGAACAGGATTAGAAGAAGATGCAATTGCTGATTTAAGAAAAGTTCTTGAATCGGAATTTGAATAATAATTTGCACAATAGATTACTAGTACTAAACTGAATTTAAAAGAAGTATAATAAAATATGTCAGAAGGAGCAAAACAACTTCGCCTTACCAAAGTTGCAAAGGAATTTAACATGTCTTTAGTAAAGATTGTTGAATTCCTTGCCACTAAAGGCAAACCGGTTGAAAACAACCCGAATGCTAAAATTGGCGAAGAAGAATATTCTTTGTTGTTGAAAGAATTTTCAAGCGATAAAAGTGCGCGTGAAGAAGCTGAACAGGTTTCGCAAAACATCAGTAAGGTGAAACGCGATACCATTGTTCTTGACGATAAAAAAGCGAAAGCGAAAGAAGCCGAAAAAGAAAAAGCTGAGGTGATTATTAAAGATGTTGCAACAGCTACAAAAACTGAAACAACTCCTATTAAAGAAACAACAGAAAGCACAATTCTTAAAACAGAAATAGAAAGTATTGAAGGGCCTAAGGTTTTGGGTAAAGTGGATTTAAAATCTATTAACACTAAAACTAAACCCGATAAAAAATCGAAAAAAGATACTGAGAAAGAAGTGGCTGAAACTTCAGCCCAAAAGAAAACGGCCGAACCTGTTCAGGAAGTAAAAGAGGTTAAACCTGTTGAAGAAACTCCTGTAGTTGAAGAACAAAAAGTAGATTTTCTTGAAACCCGTTACGAAAAACTTGACGGCCCGAAAATTTTAGGAAATATTGTTTTACCTGTTAAGGAAGAAAAGAAAAAACCGGTTGCTTCTTCAGACCCTAATGCCGATAAGAAAAAACGTAAGCGTATCCGTAAAGGCGGCTTATCGGAAGAGGAAATTAAAAAAGTAGGTAAAGAACAAGCCGATAAAGCTAAAGAACGTGCCAAAGAAAAATATGGTGACCCACGTAAAAAAGGTGTGGCCGGACCAAAACCACGTCATGAATTAACTGAAGAAGAAATTCAGAATCAGATTAAGGAAACACTTGCCCGCTTAAGCCAAAAAGGTAACAAGTCTAAAACCTCAAAATACCGTCGTGAAAAACGTGACGAAGTGCGTGAACGTTTAGCTGAAGAACATGAATTAGCAGAAGCTGACAAAAAAGTATTGCGCGTTGCTGAATTCGTGTCTGCCAACCAAATGGCGCAGATGATGAATGTTCAGGTAACGCAAATTATTTCTACCTGCATGGCTTTAGGTTTATTCGTTTCTATTAACCAACGTTTAGATGCTGAAACTATTTCAATTGTAGCTGAAGAATTCGGATATAAAGTTGAATTTGGTTCGGCAGAAGAAATTGAAGGTGTAAAAGAAGAGGAAACTGATAAACCTGAAGATTTAGAATCACGTCCGCCTATTGTAACCGTTATGGGTCACGTTGACCATGGTAAAACATCCTTACTTGACTTTATCCGTAAAGCCAATGTAGTGGCAGGTGAAGCCGGAGGTATTACACAGCACATTGGTGCGTACAACGTAAAATTACCGAATAACAAATCGATTACATTTTTAGATACTCCGGGTCACGAAGCGTTTACCGCAATGCGTGCCCGTGGAGCGAAAGTTACTGACGTAGCAATTATTGTGGTTGCTGCCGACGATAGCATCATGCCTCAAACAAAAGAAGCAATTAATCACGCTCAGGCTGCTGGTGTACCAATGATTTTTGCAATTAATAAAATTGATAAGCCCGGTGCTAATCCTGATAAGATCCGCGAAGGTTTATCGGCCATGAATATTTTAGTTGAAGAATGGGGTGGAAAATTCCAGTGCCAGGAAGTATCAGCTAAACAAGGTAAAAACATTGACTTGCTTTTAGAGAAGGTGTTGCTTGAATCAGAAATGATGGATTTAAAAGCAAACCCTAAACGCAACGCTGCCGGAAGTATTATTGAAGCTTCTATGGAAGAAGGCCGCGGTTATGTTGCCACAATTTTAGTACAGAACGGTACTTTAAGAATTGGTGATGTGATGTTAGCAGGTTCTTACAGCGGTAAAGTTCGTGCCATGTTTAACGAACGTGGTGCTAAAGTTACTGAAGCAGGGCCTTCTATGCCGGTAAAAGTTTTAGGATTAAGCGGAGCCCCTACAGCTGGTGATAAATTCAACGTGTTTGAAGACGAGCGTGAAGCAAGAGATATCGCAACACGCCGTTTACAATTACAGCGTGAGCAAGGTATCCGTACTCACAAACATATTACATTAGATGAGATCGGCCGCCGTTTAGCGATCGGTGACTTTAAGGAATTAAACATCATTGTGAAAGGTGACGTGGATGGTTCTATTGAAGCATTAGCAGATTCATTATTAAAATTATCTACCGAAAAAGTTCAGGTAAATATCATTCACAAATCGGTGGGTGCCATTAGCGAAAGTGATGTGTTGTTAGCATCAGCTTCTAATGCCATCATCATCGGCTTCCAGGTTCGTCCTTCAACCAATGCCCGTAAATTGGCAGAAGTAGAAGAGATCGACATCCGTTTGTATTCGATTATTTACGATGCAATTAATGAAGTGAAGGCAGCGATGGAAGGAATGTTGGCGCCTGAATTTGAAGAGAAGATTACTTGTAACATTGAAATCCGTGAGGTATTTAATATTACCAAAGTTGGAACCATTGCAGGTTGTTATGTGTTAGACGGGAAAGTTAACCGTAATACCAAAGTGCGTATTATCCGTGATGGTATTGTTGTTCACTCAGGTGCTTTAGGTTCATTGAAACGTTTTAAAGACGATGTGAAAGAAGTTGCTGCAGGTTACGAGTGCGGATTGAACATTGAGGGTTACAACGACATTAAAGCCGGAGATATTATTGAAGGCTATGAAATGGTTGAGATTAAAGCAAAGCTTTAAGAAATGTTGAATGATAAATGTTGGATTTTGAATTGGAAAATCCATTCATCATTTAAAATTCAACATTTCAATCGGGGATTAGTCAAGACGAAGCGTAGCTTGTCTTGATGCAGACTGAAACGTCTGCACTCATTTGGCACCGAAGAAATTCGGATAGTAATAGATTGGGGGATTAGTCAAGACGAAGCGCAGCTTGTCTTGATGCAGACTGAAACGTCTGCACTCATTTGGCACCGAAGAAATTCGGATAGTAATAGATTGGGGGATTAGCTCATTTGGCTAGAGCGCTTCGCTGGCAGTGAAGAGGTGATCGGTTCGAATCCGATATTCTCCACAATAAATCAAAAACCCGCTTTTGCGGGTTTTATTGTTTTAAAGCGAAACCAAGCTCGCTTGAGTTTCAGCGAAAAAACAATAAAACAGTTCCGATGAAATCGGGACGTTTTTGATTTTGACTTTCGGAGTTTGAGGATCAACGGAGTTAATCCCAATTCTAAACCCAAACCAAGCTTGCTTGAGTTTGAGCGAAAAAACAATAAAACAGTTCCGATGAAATCGGGACGTTTTTGATTTTGACTTTTGGTTTTATCGGATCAACGTAGTTAATCCCAATACTAAACCCAAACCAAGCTTGCTTGAGTTTGAACGAAAAAACAATAAAACAGTTCCGATGAAATCGGGACGTTTTTGATTTTGACTTTCGGATTTTTAGGATCAGCGAAAGCCAATATATTGGAAATTTCAAAAAACAGCATCTACTCTAAATACAAGACTTTTAATCGTTCAATTAGCCCACATTTAGTCCATAAACATCATTATTACTTTATTCATTACATTTGATTAAACAAAATGATACAATGAAAAAATCACTCATCACCTTTTTCCTCTTTGCTGCTGTTTTAATAAACGCACAAAACCGACAAATTAATTTTGAACACGGCAATCTGGCTTCTGTATTTGCCAAAGCGAAAAAAGAAAACAAACTTATTTTTGTGGATGCCTTCACCACTTGGTGCGGCCCGTGTAAACAAATGGCCAGACAGGTTTTTACCAATGATTCGGTGGCTGATTATTACAATGCCACTTTTATAAATCTGAAACTGGATATGGAAAAAGGTGAAGGCATTGCGTTTGCAAAAAAATATAAAGTCAATTGCTTCCCTACCCTGCTTTATATTAACGGCGACGAAAATCTGGTTCACCGCAGCGCAGGTTCCAGAGCTCCTCACGATTTTATTGAACTCGGTAAAGCGAGTTTGATACCTGAAAAAACATACACTTACAAAAAAGCCAAATTAGAAGCCGGCAAACTAAATGAATCAACTATTTTAGAATATGTGGATCTTATAGCAGGTATTTGCGGGGATCCTTCCGGTAAAATTGCAGATTACATGAAAGATGTGAAGGATGAAGATTTACTTAAACGGACCAACTGGTTATTGATGCGGGATTTTATGCAAGATTATCAATCGCGCGAAATTAAATACATGTTAGCTAATTTGCCTGCTTACGAAACGAAATTCGGTAAAGACACCGTCGCAGAAAAAATTGCAAGACTTGGCGAAGGTTATTTTTCTAAATATGTTTACGTAGAAAAATTTGATGCAGCTGGTTACGACAATGCTAAAAAAGAATTTACAAAGTTAAACTGGCCAAATTCAGACAAAATACTTTTTGAGGCGGATATGAATGCTTACCGCCGTTTTGATAAGCCAAAGTATTACGCATTAGCTAGTACTGATTTTTTAAAACACTTCAACAATAATGCCGCAGCCTTGAACCAAACTGCCTGGAATTTTTACGAAAACGTGAATGACAAAGATCAATTAAAAGCAGCGGTGGCTATGTCGAAACGCGCCTGTGAACTGAATGCCGATTACGCTAACCTCGATACTTATGCCGCTGTGTTGTATAAATCAGGAGAAAATAAAGAAGCTGAAATTCAAGCCAACAAGGCCATTGATAAAGCAAAAGCCGATAATATGGGTGCAGATGAATACAAAGAAACTGTTTCACTATTAGAAAAAATAAAAGCAAAAAAATAATTACTTCCGGAATTACCCGCCATAAAAAAGCCCCGGTCAAAATAGACGGGGCTTTAAAAAAACTTAAGCAATTATCTGAAAATAACAATTTTCTTTTGGGTTATTCTTACCTCACTGCTTAATATTATTTCATAGCAGCCATTAATTAAATCATTAGTTCCGATTTTAATTTTACCATTTCTTGTAACATTTATACCGCTGATGCTCTTAACCGTTCTGCCGAAAGCATCTACAATTTGGATATTTACGTCTCCAAGATCTTCATGCGGGATGTGATGTTTTGAAGTCCGTACTATTTTAGTAAAAGTATGATAATTAAGGGCTTTAAAAACTGCTTGTACATATTTAATCCACAATTTCACCCGATTTAAATCGAGTTTGACCGAAATTGAGTTAATAAAAGCTTTTAAAATCGTAAAGTTTTTCTTGCTTTTAATCATACCTTTAACCCATATTTATACCATGAAAAAAACAGTTAAAGTTGGAAATATTGAGTGTGGCGTAAAGGAGTTATTTTTGATCTCCGGCCCTTGCGTTATTGAAGAAGAATCAATAATGATGAAAACTGCCGAGAAGCTTAAAGAAGTTTCGGAGCGTTTAAAAATAAAAGTGATTTATAAATCTTCTTTTCAAAAAGACAATCGCAGCAGTTTAAAATATTACGATGGCCCGGGCTTAAGCAAAGGTGTAGCGTTGCTCGCAAAAGTGAAAGAACAATTTGGCTTTCCTGTTCTAACCGACATTCATTATCCTGACCAGGCAGCTGCAGCAGGAGAAGTTTGTGACGTATTGCAAATTCCGGCTTACTTATGTATGCAAAGTACTTTATTGGTTGCGGCTTCTAAAACAGGTAAAGTCATAAATATTAAGCACGGTCAATTTTTAGCACCTGATAACATGAAGCATCCGGTGGCCAAATGTATTGAAAGCGGCAATGATAAAATTATTTTAACCGAACGAGGCTATACATTTGGGTATAACGATTTAATTGTTGACCCGAGAAGTTTTTATCACTTAAATAACATAGGCTACCCTGTTGTGTTTGACGTGACGCACTGTGTCCGCAAATATGGTATCCCAAGTTCAGATGCAAAAGGTGGAGCCCGCGAATTTTTACCAGTACTTTCAAGAGCCGGAGTTGCCAGTGGTGTTGACGGTGTTTTTATTGAAACACATCCTGAACCGGAAAAAGCATTGTGCGACGCCGCCTCTCAATTATGCGTGTATGATTTGGAGGAGTTTTTAAAGCCTTTAATTGAACTGCATAACGTTGTAAGAAAATATTAATATTACGCTGTACATTTTTAATTAATGCGCAGTCTATTTAATACTGAATGAAAAACAGAAAAATCATACTCATACCTGTTCTTTCATTAGCTATTATTTTGATTTCATTTGTTGCCTTTCGGAGAATCCGAACCAATTACTATGTAAACGGCTATTTTAAAGAAGCCCGGTGGAATGAACTTAAAGATTTGCACGCCACTTACAAAAAGAAAAATCACTTAACCATATTTTTCGGAAACAGCATCACTGAAAATTTTAAATTCTTTCTTCCTGAATCAGATTCTCTTTTTAATATGGGAATCAGCGGTGATTTTTCGGAAGGATTGGTTAAAAGACTTAACAACGTAACCAGATTAAAACCTGATCATTTATTCATAAAGATTGGCATTAACGATATTGTTGAAAGGGTTCCGCTATCAAAAATTAAAACAAATTACCTGCAAATCCTCGACCGCGTTGCTACTGATTGTCCGGATACAAAAATTTACATTCAAAGTACTTTGCCAACCAGGGATTTAAAAAGTTATTTCCGCTCAAGTAAAGACATTAATAAAATAGTGCAGAAGTTAAATACATTTTTAAAAACACAAGCTCAAGAACGTGCACTCACTTTCGTTGATTTATATCCGGATTTTGCAGATGAAAACAACGAAATGAAAAAAGAACTTACAAATGACGGGGTACACCTGAACGAAACCGGGTACAACATTTGGAAAAAACACCTGTCAAAATATATTTCAATCTAGCTTTTAATTAATCCCTTCATAACTTTTCCGGGAGATACCAAAAAATCCTAAACCTTTGACAAAATGAAATACATAAAAGGTTTTGATGCATTAAGGGCCTTCTCGATTATTTTGGTTTTACTAACACACATTGGCCTGTATGAAATTTTGCCCGATAACAATTATTTAAAAACCCGGGGTTGGAATCTGATGTCGGGAACAACCGGCGTGCAATTATTTTTCACCTTAAGCGGATTTCTTATTACCTCCATTTTACTTGAGGAAAAAAACAAAAATGGTTTTATCAATTTCAAAAACTTTTATATCCGCCGCTTCCTTCGCTTGTTACCGCCTTTAATTGTTTTTTATTTGATTGTTGCCGCTTGTATGCAATTCCGGTTAATTCATACAACCAGTATTGGATTAATCTGTTCGTTTTTTTACGTGTATAATTTTGTACCTAATCAGTATTACACCGCCGAACTCGGCCATACCTGGTCGTTAGCTGTTGAAGAACAATTTTATTTGACATGGCCTTTGGTAGTGAATTTTATTAAAAATAAAAAGACTGTGTATTTTATTGTAACCCTTATTATTTTATCGTGCATTGCAGCAGTTCTGATATTACCTGTCACAACTTTCGCTGTTAATTTCCGAACCGGCTATTGGTTTATACCTGCAGTTGCACCTATAATTATTGGAAGTTTATTTGCGTATTTAAATCGAAATCAGTTTCAAAATCTGAATTTGCAAATACTTAATAGCAACAAATTACTGCTAATTGCGTTCGTATTATTTATTTTTCCTTTATACTCGCCCCTCTTCCTATTAAAATTTGCTTTTTTAAGTCAGTCGGTTGCCGCCTCCCTATTTCTTATTTGGGTATTACACAACCAAGACAAAAAATTAACGAACATCATCGATCATAAAGTACCGCAATACATTGGAAAGATTTCTTACGGTTTATACGTGTACCAGGGATTTTTTTTAAGAACCGGCCCGGGTGGTAATTTAAGCGTACAACAATTTCCTTTAAACCTTGCTCTTACATTTTTAGTGGCCATAATTTCATATGAATTTATTGAAAAGCCTGTGCTTAAGTTAAAGCATAAGTTTTACTAATCCTTTTTATTATTTTATGCGGGTAAATATATTTTGCTACAAATTATAGCCATCAAATTCGTTTTTTAGCTTTTAATTTTGCAATATGTTTAAATTACCTATAGTTTCTTTAAAGCCCGCGAGGCATAAAAACGCCGAAGTAATTAAGGTTGTTTTTGAAAAAGATGAGAGTATTTTGCAAGCCTTAAGACAAAGCGGAAAAATTCGCTGGAGCCAAACAATGCATTGCTGGTACCTGCCTTATTCGGATACGGTGAAGCAAGATGTGTTTAAGGTTCTGGAACATAAAGCATGGATAGATTATTCGGGATTAACTCAGACCATTGCAGATAAAACATCGCCTACCCAGCCAAAAGAAACGGCAAATAATACCGGGCCAAAAGCTTTACCTTGCGCTTCGCCTGACATTTTACAAAAAGTAAAAGTATTTAAGTATTATATGCGATCGAAGCGTTATAGCGAAAATACTATTGGGACCTATAGCGATGCTTTAAAAATATTTTTGAGATATTATTCTGATAAAGATATAACAGACATAACAAATGATGATTTAATTACATTTAACAATGATTACATTATCAAAAATAAATTTTCAGGTTCTCACCAGAACCAGGTGGTAAATGCTGTTAAATTATTTTTCAGGACTGTAGAAAACACAAAGCTGAATCCTGAGCTTGTTCATCGTCCGAAACGTGAAAAAACATTACCCAATGTTTTGAGTAAGGAAGAAGTGAAGTTGATTTTAGAAGCTCATGGTAATATAAAACACAAAGCTATGTTAATTTTAATTTATAGTTGTGGATTACGGCGAAGTGAATTACTAAATTTAAAACTTAACGATATTGATTCGAAAAGAGGCTTAGTAATTATTAGAAAAGGTAAAGGAAGAAAAGACAGGATAACTCCCTTATCGGAAAAGGTTTTGAATATGTTGCGCGAATATTTTAAGGCTTATCAACCCAAAGATTGGCTATTTGAGGGGCAAAATAGAAAAGGACAATATGATGAGCGAAGCCTTGCTAATGTTTTAAAACAGGCTTTGGAAAAAAGTAAGATCGATAAACCTGTGAGTTTACATTGGCTGCGGCATAGTTACGCAACACATTTACTTGAAAACGGAACTGATTTGAGATACATTCAGGAAATTTTGGGGCACAGCAGCAGCAAAACAACCGAGATTTATACACATGTAAGTAATAAAAGCATACAAAAAATAGTTTCACCTTTTGATACTCTATAATTAATAAGCCCTTAAGAGATACGGATAAGGTGTCGCAAAATGCGACACCATAATTAATATTGCTACAATTTATAGCAAGAATCCACTCTGGCTTGTTATATATTTGTATTGAAATAACAAGAACCGCGGGACGTTTTCTCTAAGGATATAGGATAATTAAAATTAAGGTATCGCTCCCGATAGCTATCGGGAGCGATACCAGACAACCTAAGAGTAATTAAAGTTTAGAATTAAAAGAACAAAGGTGTCACAATCCCGATAACTATCGGGAGTGACACCTTATGATTGTGTGTATTCGCATTAAAGAATTAGAATATGAAAGAAAAGAAAGAAGAAATACTTCCGGATGAAGTGTTATTAAACAAGATCTATTTCCTAAGAGAAGAAAAAGTAATGCTTGACCGAGACCTTGCCCTATTATATGGTGTTAAGCCGATACAATTACGACAACAAGTAAAACGTAATACTATTCGTTTTCCGGAGCACTTTATGTTTCAATTGAATAAAACAGAGGTTGAAATCATGGTATCACAAAATGTGATACCTTCTTTAAAACATCTTGGTGGCCACCTTCCCTACGCCTTCACCGAACACGGAGCGCTAATGCTCGCCAATGTTATAAAAAGCGAAAGGGCCATTAAAGTAAGTATAAGGATTATTGAACTATTTGTTAAGCTCCGCAAGTTTAATCTCAGTTACCATGAGCTCCGCCGTGAAATGGAGCGAATCAAGAGTAAACTTGATAACAACGATAAGAATATTGAGCTTTTGTTCAGCTATTTCGATGAGCTAATCGAAAAAAAGGAAAAGCGTAATACCTCCCCGCGGATTGGCTTTAAATTATATAAAAAGTAAAGTAAAAATGTTTAAATTAGCCGTAGCGAAAGGGGTGACAAAATCACCCCCATCTTGCCAAAATGGAAGGATGGGAGCCAAAAATTCACCCCCATAAGCTAGTTATCGGTCAGTGTAAAAAGACAGCCAACCCACAAATGGCACATTTGGTTTTGCCCGACACACAAGCCAACCCTTCGCAA
>Ga0154020_10007718_pt1 | contig 12523 bp, 8 predicted proteins | sample Klosneuvirus_201_FD_109709 | JGI IMG/M metagenome (GOLD analysis project Ga0154020, IMG submission 109709) | Active sludge microbial communities from wastewater, Klosterneuburg, Austria - Klosneuvirus_20160825_MG | ecosystem: Engineered > WWTP > Aerobic digester > Activated sludge | place... | reverse complement strand
ACTCGCCACCCCACGTCCGAGTGCTTGCCAGGGCATTCGACAGTACGATGCGTCGCGCGCCGGACGTGGTAGTGCCGACGCCATCGGCCACCTGCAACGGGTGGGCAACGCGCGATCTGAAGGCGGTCGCGTTGAGTTCCAGTTGACCGAAGGCTGTCTCGAGCGGGCCGCCCACATCGAGCGATGCGCTCCGCGCGCGCTCGGCGACGAGTCCAACCAACGGCGTCAGCGGCGAGAGACCAGTGGCCTCGGTCTCCTCCGTGAACGGGGTTGGCGCGAACGCGCCCGTGCCCCCTGACAGTCGCGTCGTCCATCCCGCAAACCGACCGTCGGCGGGCCGGCGCAACAGCAGCGAGACCCGTGGGTTGACGAAGGTGCCGAATGCGCTGTGTGCATCGAGCCGCGCACTTCCGGACACGGACAGCCAACTGGTGGGGTCAACATCCGTCTGCACGAAGGCGGCGGGTACGGTGAAGGTGTAGTCGAATCCCGGCACGTCCGCGTTGCGGTAGGCGTCCTGCTGCAACGCCACGCCGCCGATATAGGTGACCCGGCCACGCGGAACGGCAAGCGACGCCTCGCCGAACCAGGTGCGGTGCCGATCGTCCTCACTCACGCTGCCGAAGCGATGTGCATGGCGCTGCTCGACACCTGAGCCGCGCACGGAAAGAATGGATCCGTGGAGCGCGCGAATCCCCGCCAACGCGCCGCTGTCCGCGATCACCCAGCGCGCGAGCCCACCCACATCGGCGCGCCGCGTACGCAGGGCCTCGACGTGCGGGCTGCCCGTGGGGAGTCCGAGGCCGCTGAGCGTGCCGCCGTCGCGATCCTCCACGGTGACGCCGCCGGTAAGAAAGGCGGTTCGGTTCGATCCGTTGCCGAAGTAGAGGCGAGGGCGAACCACGGCGCGCTGATAGCCAGGCATGTCTGTCCAGCCGTCCCCGTCGAGATCGTTCTGCGTCTGCCGATGGGCTCCGGCGAGCAGCGTGTAGCCCCAGCTCTCCGAGAGGGGACCGCCGAGGAACACGACGCCGTCGGTGCCGCCGCGAGATGTCTGATTCACCAAGGCGGTGCCCTCACGCACGTCGTCTGGACGGCGCGACACGAGGTTGATCACGCCACCCAGGGCCGAGCTTCCGTACAGCGCCGACGCCGTGCCCTTGATGACCTCGACGCGCCCCAGGTCAATCGGCGGGATCTGCAGCAGCCCCAGCCCACCAGCCTGACCGCCGTACAGCGGAAGCCCATCTGCGAGGATCAAGGAGTAACGGCCCCGGAGTCCTTGGATGCGGACATTCGCGCCGCCAAGCGAGGGGTTGGTCGTCTGCACGCGCAGACCACTCGTCTCGTTCAACATCATGGCGATGTCGCCCGGCGTCATCGCCACCTTCTCGGCGATTTCCTCCTCATCGATCACTTCAACCCGGATCGGCGTGTCCTCAACTCGGCGTTCACCGCGAGTCGAGCTTACCACCACTGTCGCCATCTCCGTGGGCTGCGGTACCAAGCGTACCGCCACGGCGGTGTCCTGGCCGGCGCGGAGCGTGAGCCGAGTGGTGTCGGGGCGGAAGCCAAGGCGCACGCTGATGAGCTCATGCGCGCCGGCTGCGAGACGCAAGATCGTCGAGCCAGCGGCATCGGTCGGCGCCCCTACACGTCCACTGCGCACCATGACGTCGGGCAGCGGGACGTCGTCGTGCCGCACGGTCAGTCGGACGGTGGCGAGCGTATCGGCGCCTGAGGTGACCGTGGGTACCTGGGCGTCGGATCGCGCAGGGATGAAGGCCGCACATGCAGCGAGCGCGAGCCCTCGGAAGAGTGCACCGCCGGTGCGACGCGCGGCGGGGCGCGGCGCGGGTGGGTGATCGTGCACCGCGTCATGACTTGTAGCGCCTCGCATCTCGCTGCGGGACTGGCGCACCGTTTGTACAGCCGCGACCAAGGCGAGGGCAGCCATCCCCATGGCGACGAGTACGTCGGGCCAGCCACGACCCGTTGCCGCAACGCCGCCTGCGGCGAGCACGACTGCGACGTTGCCGATGGCGTCGTTGCGGCTGCAGAGCCACACCGACCGCATGTTGCTGTCGCCACGACGGTACGTGTAGAGCAGTGCAGCCACCCCCAGGTTCACCGCCAGCGCCAGGGCGCCGACGATGCCCATGACCTTGGGTGCCGGGACCGTGTTGGTGAACGCGAGGTAGACGGCGCTTCCCACCACCCAGACGCCGAAAGCGCCCATCGACAGTCCCTTGAGCATGGCGGCCGCGGCCCGGGTGCGGAGTGCCGCGCCGAGCACGAACAGGCTGATGCCATAGTTCGCGGAGTCGCCCAGGAAGTCCAACGCATCGGCGTGGAGGGCGGATGAGTCGGCATCGGCGCCGGCGATGACTTCGACGAGAAACATCGCCGCGTTCATCGCGAGGGCAATCCAGAGGACCCGTCGGTACGGACGGTTGTCCCGAGGAGCGGTGGACTCGTTCGGCATGGTACAACAGGATGCGCTCATCCGGGTATGATTCACCCTGTAGTCGCTACAGGGTCAACCGTACAGGAGACGAGACTTTACATGGCCGAGCGTGCAGCGTGGCTCGCGGCAGAAGGAGCCGCAGGGTGCGGTGTGGACGATGCCGGGATGACCATCGGTGCATTGGCGGAGCGTACCGGTGTCACGGTAGAAACGATCCGATACTACGAGCGCGCGGGTGTGCTTCCGCATCCGGTACGAAGCAACCCGGGCTACGCGCACGGCGGATATCGACGGTATCGGGAGCGGGATGTCGAGCGCCTGTTGTTCGTGCGCCGCGCCCGCGACCTGGGCTTCGCGCTTCAGGAAGTGCGCGAGCTCATGTCGCTCGCCGACGATCCCACACGTCCCTGTGCCGAGGTCGACGCTCTGGCCCGTTCGCATCTCGCGCAGGTGGAGGCCAAGATCGCGCAGCTTGCCGCGCTGCAGCACGAACTGCGTAGCGTGGTCAGCGAGTGTCGAGGCGGGTTCGCGATTGCCGACTGTCAGATCTTGCGTGCGCTGAGCGAGCAGGGCCGCTGACGGGCGGATCTCCGGTAGAGGCTCACAGGCGGGACGACATGGACTCCGTCCGGCGTTCACTGCGGTCCCGGCAGGAATTCGAGCACACTCGCGCGCCGCATCGAGGTTGGGCACTGCCGCGCGCCCGATGCGCGCCTCGGAGACGTCGGTCCTGTCGATCAGTCGTGAACAAGCGTCGCCGACGTTGGCCATGTGAGCACTCCTGAGCGGGTATAACTCGCCTGATACGGCGGCTTTTTCAGTCTGGACGCTCTGACTACATATCGCCATATTCGGCTGGTTAGAAGCGTCTTGCAGGCTTTTATCACCATATATGTCGATATGAAGATCAAGGAGACCATGACCGAGGCGACGCTAATCGCGGAACTCGGCGCCCGGGCACAGCAGCACCGCGTGGGCATGAACGTGACCCAAGCGCAGCTGGCCGAAGCGGCGGGCGTGTCGGCGCGCACCGTGGAACGCCTCGAGGCCGGGCAGTCGATCCAAGTCGACAACCTCGTGCGCGTGTTGCGTGCGCTCCGTCTCATCGAAAACCTCGAGCACCTGATTCCCGATGCGAGTGTTCGTCCCATGCAGCTGGCGGGGACGAAGTCGACGCGTCGCAAGCGGGCGTCCACGCGAAGGAGTCTACGCCAACCCGAGACGACGGATTGGGTGTGGGGGGATGAGAAGTGACGAGCGCCGAGGTGTGGCTTTGGGGGACACAGATCGGTGCGGTGGCACTGCCCCCCGGCGACCGCATCGCGAGTTTCGAATATGCCCCTGCCTTTGTGCCGAGCGGCATTGAGCTCGCACCGGTGACCATGCCGTTAGGCGAGCGGGTGTACCGATTTCCCGCGCTGGCTTTGGAGTCGTTTCATGGCCTTCCGGGCCTGCTCGCCGACTCCCTGCCCGACAAGTACGGCAACGCGCTGATTGACGCTTGGCTCGCGACCCAGGGGCGCCTGCCAGGCGACTTCAATGCCGTCGAGCGGCTCTGCTATACCGGATCGCGCGGCATGGGAGCGCTCGAGTTTCGACCGGCGTTAGGGCCCGCCGCACAGGAATCCGAGCAGATCGCGATTGCGGAGCTCGTGCCGCTGGCCTCGGCGGTGCTACGCGACCGATTTCGCCTGCACGTCACCTTTGGGAACCCGGACAGGGCCGACGCACTGCGCGAGATCCTGAGCGTCGGGACATCAGCGGGGGGCGCGCGAGCGAAGGCCGTGATCGCGTGGAACCGCGACACCAATGACGTGCGCTCGGGCCACGTCACGGCCCCGGAGGGCTACGAGTATTGGTTGATGAAGTTTGACGGGGTGGCCGACAACGCCGACCACGATCTGGCTGACCCGCAGGGGTATGGGGCCATCGAGTTTGCCTACGCGCAGATGGCGCGCGCCGCCGGCATCGAGATGGCGCCCTGTCGTCTGTTCGACGAAGGGGGGCGCCGTCATTTCATGACGCAGCGGTTCGACCGCCGCGCCGATGGCGACAAGCTGCACATGCAGACGTTGGGGGCGATGGCCCATCTCGACTACAACGCGCCGCGCAGCCACAGCTACGAGCAGGCGTTCACTACGATGCGGCAGCTACGACTGCCGCATAGCCAGATCGCGCAGCAGTTCCGCCGGATGCTCTTCAACATCATCGCCCGCAACCAGGACGATCACGTCAAGAACATCGCGTTCCTCATGGACCGGGACGGTGTGTGGCGGCTGGCGCCGGCATATGACGTGTGCTGGTCGTACAACCCGGCGGGCGACTGGACGTCGCAGCACCAGATGTCGCTCAATGGGAAGCGGGATGGGTTTGCCATGGCCGATCTCACGGCGGGGGGCGTGGCGGCGGATCTGTCGGGGCGTGAGGTGAGGGGGCTTGTGCGCGAGGTGAGTGAGGTGGTGTCGCGGTGGCGCGAGTTTGGCGCGGAGGCGGGTGTACGTCCGATGGTTGTCGAAGCGATTGCCGAGAGTCTGAGACTGGGGATTGCGGGGGCTTAGGGAAGGTGACGTCGTCGCGCTACGTCAACCGAAACGACCGCACCCACCGCTCGGGCCCACGCGAAGTCTTGCGACAGCGCTGATCGAGCTCGGCGTGCAGCCCCGCGCCGTACGGCACCACCATGTACCCCGTCTCCAGCTCGCCCACCATGAGGCATTCGCTCCCCTCGGCGAGATGTAGTGCGACGAGCAGACAGAGGCAGGCATCAAGGGCGTCCTGATCGGCCTTTCGAGGCGAGCTGATGTCCGCCGCGCGCTGTACCCATGCGGTTGCCCGCACCAAGCCCCTCTCGCTCAGAGCCGCAACGAGTCGCTCGCAGACGAACCGCCAATCGTCGACTGCGAACGTCTTGCGACGCTGCGGATTGTACTTCGGTAGCCGGCCGGTGGCACGCTGACGGTCTTCGCGCGTCCAGCCGAGCGCGGCGAGGGCGAGGACCGGGTACGTCTCGATGACGAGGGTGCCATCTATGAGTCGCTGCGGGTTCGCCGCCCCGCCGAATCGCTCGAGGAATGGCCAGAGCGGCGCGCCGTCACCGAACATTTCCACACGGGATCGGCTTGCGGGCTGCACGCCACCGTAGCGGAGGCTGACCGGCGCGCCGACGAGATTCTCGACTGGTCGCTGGCCGGTCGCGTTGGGGACGATGGTTGGTTGATCCAGCAGGACGAGCGTCGACGTCGGGGCATGCAGCGCCTGCCACGCCGCGATGCGCTCTGCGGCCATGGGGAAGGTGACGGTCTGCGGATCGCCGAGCTCTTCGTACGTCCCGTCTGTGCCTCGTAGCACGGCCACGAGAGCGCCCGCATTGCCGGGCGTCCAGGCCGAATCGAAGCCTACAAGGAGACGCGACATCAGTGCGATATCGTCACGTAGCAGCTGACGGCGACCGCAACTCGTCGCGACTCGCTGCCGGCAACACGACGTCGACAAGCCACGGCGTCTCCCCGTCGAGCAGCCCGAGCTGCACCCGGAAGTCGCGCTTCGCCGCATCCCACTGTGCCGCTGTCGTCGCGTAGTTGCGATGCGGATCGCCGGTGAAGCACACGTTGACCATGTACGCCTCGAGCCCCAGCTGCTCGCGCAGGAAATACACATGCGCGATCCGGTTGGCGGACTGGTACAGCTTCCCCATCCAGCTCTCGGGCGCCGCCGACAGGCCGAGCCATAGCGAGGTGGCGGCTAGCGACTCGGCAATCGTCTCGTGGGACCTGGAGCCTTCGATGGCCTTGCACCCGCCGCCGAAGACCTCTCCCGGATAGCTCTTCGCCTCCACGAGAACGTAGCCGATCGCGTCTGACCCCGGGCGGACGATCCGCGCCAGCCCGTCCCAGACGGGGCCACCCTTGGGCCAGAACTTCTTGAGCGATGCGTGGCGCTCCTCGAGGCCGAGCGCGCGAAGAAAGGCGCCGTCTCGATACTCGGAGAACCCCTTCTGACGTCCGGGGTCAGGCTTCTCCAGAGGAGACTCCCACTGCAGATGTGCGCCGGGATCAACGATCCCCAGCGCCACCATGATCGCTGCCGAGATTTGCGGCTGACGGCGATTCACCCACACCTGCAGGTTCATCTGGCTGCCGGCAAACGCCCGCCCGAGATCATCCTGACGCTCGCCCCGCTTCCGCATTGGCGCACCGGCGTCCGCCGACCCCTGTTCCAGCCCGCGCTCGTCAGTCATGGTCACACTTTATGAGGAGGCTCCGACAGTGTCGCCCGCCGACGGCGCTCGCAAGGCGCTCTCAACTGTTGCCTCCGCGCATCGCCGTGGACACCGTCAGTCCCTGCCGGTATTGTCACGCCGTCTTTGGACCCTCAGTCGGCCGGCGCCTGCGCGTCGAACTCCTTGCTGCCCCGAGCCCTATCTCGTTTCGAATGCCCGACCCGAACCTCTCCTCCTTCCTCTGGTCCGTCGCCGACCTCCTGCGCGGCGACTACAAGCAGTCCGAATACGGCAAGGTCATCCTCCCCTTCACCGTCCTCCGCCGCCTCGACTGCGTCCTCGAGTCCACCAAGCCCGCGGTCCTGGCCGAGCTCAAGAAGCGCACGCAGGCCGGGATCAACCCCGAGCCGTTCCTCCTCCGCACCGCCAGCCAACTCTTCTACAACACGTCGCCGCTCGACCTGAAGAAGCTGATGGGCGACCAGGACCACGTCGGCGAGAACCTGCGCGCCTACATCCAGGCCTTCTCGCCCGCGGTCCGCGACATCTTCGAGAGCTTCGACTTCCACACCCAGATCGACCGGCTGGCCAAGGCGGACCTGCTCTACCAGGTCACCGAGAAGTTCGCGACGGTCGATCTGCACCCGGGCGCGGTCAGTAACGCCCAGATGGGCGCCGTGTTCGAGGAGCTGATCCGGAAGTTCGCCGAGCTCTCCAACGAGACGGCCGGGGAGCACTTCACGCCGCGTGAGGTGATCCGGCTGATGGTGAACCTGCTCTTCATCGAGGACGATGAGGCGCTGACGAAGCCGGGGGTGGTGCGATCGCTCTATGACCCGACGGCCGGGACGGGCGGGATGCTGAGCGTGGCCGGCGAGCACCTGGCGGCGCTCAATCCCGAGGCGCGGTTGGTGATGTACGGGCAGGAGCTGAACGCCGAGTCGTACGCGATCTGCAAGGCGGACATGCTCATCAAGGGGCAGGACATCGCCAACATCATCTTCGGCAACACGCTCTCGGCGGACGGGCTCACGGGGAAGCACTTCGACTACATGCTCTCCAATCCGCCGTTCGGCGTGGAGTGGAAGAAGATCGAGAAGGAGGTGCGCAAGGAAGCCGCGCAGCAGGGTTTCAACGGTCGCTTTGGCCCGGGACTGCCGCGGGTGAGCGACGGGTCGCTGCTCTTCCTGTTGCACCTGATCGCGAAGATGCGCCCGGCCAAGGACGGCGGGAGCCGCTTCGGGATCGTGCTCAACGGATCGCCGCTGTTCACCGGAGGCGCGGGATCCGGGGAGAGCGAGATCCGGCGTTACGTGCTGGAGAACGACCTGGTGGAGGCGATCATCGGGCTCCCGACCGACATGTTCTACAACACGGGGATCAGCACGTACGTGTGGATCGTGAGCAACCGCAAGCCGACGGCGCGCAAGGGGAAGGTGCAGCTGGTCGATGCGAGCGGGATGTGGGAGAAGATGCGCAAGAGCCTGGGGAGCAAGCGCAAGCAACTAAGTGCGGACCACATCGAGGACATCACGCGCATCTTTGGCAACTTCGAGGAAGTGACCCGCGACGGCGTGCCGATCAGCCGCATCTTCCGGAACGAGTCGTTCGGCTATCGCACGATCACCGTCGAGCGTCCAGAGCGCGATGCCAAGGGGAAGGTGGTGCTGGGCACCAAGGGGAAGGGAAAGGGCAAGCCGGTCCCCGACTCGGCGCTACGCGACACCGAGAACGTGCCGCTGAGCGAGGATGTCGAGGCGTACTTCAAGCGTGAGGTACTGCCGCACGCGGCGGACGCGTGGACCGATCACGAGAAAACGAAGGTGGGCTACGAGATCCCGTTCAACCGGCACTTCTATGTCTTCAAGCCGCCGCGGGCGCTGAGTGAGATCGATGCGGAGTTGAAGGGGGTGACGGATCGGATTCTCACGATGATTGCGGGGATGGCGCAGTGAGTTTTCCGCGATATGCAGAGTATGTGGACACGAACGTGGAGTGGCTCCGTCGACTACCGTCTCACTGGAGCCTCAGCCCACTCAAGCGACTCGTTGATCCTCTTCGAAAGATCACCTACGGAATAGTCCAAGCAGGTCCGCACGTCCTTGATGGCGTTCCGTATATCCGCCCCGCGGACATGAGCGAAGAACAAGGAGTCACAAATCCGGAAGAGCTTCAGCGGACCTCTGCCGAGATCGCCGCAGGGTATAGCCGGAGTACGATCCAGGTTGGAGATATCGTGATCTCCATCGGACCGAGCTTCGGAAAGGTGATGCTTGTTCCGACGTGGCTCGACGGTGCGAACCTAACTCAGGGCACTGCTCGGGTGTCTACTCGCCGCAACGTTGACGTTCGTTATGTCTTTTGGGTGCTTCGCTCCATCAGATCGTTTGCGCAGTGGGAGAGCTCTGTCGGCGGAGCGACCTTTCGCGCGCTTAACCTCGGACCGCTGTCGGAGACTGTCATTCCCATCCCGCCAGTTCACGAGCAGCAACGAATCTCGAGATTCCTCGACCGCGAGACGGCGAAGATCGATGCGTTGGTGGCGGAGCAGCAGCGGTTGATGGAGCTGCTGAAGGAGAAGCGGCAGGCGGTCATTTCGCACGCGGTCACCAAGGGGCTGAATCCGGATGCGCCGATGAAGGCGTCGGGGGTGGAGTGGTTGGGGGAGGTGCCGGCGCATTGGGAGGTGCGACCACTGAAGTGGAGTTCAAGATGCGCGAGCGGCAAAGCTCTCTCGAACGAACACCTAGAATCACTGCCGGATCAAGTTTCTGCAGTACCAGTCATCGGCGGCAATGGGCTAATGGGATACTCTGCCGAGTCGAACATCGAACAACCGGTTTTGGCAATAGGTCGGGTCGGTGCGCTCTGCGGCAATGTGCACGTGGTGAATCCTCCTGCTTGGATCACGGACAACGCATTGGTCCTTACGCTGAACTCGGTGAAGCACAGGATCGAGTATCTCGCGGAGTCGCTTCTAACACGGCGACTAAATGACATTGCTTCCAAAACGGCACAGCCACTGATAACTGGATCGCAACTGAGCGATCAACGCGTTCCCACACCGCCGCTCAACGAGCAGGAAGACATCTCTGCGTTCATTCGTCAACAAGGCGAGAAGATCGATCAGCTCTCGAATGCAGCGTACCACGCCGTCGAGCTACTTGAAGAACGCCGTACTGCCTTGATCTCCGCCGCCGTCACGGGCCAGATCGACGTCCGCGGTGTCGTCGATGCGGAGGCTGCATGAGCCTGATACCGAAGACCATTCAGATATTCCTCCCGGGCGGCGATCCCCGAGGCATTCGCGTCGCCGAGATCACGACCCGAATTGTGCAGGCAATCGAGATCCCGCGCAGTCTGCTGTCGGACTTCCTGAAGATGCCGGAGAGCAGTCAGGTCGGCGTCTACTTTCTGTTCGGACAAGGCGAAGCGCGCGACGAACCACGCGTCTACGTTGGCCAGACTGGCGAATTGCGTCAACGCCTCTCAACTCATCACCAGAAGAAGGAATTTTGGGACCGCGCCGTCGTGGTGATCTCACGTACGCACTCCCTGACGCAGACGCATGCCCTCTTCCTGGAGTGGTACTGTCTCCAAGCAGCACGCAGCGCTGCTCGATATTCCGACGAAAACGGCAATGCTGGATCGAAGCCGCACACCCCAGCGCCATTAGAAGCGGACTGCCTGGAGATCTACGATACGGCCCACACGCTGCTCTCCACGCTTGGCTACCCGCTCTTCGACCCAGTCGTATCCCCCGCCGCGCGGCCGGAAGAGCGGGAAGTCTTCTACTGCAAGGCTTCGGAGGCGGACGGGCGTGGGCTGTACACATCCGACGGTTTCGTCGTCTTACAGGGCTCGAGCGGACGGAAGGATGTTGTCCCGAGCTTCGCGGACACCTCTCATATGGCAGTACGCCAATCGCTGCTCGATTCCGGAGTGATGGAGGTAATGGGTGACCGCGTCGTCTTCACCAAGGATCACCTGTTCCGCTCCCCGAGCGGCGCCGCCATTGTCCTTATGGGCCGGTCCGCAAACGGGTGGGTCGACTGGAAGAATGCGGCCGGACAGACGCTTGATAGCCTCAAGCGACAGTCGGTCAGCGAGTAGCCTGCACAAGAGAGACGGGATGGGTATGGGAGCTACCGCGTGAGCCTGCACAAAGAGATCAGCTTCGAGTCCGAGATCTGTGACCATCTCGGCTCGAACGGCTGGTTGTACGTTGAGGGCGACGCCGCGCACTACGACCGGTCGCGCGCCCTCTTCCCTGCCGATCTCGTCGCCTGGGTCCAGGACGCGCAGCCGGAGGCATGGGAGTCGCTCACGAACAACCACGGCGCCAAGGCCGAGGAGACGCTGCTCAACCGCGTGCGCGAACAGCTCGACCAGCGCGGCATCCTCGACGTCCTACGCCACGGCGTCGAGCTGCTGGGCCTCAAGTCGCCGCTCCTACTGGCACAGTTCAAGCCCGCGCTCGCGATCAATCAGGAGATCCTCGACCGGTACGGCAAGAACCGCCTGCGCATCGTCCGGCAGGTGCGCTACTCGCTGCACAACGAGAACTGCCTCGATCTCGTCCTCTTCCTCAACGGCGTCCCCGTCGCGACCGCCGAGCTCAAGACTGACTTCACACAGAGCATCACCGACGCCATCGACCAGTACCGCTTCGACCGCAACCCGAAGCCGAAGGGCCAGGCGGCGGAGCCCCTCCTCTCCTTCCCGAATGGCGCGCTCGTCCACTTCGCGGTGAGCAACCGTGAGGTGCACATGGTCACGAGGCTGGACGGGGCGAAGACTACCTTCCTCCCCTTCAATCAGGGCGATCACGGCGCTGCGGGGAATCCAGTGAACCCGAACGGTGGGCACCGCACGGCGTATCTCTGGGAGCAGGTCTGGGAGCGCGAGAGCTGGCTGGAGATCCTCGGCCGCTACCTCATCGCGCCGCGCGACGAGAAGAAGCAAATCAAACAGGTCATCTTCCCACGCTACCACCAGCTCGACGTGACGCGAAAGCTGCAAGCCGCCGTGCTCACGGACGGTGCCGGCGGCAAGTACCTCGTGCAGCACTCGGCGGGCTCAGGCAAGACCAACTCCATCGCCTGGCCGGCGCACTTCCTGTCCGAGCTGCACGACGCGCTGCACAAGAAGATCTTCGACTCGGTCCTTGTCGTCTCCGACCGGAACGTGATCGACGCGCAGCTCCAGGAGGCGCTGTTCGACTTCCAGCGCAAGAGCGGTGTCGTCGCCACCATCAGGGGGAGCGAGGGGAGCAAGAGCGCCGAACTCGCCGAGGCGCTCTCGGGGGACAAGAAGATCGTGGTGTGCACGATCCAGACGTTTCCGTTCGCGTTGGAGGCCGTGCGCGACCTGGCGGCGACCAAGGGCAAGCGCTTCGCCGTCATCGCCGATGAGGCCCACAGCTCGCAGACCGGCGAGGCGGCGGCGAAGCTCAAGGCGGTGCTCTCGCCCGAGCAGATCGAGGAGCTGAAGGATGGGGGTGAGGTGAGCACCGAGGACCTGCTCGCCGCGCAGATGGCCGCACGCGCCGATGAGAAGGGAGTCACCTACGTCGCGTTCACGGCCACGCCGAAGAACAAGACGATGGAGATTTTCGGCACACGCCCGGATCCCACGCGGAAGCCGGCCCCCGACAACGTGCCCGCTCCCTTCCACGTGTACTCCATGCGCCAGGCCATCGAGGAGAAGTTCATCCTCGACGTGCTGCGCAACTACACGCCCTACTCGCTGGCCTTCAAGCTGGCGAGCGGCGGCAAGGAGTACGACGAGACCGAGGTCGAGCGCGGCGCCGCGATGAAGGGGATCATGGGGTGGGT
>Ga0154020_10007717_pt1 | contig 12523 bp, 15 predicted proteins | sample Klosneuvirus_201_FD_109709 | JGI IMG/M metagenome (GOLD analysis project Ga0154020, IMG submission 109709) | Active sludge microbial communities from wastewater, Klosterneuburg, Austria - Klosneuvirus_20160825_MG | ecosystem: Engineered > WWTP > Aerobic digester > Activated sludge | place... | reverse complement strand
ATGTCGGCGACGATGCACGCACCGACGAGGATGCGGACCATCGCCAGCGCGGTGGGTGCCTCGCGCCGATCCCACAGCGCGACCCACGCCGCCCACGCATCGCGCACGCGGCTCATCACGAGCGTCCTCGCCATGCATCGCGCACCTGATTGAGGAGCCCACGCGCATGGCGAACGTCCATCACGAGTGTCCTCGCCGTGCATCGCGCACGCCGCTCATCGCGAGCGTCCTCCGCCATGCGTCGCGCACCCGGCTCATCGCGAGTGTCGAGCGATCACGATATCCGCCGTTCATCGCCGACCTCGTTCCCGTGTCATCACCGACGTGCGCTCGCCCGTTCCGCGGAGCTCGCCGCCCTCGAGGATCACCTTCTCGTGCGCCGTGCGGATCGCGGTCAGGTCCGGGCGCTCGGCGAGCGCGTAGCTCGTGAACCATCGAATGAACGCGCTGTACTGCCCCATCATCCGGTCGGTCGGATTCCACACGCCCCACACGTGGTGAGTCTCGAGGAGGTCCGCGAACGCCTCGTGATCCGGATCGTTCGCGCGGTACAGCACGCTCCACGTTCCGTCGGCCGTGCGGCCCTCGACGGTAAAGCGATATCGCTCGCGCGGCGCGGCTTGCATCAGCGCCCAGCGCTGCGAGAAGCGGAGTCCGCTCGTGATCCACTTGAACGGCGCGAGCACCGTCTGTTGCGCGGGGCGCAGCGTGTCGACGATCGGCCGCTGCGTTGATGTCACGTACTTCTCGGGCGGCAACGGGCAGCCATCGACGAGCCCGACGAGGATCGCGAGCCCGATCAGCGACGCGCGAATCGGTGGCCAGCGACTCACGGGGAGCGACGCCTGCACTTCGCTTCGGGGCGCTTCGGACGATAGACGTCGCCGAGCATCGTGCACTTCCCCGGTCGAAAGTTCTTGTCGTACTCGAAGCGCTGCTTCGAGATCTCGCCGTTCACGAGGCCGCTGGATTCTGGATCGCTCGAGATGGGCGTGGTGAGCACGAGCGAGATCCGTGCGGGCCAGCCGATCGCGATCAGGCGCGCGCGGATCGGCTCGAGGCGCGCGAGCCCCGCTTCCTCGGGCTCCGTCGGCAGACGAAACGCGCGGATCGTGACCTCCTGGATCTCGGGAAACGTCGATACCTCGGAGACCAGCTTGCGGAGCGCGTCGTCGGGGTTCGCCATGCCCCGCTCGGCGATCGACGAGAGGAAGCAATCGTGGATGCCGTCGATCAACCACACCTTGCACACCTGACGCGGACAGCCGTATTCGAACGCGTTCGAGCCGCGCTTCGGGCCCTTGTCGTCCGGGCACATGTCGTCGGCGTCCGTGATGCCGTCGCCATCGTCGTCGGCGTCGAGGCAGCCGTCGGTGTCGGCGAAGGCGTCCCAGTCCTCGGCGACATCGGGGCAGCGATCCGCGTCGTCGAGAATGCCGTCGCCATCGCTGTCGGCACCGATGTTCGCAACTGCCACGTTCGCGAGGGGCGCGGCAGCGCTGCACGCCATGCAAACCACGAGGACCAGCGCGCCACGCACGGGTCTATCGTCGCACGCTCGGTGCGCGGGATCGAACGCCGTCTCGTCGTGCCGAACGGAACCGCCCTATCACGGGGCGGCCGCGACATCAGCTCGTCGGTTCGACGTCGAACACGCGTGCGAACAGCGCCTCGATGTCGTCGTCGGTGGCGATCGTCGTTCCCGTGTACAGATCGTGGATCGACACCGCCAGGAGCTGGAGGCGCTGGAGCAACGCGCGGACCGGCGCGCCCTCCTCGCTCGTGCGACCGGACAACAACGCGATGCCGAGGGCATCCGGGCCGCCATCGCCTTCGATCGGAAACAGGTTCGCGCACGTGATGTCCTGCGCGAGCACCGCGAGGTCGACGTAGTCGAGGTCGCCTTCGACGTAGAGGTCGTACGACATCAGTTGTCCTCGGTCATGAGCTTCACTTCTTCCATCACGCCGGCGAGCCCGTTCGTGAGACGAGCGCGGCGGGCCTCCGGAACCGTCTGGCCGCGAAGGTCGATGAACGCGAGCTGTCCCGGTGGCGGGGTCGGCGGCAAGTGCCGCGCGAACATCCGGGCACGTGCGCCGAGGAAGCGGATGGTGCGATCGACGGCGTCGTCGGTGTCGAGCCGGTGGGTGACGGAGTGCGCCGCCTTGTTCAGGCCCGCGTTGTACAGGTCCGGGATGATCGGGCCCCAATCGAGCGCGTGCGGATCGAGCGGCACGAGCGCCGTTGGTCGGCGTTGGAACGGGACCGCCTCGCCGATCGAGAGTCCGTCCTCGGTAGCGCGGTACGGATACGCCACGATCTCGGCCGTGAGCTCACCGCGCGCGGCGTGCTCGATCAGCACCGCGTCATGACGCACGCCCTCGATGCGAACGAACGAATCGCACACGATCGCGTATGCCGTTGCCTCGGCGAGCTGATCGCGCACCATGCGGCGTCCGAGGATCATCGCGCGCGCGCTGTTCGCGGTGACGATCGTGGCGTGGACGTTGCCTTCGGCACGCTCGGCGAACACGAACGGCGTGATCTCGTCGGCACTCTCGACGAGCGCCAACACGACGTCGATGATCGCCACGTCAGCGCGCCGGATCGAACGAGGTCACGCGACGCAGGAACGACGCGTCGAGGTATTCGCGTTTGATGACCTCGGCCATCTCTTCGGCGGTGGCGAACCGTTCGTAGTCGATGCGGATCACTGGGATGACCTTCGAGATGTTCTCGACGAACTCCTGGTACCCGTCGTACAGCGCCTGCAGGTAGCCGAGCTCGATCTTCGACTCGACATCGCGGCTGCGCGAGCGGATGCGCTCCGCCGACGACTCGGGCGAGACATCGAGGAACACGATCACGCTCGGCTTGCACATGAAGTTGCTCATGTTGCGGAACAGCTGGACGTACGTGCGGTAGTCGCGATCGTCCATGAGGCCGGTCTTCGCCAGCATCTTCGCGAAGATCGAGTCCTCGTAGATCGTGCGGTCCTGCACCGCGGACCGCTGGCGCCAGATGATCTCCTGGTGCTGCTGGAACCGGCGGTTCAGCAGGTAGCACTGCATCGCGAACGAGTAGCGAGCGGTGTCGCGATAGAAGTCCGCGAGGTACTCGTTGTCGGCGACGGGCTCGTAGTACGTGTCGATGCCCAGGTGATCGCCGAGCGCCTTGGCGAGCGTGGACTTGCCCGCGCCGATCATGCCGGCGATGCCGATGAAGATGTTACCGAACACCTCCGGCGCCGCGGTGCGCTGCACGGTGGTGGGGCCCGAGCCATGACCGAGCCGCGGGTTCGACGGCCGGTCGCCAATGGGTTCGACAGCGGGCTCGGAGCGCGATGGATCGAGAAGGTCGGGGAGCACGGGCGGACGTTCGCAGATACCTATGACACCGCCCGGGCCGAGCCTCCGACTGGGTCTCGATCCACGCTCCGGAGCCGCGCTACGATGAGGCCATGGCCGAATGCCGCGAGTGCAAGGACGACGTCGACAAGCTCGTGTCCGTGAAGGTTGGCGGAAAGGTGCGAAAGGTCTGCGAAGACTGCGCCGATCGCCTGCGCGAAGCCGGCGAGATCGCCGAAGCGAGCGAGGGCGTCATCCAGGGAATGATGGGCTACAAGGGCCGCCGCTAGCTCGGGCGCCCCGCATCGTGATCGGGTCGACGACTATTGCACTCGGATGCGGCGATACCGCGCGTTGATCAGCTCGTACAGGACGCCCTGCGCGACAAAGCCGATGCGGGTCTGATCGCTACTTGCCGCCGAGCACGTTGCGCGCGATCACGACGCGCTGGATCTGCGAGGTTCCCTCGTAGATCTGGAGGAGCTTCGCGTCGCGCATCAGCTTCTCGACGGGATACTCCTTGGTGTAGCCGTACCCGCCGAAGATCTGCACGGCGTCCGTCGAGCAGCGCATCGCCGCGTCGGCGCCGTACGCCTTCGCGTATGCGCTCGTGATCGCTGACAGGTCGCCCTTGTCGACTTGCCACGCCGCCTTGTGCGTCAACAGGCGCGTGGCTTCGTACGCGATCGCCATCTCCGCGAGCATGAACTGCACGGCTTGGTGTTGTGCGATCGGCACGCCGAACGTCTTGCGCTCGAGCGAGTACGCGCGGCTCTCCTCGAGCGAGCGACGGATGATTCCCGCCGCACCTGCCGCGATCCACGGACGGCTGCGATCGAACGTCTTCATCGCGACCTTGAAACCGCCGTCCTCGGGACCGACGAGCGCCGTCTTGGGCAGCTTGCAGTCCTCGAAGATCACGTCCGTGGTGTTCGAGGCGCGCTGGCCCATCTTGTTCTCTTTGCGACCGGGCTTCACGCCGGGCGTGTTCGCGTCGACAACGAAACACGCGATGCCCTTGTGCTTCATCGCCGGATCGAACGTGGCGAACACCGTGTAGAAGTTCGCGACACCACCATTGGTGATCCACCGCTTCTGACCGTTCAGCACGTAGTCATCGCCGTGCTTCGTCACGCGCGTGCGCATGCCGGCGACGTCGCTGCCGGCATCGGGCTCCGAACAGCAGTACGCGCTGAACAAGAACTCCGACGTGAGGCGCGAGAGGTATTCCTTTTTCTGCGCGTCGGTACCGGCGATGAGCAGCGGCATCGCGCCGAGCGAGTTCGCCGACAGCGACGTGTTGATGCCCGTGCAGCCGAACGCGACCTCTTCCTGCACCAAGCAGTTGTCGACGCACGAGCCACCGAGACCGCCGTACGTGTCGGGGATCTCGATGTTCATCAGGCCCGTCTCCCAGGCCTTCTTCAGGATCTCGCGCGGGAACTCGCCGGTCTCGTCGTAGTGCGCGGCCTTGGGGATGATCTCCTTGCGCGTGAACTCGCGCGCGGTGGCGACCAGGGCTTCTTGCTCTTCGGTGTACGACAGGTCCATAGCCCGCGGACTCTAGCACCGGCCGCAGCTTTCCCGTCGGTGATACGCTGAGTTCGTGTCCGACCGCTGGGGTGAGTTCTGGCTCGAACAACTGATCGCCGTCGGCGGTCTCGGCGAGGTGTGGCGCGCCACCAAGAATGGAAGCTCCGGCGCGCTGAAGCGGATGCACACCCACCTCGCGCGCAATGACGAAGCGCTCGCGATCTTCGCGCAAGAACAGCGCTTGGTCATGGAGCTTCCACCTCACGCGAACGTGGTCCGCGGGATCGAAGTGGGTTCGGTCGCGTCGGCGACGATGGGTCCATCAAACACGGGCACCGGGCCATCGGCCACGAGCATCGGCGACACATGGCCCTATGCGTTCTTGGAGCTCGCGCCGGGCGCGGACCTGCGGCGCATCGTCGCGCCACCGCCGACGCGCGATCGACCCACGACCGGCGCGGTCACGATCACGCGCGACCGCGCGATCTGGATCGTCGCTGCCGCGTGCGATGCGGTCGCGCACCTGCACGCGAACGGCTGGGTCCACGGCGACGTGAATCCCTCGAACCTGATCGTCTCACCGGCGGTCCCCGGATCGGATCCGCCCGCGACCACGCTCAAGGGGATGACCGCGCCGCACAGCGTGAAGCTCGTCGACTTGGGCATCGCGCGGCGCATCGGCGAGGCCGGGCCCACACGCGGCACGCACGCCTATATGGCGCCCGAGCAAGTGCGCGCGCAGCCGTGGACGCAAGCGACCGACGTGTTCGCGCTCGGAATTCTCGCCTGGGAGCTCACCGCGAGCTCGCGCTTGTTCCATCGCGGACCCACGTGGCTGTCGATGGCCGCCGTCGTCGAAGCCGACGTCCCCGCCTTGCCGGACACGGAGCTCGACGCGATCTGCCGCGCGGCACTCGTGAAGGATCCCGCGCGCCGTCTTTCGTCGGTTGTCGAGCTCGCCGATCGCTTGCGATCGCTGTCGTCGAACTAGTCTCGAACGAGCGCGATCGTCACGACGCATCGATCTCGACGAACTGGCGGGTCGCGCATCGCGAATGGCGCGTCATGTGTGACCGCGCGTGCGACGAACCCCGTCACAACACCGCCCGTACAGGTCAGTAGCACTTCTCATTGCGGGGTCCTCACATGCGAACGCTCACTACGCTCACGCTCTCTCTCTTCCTGTCCCTCACCGCCTGTACGTCGTGGAGCACCGAGACGGTGCTCGGTCCGAAAACCGAGGTCAGCCGACAGCTGCGCGGCATGCCGTCGTTCGCGACCTCGAGTCAGTCGTCGACGTCGGCGGGATTCGCCGCCGGGCGCACGAGCCGCACGCTCGTGGCCGGCCTCGATGCCGGCACGCAATCGTTCACGCGCACTCACTGCGTGCAGGACGCGGAGGTCACGTACGAGCAACCGTTCGAGCTGCATCCCAAGCCGATCGGTCGCTCGAAGGATCTGATCGCGGGCATCGCCCTCACCGTGATCGGTCTGTCGGTCCTGTCCTCGTCCATGGGCACCGAAGGCGACGGCTACTACGCCGGCGAGCCGTCGTCGACGGGGGGCATGATCGCGGGCGGTGCGGTCATGGCCGGTGGCGTCGGCCTCCTCGTCTATTCGTACACGTCACTGCCAAAACAGCCGCGCCCCGAGGTGAAGAAGGGCGTGAATCGCTGGGTCGCGACCGAGGTCGTGGAGGCCCAGGGTTGTGCATCGCCGAACGCGCCCGCGATCGCGCAAAACGCACCCGCGCCGGTATCCGCACCTGTCCCAGCCGCCGCGGCGGCCCCGCCTGCGAACCCGGACGTGACCGAACGCCTACGCACGCTCGATCGATTGAAGGCGTCGGGCACGATTAGCAACGCCGAATACCAACGGAAGCGCGCCGAGATCCTCGACGGGATCTAGCGCTCGCGTCGCGCTCACAGAGATCCTCGACGGAGATCCCCGACGGGATCTAGTTCTTCTCGGTCGTCTTCTCGGGCGACTCGGTCTTGTCGGACGGCGACTTCTTCGCCGCGCGCGCAGCGCGAGCAGCGGCGCGCTCTGCTTCGCGACGATCCTGCAGCGCGATCTGGTTCTTCACCGCGCGGCCACCGAGGATGAAGCCGACGAACATCCCGACCATCAGGACGCCGGGGATGAACAGGATGTGGCTGGACGTCATCGGTACGCCCTCACGCTACTTGGTCGCCGACTCGAGGTCACGCTTGAGGTTCGCGATCTCGACCTTGAGCGCCTGCTGACGGCGCCACAGGAACAGCAAGAAGCCCGCCGCGAGCACCCACAGCGCGGCATACGCGAGGATGACGTGCTTCTGATTCTTCGCGATCGCCTTCGCCGCGTTCTCGTGTTGCAGCTCGACCTCGTCGGAGAGTCGCTTCGCTTCACGCTCCCGGGCGAGCGTCGACACGGCCGAGCGGAAGTCATTCACGCCGTTGATCGCGTCGATGCACGCTTGCCCCTCGGGCGTCTTCGCGAGCTGCGGCATCGCGACCTGGCCGAGCGCATACGACTGCGCATCGTTCACGAAGCGCGTGTCGCCGTTGGGCGGGCTCGCGAGACCTTGCTCGCAGATCCGTTGCCGCGCGGCGGGCGTGACCACCGGCGGTCCGGGCTCGGGCGCACCCGCCGAGGAACCCGCGTCGGCGGCCGCCGAGCCGGCGGAACCCGCACCAGCGGCGCTCGAGCCGGCCGAGCCCGAACCCGCAGGAGCCGGCGCGGAGCCAGCGCCAGCCGCAGATCCTGCGGAGCCTTGCGCGAATGCAGTCGCGACACCGACGACCATCGAGAGAACGATCAGAGCTCGCATACGCACCTCACGTGAACAGCCCCGCATCGAGGCCCTTTTCGCGCAACTCGCGCAGCTCGCGTTCGGCCCGCGCGGATTGAACGCGCATGAACACGAGCGTCAGAAACCACAAGAAGAACGTGAGCACGCTGCCCCAGAACACGAGCTTCATCGGTCCGGTCAGCGTCATCACGTTGCCGTTGCGACCGGCCTGCGGGTGATGATCGCCCTTGTCGACCATCGTGTAGATGAACGGGATGCCGAGCGTACCGAACACGGCGAGCCCGGCGGCGAGGCGATCGGCAGAGGCGCCCGCGAACCGACGGACCAGCACGTAGCCGACGAGGACGAGCCACAGCAGCAGCGACATCGTCAGGCGCTTTTCCCAGACCCACCACTTGTCCCACGCTGCTTCGGCCCAGATCGAGCCCGTGATCAACACCGCGGCGCCGAACAACACGGCGACTTCCGCGCCCGCGAGCGCGAGGTCGTCCCAGGACGCCTTGCGATTCTTGAGGAACACGAGCGAGCACACACCGCAGACCGTGACCGCGGCGAACAACATGAACGCGTGCGCCACGTGGTAGTAGAAGATCTTCTGGTTGAACAGCAGCGCCGGTTCGAACGGCGCGTAGTTGAAGATCGCGTAGACCGTGATCGCGAAGCCGATCGCGGCGAGCGTGGCGAGAACTGGGATGGCGCGGTTCATTCGATCACCAGGGACTCGTAAATCCACAGAGACATTACCAGAGCGGCGGCGTCGTAGATTCCGAGGAAGCCAATCCAATACCAGGCCTTGTCGAGGTTGGCGCCCCGTTCGAGGATCAACGCCTCGGTGGCATAGGTTCCCGACACGAACAGCGGGATCAGCACGGGATACAGCACGACGGGCAGCAGCACGTCGCGCGAGCGGACCTTGAGCAGCATGGCGGCGAACACCGAGCCATAGATCGCGAAGCCCGCGGCGCCGAGGAACAGCACGCAGGCGAGCGGCAGCGGCTCCACGAACAGGGGCGCCTCGAGGAACAGCGCGAGCAGCGGAACGCAGACGACGGACACCGACAACACGAGCACGGTGATCGCCATCGCCTTGCCCAGGAACACCGACAGGCGCGGGATCGGCGCGAGCAAGAGGGCCCGCATCGTGTCGTTCTCGCGCTCGCGGTCGAACGCGCGACCGAGACCGATCGTGCCTGCGAACGCCATCGCGACCCACAGCATGCCCGGCGTGGCCGCGCGGACGAGGTCGGGCTTGAGCGGGAACGCGAACGCGTAGATGACGACGATCAGCGCCGCGAAGAACGCCATCGTGTAGACGATCTCGCGGCTGCGCAGCTCGATGCGGAGGTCTTTACCGGCGACGCGTGCGGCTTGGCCAAGGACGGACATCAGTTCGCGAACCGATGATAGACGTCCTTGAGCTGTTCGTACGAGTACGTGCCGCGGTCCTCGTGCACGAGCTGCCCGCGCCGCAAGATCGCGACGTGATCCGTGCGGTCGGCGATTGCCTCGAGATCGTGGGTCACGACAACGACGATCGCGCCGCCATCGCGGAGCTCGCCGAGCTGCTGGCCGAGAGCGAGCGCGCCACCGCGATCGAGCCCCGTGAACGGCTCGTCGAGGAGCAGGAGCGATGGCCGCGTGAGCAGCGCGCGCGCGAGCGCGAGTCGTTGGAGCATGCCGCGCGAGTACGTGCGCGCCGGGCGATCGCGCGCTTTCGCGTCGAGACCGACCTTGTCGAGCACGGCGGCGCACGCGGCGTGTCCGCCATCGACCTCGTAGAGGCCCGCGACCAGCTCGAGGTTCTCGTACGCGGACAGCTCGCCATAGCAGAGCGATGCGTGCGCGAGCATGCCGATCTCTTTGCGCACGTCGATGCCAAGGACGTCCTTGCCGTCGGCGCGATACGCGACGGTGCCATCGGACGGCCGCACGAGTGTCGAGACGATGCCGAGCAACGTGGTCTTGCCCGCGCCGTTGTGGCCGAGGAGCGCGGTCATCTTGCCCGCAGAGAGCTCGAGATTCACGCCACCGAGGGCTCGCTCGCTGCCGTATCGTTTCGCGAGCTTCTTGATCGAGACCTGATCGAGCCGAGGCACGTGGCTACGTGCCCCAGGTTCGCTCGAGCTCGTCGATCAGCTGCTCGCGGCGTTGGCGATCCTTGCCGCTCTCGATGCCGCGCTTCTCGAGCTCGACGAGCTCGACCATCAGCTTCTCGCGGCGCGCCGACGTCTCCGCCGCCGCGGGTTTGCGCTCGCGAATCACCAGCGCGTAGGCGAGCCCACCGAGCACCACGAACAACACGAAGATGCCCGTGAGCCGCGGCGCCCAGATCTTCCACGTCGGCTCGGCGGGGAAGCCCGAGATGGTCAGCGCGAACGGCTGCTTCCGCTCGATGGTGATGTTCTCGATGATGAACCAGGGCTCGCCGGTGGTCGCCGTCTGCGTCGCGCCGGTCACTCCCTTGGGCAGCTTCACGCTCATGCCAGGCGTCTGCCGGATGCGCATCGCGCTGTTCCACGTGCCCATCGGCAAATCGAAGCGCCAGCTGACAGTCCCGTTCTCGATCGGCATCGAGAAGCCCGCGCGGAACTTGCGACCGCCCGGCGGAATCGGCCGCACGATGCGGAATCCCTCGCCGGTCGCGACCGACACTTCCTTCTGATCCTGCGGCGCGATGATCGCGCCCTTGTGACGCGCCGGCAGCTTGATCAGGAGTCCATCGGGCGTCGCGCGATACGGCGCCCACGAGTAGTTCGTGATCTCGAAGTTGCCCTGCACCGCGAGCAGCTGATCGTCGACGAACGCGTGCGTATCGAACGTGAACAGCGTGCGCGGATAGATGTAGATGTTCGCGTGCATGCCCGCACCGGGCAGAATCTCGAACGGCAGCGAGCGGAACGTCACGCCCGACATCTGGGTCTCCGCATAGACGATGCCGCTCGCGGGGGCATCGAGGATCGCTTCGGGCTTGCCGGTCTTCGACCAGTTCGCCGACAGCTCGAGGAGTCCGCCGACGACCGACAGATCCATCGGCGAGCTGAACATGTCCTTGCCGTTGATCGTGACCTTCGCGACCACGCCCTTCTCGGGCAGCGTGAATCCGGCCGGCATGACGATCTTCACCTTGCCGTCCGCGCCGGTGACGCCGGATGCGCCGATGATCGGCGTCTGCGCTTCCTCGGGGATGATCAGCTGGATCGCGACATCCTTCAGCGGATCCTTCGCGTCGCCCACACCGCCGACGACGTTCACCTCGACGGTGCCGGCCGGCAGATCTTTGCGCTCGGCGAAGTTCGCGCCGCCGCGGATCTGCGACGCATCGGGCGAGCCTTCGACGGTCTTCGCCGTGCTGATCTTCGTGCGTGTCTTCGCGTCGAACAGCACGACGTCCTGTCCGACCTGCGCGACACCGTCGAGCGAGATGCGGACCTTGCCCGCCGCGACGGCGCGTCCATCACGCGGGACGAGCTTGCCGTAGTCATCGACCGCGGGGTTCGTGGAGTCGCGCTTCTCGCCGGACAGCACGACGCGCACGCCCGACTGTCCGTCGAGCACCACGGTCACGCTGACCATGCGATCCACGATCACCGGCGGCGGTGTTACCGCTTCCGGAGAGCCATTCGTCGACGGCGCATTCACGATCGGCTTGCGCGTCAGCGACGACATCGCGAAGTACGACGTCGCGCCGCTCTGATCGAGCCCGGTGAACGTCGCGATGCCCTTGTCGTCCACCGTCTTCGTCTGCACCGAGATCGAGTCATCGGCCGCGTAGCCGACCAGGTGCACCACCGCGCCCGCGGGCGGATCCGGATCCATCGGCCCGCTCGGGCCCATCTTGAGGTTGTTGTACGTGACGCGCACCGAGTACACACCGGGCGCTTCGCCACCGTCGGGGCGCGGTTGCCCGCTGATCACGCGTGCCTCTGGCATCCCACCCATGCCGCCCTGACCGCCCTGGCCAGCAGCGCTCGGCGCGCTCATCGTCGATCCGGTGAGCGGCTTCGTCGTGAGCATCACGCGAATGCCACCCTTGTCGGCGACCGGGAACGGATCCGACGCGATCTCCTTCTTGTCCGCGTCGACGACCTTCGCGATCACGGTCGCGCCGGCGGTCAGCCCCGCGAACGTCGCGCGACCCGACGCATCGGTGCGCGCTTGCCGAGGCGTGCCGTTCACGACGAGCGTGACATCGGCGCCGACCTCGGGCGTCGAGGTCGAGCCGGCGATGACCCGAACGACGATGGTCCCCGTCGGGACGCTGCTATCACCGAGCGGCTTGCCGATCGCGAACGCGGGCTGCGCATGCGCGGTGGTCGGGGTCAGAAAGCAAACAAGTGCGCCGACCGCGACCGCGATGGCGCCGAATGCCAACGCGACTCGGCGTGCAGCGCGTGTAGCCATCGTCGATGCCCGTGGCTGCGCGATACGCGTCATGGCCGCGAGCTCGCACTCGGAGGTGTGGTGTTCCGCAGGTTCGGACATTGGCTCCCCTGAAATGCGACGCAGAGACGCAGTGGACGCAGAGGAGAGACTTGATGGGATCGGGTTCGATTGGACCGACACGGTCCGAATCGCTGTTTCGGCTCGAACCAACTCGTCCTGGTTCGGCGCGAAGGAGCTCGTGTGGCTCACGCTACCCGGGGTGGAGGATTTCGTGCGGCTCACGATGTTGCCTCCTTGGCCGAGTCTTCGGTCTTCGACGAGAGCTCAGCGGTCGTCGCGTCGTCGGCCTTCGATGCGTCTGCGGTGTCGTCGGCCTTCGATACGTCAGTCTTCGATACGTCTGCCTTCGATGCGTCGGACTTCGATGCGTCGGACTTCGATGCGTCGGCCTTCGTTGCCTCGGTCT
>Ga0154020_10007713_pt1 | contig 12526 bp, 10 predicted proteins | sample Klosneuvirus_201_FD_109709 | JGI IMG/M metagenome (GOLD analysis project Ga0154020, IMG submission 109709) | Active sludge microbial communities from wastewater, Klosterneuburg, Austria - Klosneuvirus_20160825_MG | ecosystem: Engineered > WWTP > Aerobic digester > Activated sludge | place... | reverse complement strand
TCATACCAAACTTGCTAATCAAAGCTCATTTCATATTTTTTTATCTTAAGGACGTAATGTTGTCTGTATTGCAACATCCCTCAAGGGCTAGTGTATATCTTTCAATATACTTTAAAGCTGGTATACCTTCGCCTCGCGGCTACTAATATACCTGTGTGTTTATTTCGTAAATACTTACTCATCACCCTTGCAGGCTTTGAGCAGAACCATCTACTACTTTACGTTTATCAATTTTTTCAAGGAACGTGTATTTAGTAATCAGTCTTTAGTCAACAGTAAACAGTCTCTTAAACCATCTACTCTCTATAACCCTGATCCCAATAAATCAATTCAGAACGTCTTTTTTATTCACCGTAGCCTTGGCGTTGGTGAATCCCCTTCTTCCTCTCACTTCATTTCCTTCGTTTGGGGGTCGCAAAAGTACTGCTTTTTTCTCCACCAACAAATATTTTTTCAACTTTTTGAAAAATATTTTTCTCTCCTCTCTACTCCGCTCAGCATCAGGACCTAATCCTTTATCCTTGCTCTTCTTCTCTTCTACTCAAAAAAAACGCCTTCACCAAATGTTACAGCGTTTTAAACGGGAGGGCAAAGATACATACTCAATACCGAATAGGCAAGGGAAAATTCAAAAGAAAAGCCAATTTTTTCATATCGGGTAACAAGCTTGGCTTTGCAAGGGCACCCTTCCATTTGGCTTGCTAACACCCACCAGCTTATGCAAAAACAAATTAGCTCAGACTTAAGCTGTTTTTTGAGTATCTTTATGCCTTATAACAGTTATGGAATACAACACCCAACTCGAGCACCTCATCATCCCCGAATACGGCAGAAACATTCAAGGCATGATTAAGCACTGCTGTAGCATTTCCGATAGAGAGGAAAGAAACCTATGCGCCAGAGCCATCATTCAGGTGATGGGGCAGCTGAATCCCACTTTACGCGACCAATCGGATTATACCCATAAACTCTGGGATCACCTGTTTATTATATCACAATTTAAACTCGATGTGGATAGTCCTTACCCTATCCCCAATGCTGAAAGTTTTAAAGAAAAACCAAAAATACTGGATTATCCAAGGGGAAGGATACGTTATAAACACTACGGCAAAACCATAGAAGATATCATTAATAAAGCCAAAGAACTCCCTGAAGGGCCGGAAAGGCAGGAGTTAACACGGCAAATTGCCAATCACTTGAAAAAATCTTACTTCAACTGGAACAAAGACACCGTTACCGATGATGTGGTTTTTAAAAATCTTACCGAATTATCCAAAGGCGAGTTAAAAATCGACGAATCAATCCCACTAAGCTCACATCAGGAACTCAGAGGCAATACCGGTAAAAAATTCTTCCATAAGGGCGGCAAACACAAAAACAACCACCACAAACACAAGAACAGAAAATTCTAAAACTTCTATGGCCATTTTTGAAGTTCACGGAGGACACAAACTCAAGGGCGATATCATACCGCAAGGCGCCAAAAACGAAGCCCTGCAGGTGATTTGCGCCGTGCTCCTCACGAGTGAAAAAGTAATCATCGGCAACGTGCCCGAAATTGTTGACATCAACAAACTCATTGACCTGCTAAAAGAACTTGGTGTAAAGGTTGAAAAAACCGCTCATGAAGAATACACCTTTCAGGCGGATCAAGTGAACATCGATTACCTTGTATCACCGGAGTTTAAAAAGAAAGGTGGAAGTCTCAGAGGAAGCATGATGATTGTAGGCCCCATGCTGACCCGTTTCGGCAAAGCCTATATGCCAAAACCCGGTGGCGATAAAATCGGCCGCAGAAGAGTAGATACACACTTTTTGGGCTTCGAAGCCCTGGGTGCAAAATTCAACTACAAGTCGGACCAGGAACTTTTTGAAGTAGAAGGAAAAAATCTGAAAGGCGCTTACATGTTGCTGGACGAAGCTTCTGTAACCGGTACTGCCAATATTGTTATGGCCGCTGTGCTCGCTAAAGGCACTACCACCATTTACAACGCCGCCTGCGAACCCTACCTGCAACAATTGTGCAGCATGCTCAACCGCATGGGTGCAAAAATTTCAGGCATAGGATCAAACCTGTTGAGCATTGAAGGTGTTACATCCCTCAAAGGCACAAACCACCGTTTGTTGCCCGACATGATAGAGATTGGTTCTTTCATTGGCATGGCCGCAGTAACACAATCTGAAATTACAATCAAAAATGTGAGCTACGACAGCCTTGGTATTATCCCTAACATTTTTGGAAGACTGGGGGTAAAGATGGAAAGACGTGGTGACGATATCTTTATACCTGAGCAAGCCCATTACGAAATTGACACATTCATCGACGGCTCTATACTTACGGTTAGCGATGCCATTTGGCCCGGTTTTACTCCCGATCTTATCAGCATCGCACTTGTAACAGCCATACAGGCAAGAGGCAACGTACTAATTCATCAGAAAATGTTTGAGAGCCGTTTGTTTTTTGTCGACAAATTGATAGACATGGGTGCCCAGATCATTCTCTGCGACCCACACCGCGCCACAGTAATGGGTCTCGACCGCAAGATTCAACTAAAAGCAATACACATGGCAAGTCCTGATATACGCGCAGGAGTGGCTTTGTTAATTGCTGCCATGAGTGCTAAAGGAACAAGTCAAATATTCAACATTAATCAGATTGACCGTGGCTACCAACACATCGACACCCGACTAAACGCCATTGGTGCCAAGATCATTCGTAAGAACACATGAAAATCTTCTTTTCTTTAATTGCAAGCGGTTTTGTTGCACTCAGCTTTGGTTTTTTCTCAGAGAATAAATCACACCGTTCTATCGCCCATTCCGGCATTAAGCAAACCTTACCTACAATTGGTCTTGGCCTTGGCAACACAGCGCCTGAAATCAGTTTAAAAAACCCGGAAGGCAAAATCATCGCATTATCCTCGCTCCGCGGCAAACTGGTACTGTTGGATTTTTGGGCAAGCTGGTGTGGCCCCTGCAGAATGGAAAACCCATATGTGGTGAGCGCCTACCGCACGTATAAGGATAAAAAATTTCAGGAGGCGAATGGATTTACCATTTATAGTGTATCGCTTGACATGGATCCACACGCGTGGAAAAAAGGCATTGAAAAAGACCAGCTTGGTTGGGATAACCACGTGAGCGACCTCAAGGGCTGGAACAGCGAACCTGCCTTGCGCTACCAGGTGAACGGTATTCCATACAACCTGTTGTTGAATGAAAACGGTGTTATTATCCGAAAAAACTTGCGTGGAGAAGAACTTGTGAAAGCGCTTGAAAAACTGGCTTCCAATTGATAAAACATCTGGCATATCTTCTGGTTTTAATCCTTGTTTCAACAACGCAGGGTCAAAACAATGCGCTCATAAAGCCGGGTGAAAAGGCCCCCCCATTTGTTTTAAATAGAGGAGAAAATGCCATACAGGGTTTTACCATGCCCTACCTCAACAAAATTGTTTTACTGCATTTTTGGAATGCATCCAACCCCACAGCCAGAACGAACAATATTTTTCTAAACAGTATTGCTGAAAAATACATCGAGAGTGATTTTATCAACGCGGAAGGATTTGAAATTATTTCTATTGCTGTTCAAAACGATCAAAAATCCTGGGAGGAACTAATTATAAAGGATTCCCTTGTTAATTTTATTCATGGCATCGCCTTGAAAGGATTTATGCAAGATGATGTGTGTTTGAAATATGGTGTGAGCAAAACCCCAACAGACATTGTGGTAGACGAAACAGGTCAGGTGGTTTTGATTAATCCACGATTAGCCGATCTTGAAAATTACCTTGACTCCAAAAAAAATGTACATCCGCTTAAAAAAGACATTTATGGTATGTTGGGCCTTTCTTCTAGCAAAGAGGATAAGTTAAGATTCAGTAAGGTGTATTTGTTTAACCATTATGGTGATTCGCTTGGTCATTCAAGAACTAATGAAAATGGTGTTTTTGTGTTTCACGACATGAAAGTGAACCAGGATCATATTCTTAAGATCGACAACCAAATGGACATTATTACCAGCGATCCAACAGCCTTATACAATACATCCGGTGAGCTTCTGACAAAAGGCAGAACCATGGATGGGGGTTTTGTATTTTACCTTCCATACAAACTCATCTCTAAATTGCAGCTGTCCGACTCAAGTGTAAATACCCTGTCCCCTTTGGAAATTACATTAACCAAATATCTTGAATTCAATAACAACAACACCAGTTTGAGCCCTAAAGATGAACAGGAGTTGAAGGGAATTCTAAGCACACTCGGGAAAAACAAAAAATCCATTTTGGAAATAGCGGTACATAGCAACAGCAAACAAGATGAAAAAAACAGTCAAAGTTTGAGTGATAAACAAGGCCAACTGCTTAAAACGTATTTTCTAAGCAAAGGCATACCTCAAAACCGCATTCGGATTCAATCTTTCGGCAGTTCCCAGCCTGCCATCACCTGCACTCCAACCTGCTCGGAAGAGGAACATAATAAAAATAAAAGGGTAGAGTTTACCATCCTGAATAACTGACAAATCGGCTAAAAACAAGCCTTGGCAGCATTATTGCACTGGCAGAGCAAGAACTAAAATCAATAGCGTTAAAATCATGCAAAACAAGGAAACTAATTTGCCGGAAGGGGAACTGGACGAAAACAACGTACAGGCTGAATCTGACATAAAGACTGAAAAAGCAGGACAATCTGACGAAAAATCAGGCATTGACCCCATTCAGGTTCTGGAACAAAAATTAAACGAAAGCAACGACAAATACCTGCGCCTCTATTCCGATTTTGACAATTTCAGAAAGCGTACACTGAAAGAAAAGGCTGAGATCATAAAAACTGCCTCAGAAGATGTGTTCAAAAGCATTTTACCCATTCTTGATGATTTTGAAAGGGCTCTGAAAGCCAGTGAAACCCTTTCAGATGCAGCCCCAATAAAGGAAGGTATGTCGCTAATTTTCCATAAACTTCGCGCTAATACTCAGCAAAAAGGCCTGGTTGCTTTTGAAAGTATTGGCGAAACCTTTAATCCTGATACAATGGAAGCTATTACCCACATTCCAGCGGCTGATGAAAACAGTAAGGGCAAAGTTGTGGATGAAGTGGAAAAAGGATACAAACTTGGTGATAAAGTGATACGTTTCGCAAAAGTGGTGGTTGCCCAATAAATAAATTATGTCGAAGAAAAGAGATTATTACGAAATACTTGGTGTAGCCAAAAACGCCAGCGAGGAGGACATAAAAAAAGCCTACCGTAAACTGGCCATTAAATACCACCCGGATAAAAATCCTGACGATAAACAAGCAGAGGAAAAATTTAAGGAAGCTGCTGAAGCCTACGAAGTGTTGAGTGACGCTCAGAAAAGACAACGTTTTGACCAGTTTGGTCATGCCGGTGTTGGTGGCAATGGAGGATTTGGTGGAGGCGGAATGAATATGGATGATATTTTCAGCCAATTCGGTGATATTTTTGGTGGTGCATTTGGCTTTGGAGGAGGCGGTGGAGGCGGACGCACAGGAAGGCGTGTAGCTCGTGGAACCAACCTTAGAGTAAAGGTAAAACTTAACCTACAGGAAATTGCCAATGGCGTTGAGAAAAAAATTAAAGTGAACAAACATGTTGGTTGTAAAACCTGCCATGGCAGTGGTGCAAAAAACGGACAATATGATACCTGCAGGTCGTGCAACGGAACCGGTGCCATCACACGCGTGCAGCAAACCATTTTGGGTGCCATGCAAACCCAAACCACCTGTAGTGCTTGTCACGGCGAAGGCAGAACGATTAAGGACAAATGCCACACCTGTCACGGTGAAGGAATTGTAAGAGAAGAAGAGGTAATTACCATCAATATACCGGCAGGTGTTTCTGAGGGCATGCAGCTTAGCATGAGCGGAAAAGGCAATGCCGCTCCACGAGGAGGTATAAACGGAGATTTGCTCATTTTGGTTGAAGAGGAGGAGCACCCACAGTTAAAACGCGAAGGCAACCATTTGGTATACGATCTTAACATCAGTTTCCCTGACGCAGCTCTGGGTTGCACTGTGGAAATTCCAACCATAGATGCCAAGGCGAAAATAAAAATTGAACCAGGTACCCAAAGTGGTAAAGTGTTACGTTTAAAAGGAAAAGGTTTACCGGATGTGAACGCCTATGGGAAAGGTGATCTGCTGGTTGAGATTAGCATATACACCCCTACCCACCTTAACCAGGAAGAAAAGAAAGCTCTGGAACACTTTAAGGATTCCAAAAATTTCGCTCCCAATCCAAGCAAAAAGGAAAAAGGTTTTTTTGATCGGATGAAGGAATACTTCGACTAATAAAGAGGTTCTCCCTTACTGATTTGGAAAGCGCATTTTTTTATTAAGGATCAGAGTGAGTTTAGTGCCTACACCAGATTCACTTTCAACGTCTATTCTGGCATGATGTCCTTCAATAATCTTGAAAACAATAGACATGCCTAAACCAGTGCCTTCGCCTACGTCTTTAGTGGTAAAAAATGGCTCGAAAATTTTGTCCTTCACCGACTTCTCCATTCCAATTCCTGTGTCTTCTACGATTACATAAACGTGGTCAGCCTTCTCATAGGTGGTGATGAGCAATTGCTTTGGTCCATTTTCCTTTTTTAATAAGGCATAAATGGCGTTTGTGAAGATGTTCATGAACACCTGATTCAGTTTTCCCGGGTAACATTCAATCAGGGGTACATTGCCCAAATTCATAACCACTTCAATTTCTTTAGGTATTGAACTCCTTAACAGGATAAGGGTGGACTCGATTCCATCATTAATGTTTGCCGCTTTAACATCGTTTTCATCAAGCCGTGAAAAGTTCTTCAAACCGCTAACGATTTCAGCTGTTCGTCTGGCACCCTCATCGATTCCTATCAGGATCTTCTCGATCTCTTTCTTCATGTATTCTAAATCAATCTTTTTTCTGAAGGCGTCAATAGATTGAAAATGCTGAGTATTATCAATACCGTTTTTAAGTAGTTCATATTTCGCGATGAGCTCAAGTAATTCAAAAACATCCAGCCGTAATGGCTTAATATTGGCAATAACAAAGTTTATAGGGTTGTTGATTTCGTGTGCAATACCGGCAGTGAGTTGCCCAAGAGAAGCCATCTTTTCCGAATCAACAAGCTGAGTCTGAGCGTCTTTAAGTTGGTTCAATGTAGCCGTCAACTCTTCATTGGTCATTTCCAATTCATTTGTACGCTCATGTACTTTTTGTTCGAGTAAAATGTTCTGTTCTTTGATCAATTTTTGATTTTGTTGAGAAATGTTGAGCGCTTCAGCCTGAGATTCTTCTTTTTCTCTTTTAAGTATGTTAATGCGATCGGCCAGTGCCAATGAAAGAAGCACAACTTCCAATGCTGCGCCAAAAGGCATTGTGTAAAAAGTAAAGTTATTAATTGGCAAAACCCCAAAATTGGTAAGCGCGTAAATTGTAACTCCGAATAAAAAACTAGACCATGCAATTAAAAAAAACTTTGCAGGGCGGAAGCCTTTAAATAAAACTATAAACGCGGTTATGAGCATGTACATCGAAACCGATGTAGCGCAAAGGGTAATCAGGTTAAAACTGATGTTGAATTTTCCGAAAAGTGAAAACGAAAAAGCAATGAGGTAGGCTATGTTGAAATATTTGAAGCCTTTATCCAGTATAGGTGTATGCTCTTTTGTTCCAAGAAAGACACGCATAAAATAGCCGCTTGCAATACCTACCAATGGAGAGAACACAAAAGGACTCCACTGGGCAATGGCTGGAAAATTGGGCCAGAGGTATTGAAATGTATACCCTTGAATACTAACCTGTGTAAGAATAACTGTGAACAGATAAACGATATAATATAAATAGGTATGGTCTTTGATTGAAAGGTAGATGAAAAGATTGTACAACAACATAACCACCATAATGCCCGCAAATAGGCCAAGAATAAAATTCTTAATGGTATTGCTGTTAAATATTTTTTCCGGAGTACCAAGAACCAGAGGAACCTGGAAATTGTCCCGTGATTTTATTCTGAAATAAAACTGACTTAATTTATTCTGAGGTAATTCAATACTATAGATCAGTGAGGGGTCTTCAAATTCTCTTGAATAAAACGGTAAATGTTCCCCTCCTTGGGTTAATTTAATTTTCCCTTCTGTGTCGAAAAAGTAGAAATCTACTTCATCCAGACAAGTCTGGGCAATCTGAAGTTGGAAATTGGTTTCTTCATATTGGTTGAGTATTTCTACTTTTATCCAGTAAGTGGAGGCACTGATTCCGAAATTCGCTACACCGTTGCTGATGTGCTTAAAGCTCGTATCCGCCATCACATCAAGGATACCATATTTTGAATCCTTGTCTTCCAAAAAATAAACGCCATTGCTGAGCATCAGGTTGTTTTGCAATGGGGCTTTTAGAACCGTTTGTGCGCGTAAACCAATCGTCAAAAGAATCAACAGACTTGCACACAACAGGCGGTTTAACTGAGAAACATTCATGTTTTGAGTTTAAGATGGTATTCCACTTCGTAACTGCGTTCCCCTGTGCCTTCTTCAAGGGCGGTTTGTTCCGGGTTCGCCCTTAGTGCCAGCATCTTCAAGCGGTCATACTCTTCCGCTGTTGACAAATCTTTCGCATTCAATATACCCAATACTCTAGCTATGTAATTTTCATTTGGATAAATAAACTCCCCGTTGTTTCCCAAATTATTCTCCACCACAAAACCTACTTTTTTGAACATTTTGAGCGTATAATCCGCACAAATTCCCATCAGCGTATTGCATTTGATTTGATTAAGAATGGAAATGCCTGCACGCACAATTACGATACTTAAGCCCAAACCCGCAACTTCTTTTGAATTCCAGAGGGCACAAAGTTCTCCAACACCATCGGGTTGATACATTTTAACAATGTCGTGTATTCTAGGATCTAGGCGGCCAATGGCCTTTTCAACCGGGAGTTGATGGATGCCATCCGCTATCTGCACTCTTATTCCACCTATCAAATTGCCTTCTTCGTCCTCGGCCACAACGCCGTAAACCATATCCCAATCCATCCATTCCTGAGTGTTGGATGTGATGTTGGTAATGCCATAATTCTTCAGCACTTTCACATGACCGTCAATGTAACGCTTGCACAACTCCCTGTCTTCTGTTGCCTTAAACGTCCGAAAGTAAAACTTCATCACTTCTTATTTAAATTCTTAAAAACACTTTTCAAATCCAATCTTGTCGTTTTTTTCACAGGGTTATCACTATTAAATATCCTGAACATAAAAACAGGCACTGGTTTTCCCAGCTTGGTAAAAATAGTGTCAATATCATGAGTTAGCCTTTCATGCAAACAAAAGATATTCTCAGGCCAATGTTTGTTATTGTTAGCATTTAACCGAAACAAAACCGGAATGATGCTGGGAAGACATACCGGATGAAACGATAAACCCAAAGCCTGCGCCTCAAGCCAAAGCCTTTGAATAGAGCGCCCAAGCTGCAACAGGCTCTCCGGACTTTTATTTTGAATTTGAACAATCCCAATAGCCGGAGTAGAATCAAACACCCGTTCATGGTATTTTTCAAGCGATTGTCCCTTCCCCCAGTCCATTATATGTTCTCCAACCCGCCGGTCTTGAAAAACCGCTGTTGCATATTGCATAGCCACTGGAGCATGCAATTGCGATAAAGGATAACCGGTTTTTTGCGAGGAGAATTTTGCAGTTTGTAATTCGTTTTCAAAATATTCTGTGTTTAAACAAACATCTAACAGTCGCAAACGTTCAGATCTGCCATAAATTCCAGCTAACGCGTGAATGGTGCTTTTGTCTTGAATAAAACTCAAATCAGAATTAGCCGCATTGCGGAATGAATGTATTAAACTTTCAAGTTCTTGTTCAGTGACCGGTTTGCTATTGGCGAATGCGCGATTGGTATGCCTTAATGGAATGTATGACGCAAGGGCTGACTCTTGCTTCGCGACTTCCCTTTCAAATTGCAGACGCGCAATAAGATCAGGATTCGACTTTAGAGGGAAGCTTTGCACCTTTCCCTTGATGGAAGTATTGTTTGCTTCCAAACAGAGGTTTTCTATTGCTGCACCACAAGCCAGATAGAGATAGGTGTTTTCCGGATCAGAAGACTTTAACAAACGATCACTATCGACTGTAAGATACAAATCCCCTTCGTTCTGATACCATTTCCAGGGTTGTGAATTTCCTAAAGAAGGTGCTAAACAGGCAGCTTCAACGAGTTTCTCAATTTCTGCATCCTCAAGTACCTGAGGAGTTCCATTTACCAAGTCCTTTAGCAATTCCGGGTTATTAGTTTCCAGTGTTATCTCTTGTTGTTTTTGAACCTTCACTAGTTTGTTGCCTATAAGTTCCTCTACATCCACAAAGTACCTTCCCGAGTCTTTAAAATATCCCAACAACAATCGTCTGGCTACATCAGCCGTGATTCCACCACCCATGGTAACAGCCGAGGCCAGTTGCGGCCAGGTGTTAATGGTTTGTTCAATTTCCAGCATAGACGCTTTTAAACGGGGCGAAGCCGTGTCAATGCCCAATACATCAAGCATATAGGGAATCTTTTCTTCCGTTGTCCTTAAACTCTTCAATGTTTTTATGTCAAGATGATCTACCAAACCATGTAAAATGCTCCGGGCAGGTTCCAGATCAAATCGCTCCACATCCACCATACATCGGTCACTTGCCTCCATCAAAACAGGAATTTTTAACTCCCGGGCTTTATATCTGCTGAGAATTTTAATGTCGAACCCATCAGACTCCTCAATCATCAGATCAAGTTTGCCGCCCTCTGTGAAAAAGGCATCCATAGTGTTATCATTTATCCCTTCAGGAAAACACCTAACCGTAAGAAATGGATCAATCTCAGCAATCTCACGTGCCACCGAATATACTTTAGCTATTCCAAGGTTGTGAACACCTGTTCTTATCCGGTTGAGATTCGTAAGTTCAAGCAGGTCAAAATCAGCCAGACGCAGCTCCCCGCAAATCCTTTCCATAGCTAATGTTACGGCCACTGATTGTCCAACGGATAAACCAATTATTCCTATTTTTTTCTTTTGCAGAACATCTCTTTCATCAGGCGTGATTTTGTATTGGTTGCGACTGGTGCGAACTTCAATAAATTCTTTTTCATCCAGCAGGTGAACCAGTCGGTTCGACCAGGGATAAAACACCCATACACCATAATCTTCAATAGGTCTGCCATTAAAAAATTCCAAAACGCCTTGTGACAGTTCCTCGTTTGAAAATTTCCGGGAAGGATTTCGGTACTTTATAAGTTCAGCGAGTTGTTCCTTTATTGTATCGTGCAGGCATAAACCGGGTATGCTCAGAAGATTCAAAAACTTTTCCTTGGCGCTCTCATCAGTCAGTCGGTAAAATTCAGGTTTAAATAGTGTGTTGAGGGCACTTTTTGTGCGCTCGAGCATATCAGTGATCACTTTGCTTTCTTTCATGAATGGAGTGCCCGTTAAGTTCAGACATGGGCCAGCTTGGATTAAAATTCAGGTAAATGAAGAATTCTGATGAAAAATGAATTTTTCTATATAAATTAGTCATCAAATTAGAATTATAAAATTACACAAACTTTTGCTTACACCTGTTATAAATAGTGCTGAAAATCCGGAAGAGGAAGTTATCATCAACGTGTTGTATGTGGATGATGAAGAAAACAATTTAGAGGCCTTCAAGGCCTCATTCAGGCGGTATTTCAACATCTTTACAGCCACCTCTGTGGATGCGGGGAAAGAAGTACTGAAAGAACACGAAATTCAAATCCTAATCACTGACCAGCGTATGCCCGGTGCTTTAGGCACAGATCTATTGGCGCAGGCTGTACAGGACTACCCTGATCAGATTCGAATCCTCTTAACCGGTTACTCGGATATGGAAGCCATTAAAGATGCTATCAACCGGGGTCAGATCTATCAATACATTCAGAAGCCCTGGAACGACGATCAACTCAAAAAAATAATTGAGAACGCTTACCACATTTATGCCTTAAAAAAGCGTCAGAAAAATCTGAATGAACAACTCATGCTCACCAACGAACAATTGGAGTTTATGCTGAGGCAAAAACTCATTTCCTGAGTTTAGTCTAAAAAGGGTAGCAATTCAACCTGCTCTTTTAACATATTGGACGAAACTTTTTGAAATTTTTAGTGTATAATTACTTGTTTAAACACACATTGTGTTTCAGGAGGGTTATGCGTTATTTTCTTTGTATACTTCTAGCATTTGGTTTTTGGTTCACAACTCAAGCTCAAATCAACGCGTATGCCAAGGTGACTGCCATCACCAACGGTTCTGTACTCACCTTGAGTAACCTAAACCAAACCTTCGACACCTTTGTTGCCGGTGAATACGTGGTGGTTATCCAAATGCAGGGCGCTACCATAACCGGCAATACAGCAGACAATGCCAATTTTGGAATTCCAAACTCTTTGAATTCGGCGGGACTATACGAAGTGGCGGTGATTCAGGCGGTGAACGGAGGTGTAACTTCTATGACATTAAGCAGTACG
>Ga0154020_10007712_pt1 | contig 12528 bp, 9 predicted proteins | sample Klosneuvirus_201_FD_109709 | JGI IMG/M metagenome (GOLD analysis project Ga0154020, IMG submission 109709) | Active sludge microbial communities from wastewater, Klosterneuburg, Austria - Klosneuvirus_20160825_MG | ecosystem: Engineered > WWTP > Aerobic digester > Activated sludge | place... | reverse complement strand
CTCGGAATGGCCATTATCGGAAGGCTGTTTTTTTCGTGATGCTGTCATTGGAGGAAGAGTGTGATCGGTTTGGCAATTTGACGTCAAGCCCCTGTTCCCGCTTGACGAAAATTGTTGCCGAATTCCCCGGAGTTTCAGTGAGCTCGTTGTCAGGTTATACTTCACGCGGTGCGGATTGATGTCCTTGTTCCGAGGCTCCTGCCTCGGAACACACTGCTCCCGAGGCTCCTGCCTCGCGAGATTGTCACAGGAGGCAGGAGCCTCCAGTGCAGTGCGTTCCAGGGCTGGAGCCCTGGAACGAGAATTGACAGCCTCATTCCAGGCTGCCTGGAGTATAGTTTGAAGGATCTCCATTCGCAGTCCAACTCCGGAACAGTCCCGAGCAGCAACGCACTCCCTGACTGCGGGAGACTCGCCCCGAACCGGTTGATTGCGGTTGTGTTTGGCAGCCTGGCTGCGTATCACACTGCCAGAAACCGCGTTTGGTACGGCGAGCGGAAGAAAGAGTCGACCTCCAGAAGCCGGGCTTCTCCATGGGCAACGATTCAGCTGCCGATGGCCCTGTCACTCCGACGCCCTTTATCCACCAACTTGCACACTGAATCTCGTCCAGATGACCTCCATCGATCCCGTCGTTGCCCGCGAATCCGCCCGTCGCCGCACTTTTGCCATCATATCCCATCCGGACGCCGGAAAGACGACACTCACGGAAAAGCTGTTGCTCTATGGAGGTTGTATCGAAACCGCTGGGGCTGTTCGTGGCCGAAAGAATCAGCGTGGTGCCACGTCCGACTGGATGGCCCTCGAACGCCAGCGCGGGATTTCTGTGAGTTCGACTGTTCTGACCTTCGAATTCGACGGCTGTCTCATCAATCTGCTGGATACACCCGGACACAAGGACTTCAGCGAGGACACCTATCGGACGCTGGTGGCCGCAGACTGCGCCGTGATGGTGCTGGACCTGGCCAACGGCGTCGAAAGCCAAACCGAGAAACTTTTTCATGTCTGCAAGATTCGCAAAATTCCGGTGCTGACTTTTGTGAACAAAGTAGATCGCCCCGGCAAGGAAACACTGGAGATTCTGGCGGATATTGAAGAAAAACTGGGCATCATTCCTGTGCCGGTCAACTGGCCACTTGGTACGGGATTCGATTTTCGAGGCGTGATTGAACTGGCGACGCGCGAAGCGGCGATCTTTGAAACTCGTGACAACGTCCGCCGCCTGGCTTCAAGGCCGCAGCCCCTGGCCGAAATCGATCCGGAAACCATGCCGCCCGGGATCGTGGCCCAGGCGCAGGAAGAAGTCGATCTCCTGGACGCCGCTGGCGCGAACTACGACCGAGAACGATTCATGTGTGGAGAAGTCAGCCCGGTCTTCTTCGGCAGTGCGTTGACAAATTATGGGGTTGAGCAGTTTCTCAAAGGATTTCTGGGACTCTGTCCGCCACCACGCGAACGAATGAGCGACATTGGGATGGTGCCCGTTGCTCGCCCGGAGTTTTCCGGATTCGTGTTCAAGATCCAGGCCAATCTCGACCCTAAACATCGCGACCGTGTGGCGTTTGTGCGAGTCTGTTCGGGAAAATTTGAGCGGGAAATGGAAGTCTTCCATCCTCGCACTGGCAAGAAAATCCGACTCCGCCGAGCCCACAAGCTCTTCGGGCAGGAACGCGAGACGATGGATGAAGCGTTTCCAGGTGACATCATCGGCCTCGTGAATCCCGGTGAGTTCCTCCTGGGAGACACCATTTGCACGGGCCCACCGCTGAATTACGAATCGCTGCCTCAGTTTTCTCCAGAATTCTTTGCGACCCTGATTTGCACCGACACCGCCCGCCGCAAACAGTTCGAGCGCGGCTTGTCGCAATTGCTTGAGGAAGGTGCGATCCAGGTTTTTCAGGCACCGAATTCTTCGATGCGGCAAAACATCATGGCGGCGGTGGGCGAACTGCAGTTCGACGTCGTGAAGTTTCGCCTGCAGGCCGAATATGACACGGAAACGGAAGTCCGCTGGCTCAACTACAAAGTCGCCCGCTGGGTCGTTCCAAAACCTGACTGCAAGTCCGAGCTGCAGTTGCTGTCGTCCTGCCGCGAAGTCGTAGATCAGTATGGCCAGCGGGCGGTGCTGTTTTTGTCAGACTGGGAATCGCAGCACTGCCAGAAACAAAATCCCGAATGGGAGTTTCAGTCGATGCGTTTGAGAACGTCCGTGAAGTAATTGTTTCCTGGACCTTCACAATGTCGCAACCCGAGCTTGATCTCCTCTCGAGCTGGCAGTTTGACCTGCCCCCGGAACTCATCGCCTCCCGCCCGGCCGCGCGGCGGGATGATTCACGGCTGCTGGTTGTTGATCGGCAGCGCGGCGAGATCACCCATTCACACATTCGCGAGTTGCCATCGTTCCTCGATCCCGGCGATCTGCTGGTGTTCAATAACACGCAGGTTCTGCCCGCGCGGCTGTTCGGATTTCGAACGGCCACTAATGGCCGCTGGGAGGGGCTGTTTGTGGAAGAGACCCAACCCGGCATGTGGATCATGCTGTGTGAGACGCGAGGAAGACTGCAGCCAGGTGAAACGATTACGGTTGTCTCAGCGTATCAGCAAACTGGGGAAGAGTGTGCCTCAGACGCAGAGTCGATGTCGCAGCGGCTTGTATTGAAACTCATCGAAAAACGTGACCACGGCAGTTGGCTGGTCGCAGTGTCCGATCCACGTACCCCGATCGAAATTCTCGCCGAGTACGGCAGCCTTCCATTGCCGCCGTACATGGGACGGAAACTGGCCGATGCCGAAGATCAGGTACGTTACCAAACCGCCTTCGCCTCCGAGCCCGGAGCCGTCGCCGCCCCTACAGCGGGCCTGCACTTCAGTCCAGAGCTGTTGCAGCAGTGCAGAAATCGAGGACTCGATACGACGGAGCTAACGCTGCATGTCGGAATCGGTACGTTTCGCCCGGTCACCAGCGAACGTCTGTCTGAACACATCATGCACGACGAATGGTGCCGCATTTCCGGGGCCGCCAGCGACGTGATCGCAAAGACGCAGTCTGCTGGCCAAAAAGTCACGGCGGTCGGTACGACATCGGTGCGAACTCTGGAAGCAGCTTTTGAAGCCTGTGGGAAAGTCGCTCCGTGGGACGGTCGCACGCAGTTATTTATTCGGCCCGGTTACGAATTCAAGGTCATTGATCGCCTGCTGACAAATTTCCATCTGCCAGGTTCCACACTCCTCGCCCTTGTCGCCGCGTTTGCGGGATATGAATTGACCATGAATGCGTATCACAAAGCCATCGAACAGCGTTACCGATTCTACAGCTATGGTGATGCGATGCTAATTCGCTAGAATTGGCACTCGTGCTGAATCCAGAAATGCTGACATCCTCGCAAAAGGTCTACTTCCCGTGTCTGCCCCGAAAAGAGTTCTGAACGGCCTGTTTCTGATGATTGCTCGTTTGTGTCTTGTCGCCTGGATCGGCGGGGCGGCATTGTTTGTCATCACCAGCATCGCGGAACAACGGGCACCCGAGTTAGATTCCATCACAAAGGACCGACTTGCGACGATTCGCTTTCCGCTCTACTACTGCTTCGGGACGATCTGTCTCGGCACCGCGATTGCAACAACAGGCATCGCCATCGCGACGACTCCGCGATCACATCGGCGGCAACTGATTCTCACCCTGATTCTGTGTCTCCTGTCAGCCACCGTCTTCTGGTACGACTACGCCGCCGTCTATTCGCCGCTGGAGCAGGCCGTTACGCCGCCGGGAAAAGTACGCGGCCCTGATTTCATCGAACTCCACCAGCGCTCCCGGCTGATCAACGAGATCCACGTTGGGCTCGCTCTGCTGGCCGCTGTCGTGATCTGCCTGCCGCGGGGAAGCAAAGTCGGCGAATAAGGCCGACTTTCCCTCACCCGCTCGCTTGCCCGATGGCAATTTGAACTCGCAGAGGGCAGAATGCGCCTTGGCGGGACGCAGCGTCTCGGCCATGTCGGTGACAGTCTGAGAACACTATGGGCGACGATCTCCAACTTCACGCATCGTCGGCGGAACCTGCGGATTCTGTGGAAGCGGCATGGGCGAACCCAGGCGAGCCGCCGGATCTGATCGCCCTGCTGGCGGATCATCCTCGCTGGTCGCCCCGCGATCTGCGGGTGGCGCTGCTGGTGGATCAGCAGTTCCGCGCCCTGACGTCGCAACCGTGGAGCACGGAAGATTACCTGCGGCTGATTCCCGCGCAGGCTGTGAATGACGATTTGGTGCTCGATCTGGTTTACGGTGAATGCCGCAGTCGGAGCCGTCACGGCGCGCCGCCGAAGCTGGAAGAAATGGTCAGCCGCTTTCCGCATCTCGCGACGCGGCTTAGGCGACAATTGGAGATCGCGTCATGGTTTGCGGACGCACCCGCCGATGATTCGCAGCCAGTCGATGAAGACAGTACCGACAGCCAGGATCCTCTGGCAACCCGTTTTGGCGACTACGAAATCTTCGAGGAAATCGCCCGAGGCGGCATGGGAGTGATCTATCGAGCTCGACACCGAAAACTGAAACGCATTGTGGCATTGAAAATGATTCGGCCTGAACGGTTGATGCGGTTCGCCGACCTGCGTCGATTCAAGAACGAAACACGAATCATCGCCCAGCTGGACCACCCGCACATTATCCCCATCCTGCATGTGGACAAATTCGATGGCATCCACTTTTTCACGATGCGGATGATCGAGGGTCGTGATCTGGAAGCAAGACGAACCGAATACCTGAACGACCTCCGCAGCGCCGCGCAACTGGTGGCGGCCGTGGCAACGGCCATCCATTACGCGCATCAGCACGGTGTGTTGCACCGCGATCTGAAACCATCGAACGTGCTCGTGGATCAGACGGGTATGCCGTTCGTGGTCGATTTTGGGCTGGCTAGCCGCATGTCCGAACTCTCGAATCCGACGCAGTCTGAAGAGTTTCGGGGCACGCCAGCCTATGCGGCTCCTGAGATCCTGCAGGAGCACGCGCCGCCACCAAATGTCGCTGCAGACGTTTACGGTCTGGGCGCGATTCTGTACGTGCTCATGACCGGTCAGGCTCCCTTCGACGGTCTCAACTCAGTCGAGATCTGGAGCAGGATCCGAGACAGCGAACCGCCGTCTCCCCGGACACTCAACGCCCGAGTCAGTCCGGACCTCGAAGCAATCTGTCTGAAAGCCCTGGCAAAGAACCCCGCCGCCCGCTACGAAAGCGCCGCAGCTCTGGAAGAAGACCTGCGGCGATTTTTGGCTGGAGAACCGGTCATCGCCCGGCCTCTTAACTGGTTGCAGAGCCGCTGGCGCCGACTTCGCAATCATCCAGTCGGCCCCGCATTCGCCTTTTCCGTCGTAATTCTTTTGGCGGTGATTGTGGTTCAGCTCAGATCGTTACGCGAACATGTGAAGCAGACCGCCGCCGCTCGCAAGGAAGTGGAATCGTATCTCCGGGCGCTGGAGATAGCCAAGGAAAAAGCCGAGCGTATTCAGCCCGACGCAGCAGCAAATCAACCGGTCTCCGGCAGTTCAGCCGAACCGCGATAGCGGCCGGTTTCGAAAACCTTGCGTGACCAGGTCGTGTAAATCCCCGCCTCTTGTTCGAATCGGAGCGCCAAGCAACTCCGGCTGGCGACACAAATTTCGGAAATCTTTTCGCCGCCGCTGTCCGAACTGCGTCTGTTTCGCAATAAGGTATCAGAGCGGTCTGGCGCGGTGCGATGAGCCAGACTCAACCGTTATTGAGCACGCCTGAATGTTTGCCGCCACCGTGCGAATCGTCGTTGTCCCCGCCAATGATGCCTCATATATTGCGTTCGTTGATGAAGGAGAAGCCCTGTGATATCACGACCAATCTCGCTGCGTATTGGCCACTGCGTTCTTATTACAGGCCTTAGTCTATTCGTAAGCCAGCAAGCCTGCTCACAGGATGATCTCTTGCCAGACGATCTCCCGGACCATGTGACGGCAACGGTCGAAGCGCGTGCGAAATGGTTTGCAGCTTTGCCGCAAGGCAACTCACCCGTTCTCGAGTTCTTTGTTGATGATTTGCAAAAATGGTCAACGGGGCAAACGGTACGAGTTGCTTTCCTGGGGGGAAACACATCGTTACATAAAGACATTGCCGACGCCACGAAGCAGATTACGGATGCTTGCAACATTCATCTGGACTTTGGGTTCGACGCGGCCACTGGGAAGCATCGAAGCTGGTCGACTTCGGATACGTCTCATGCGGCTGAAATTCGAGTTTCGTTCGATCAAGGTGGAAACTTCTCACTCGTGGGAAGCGACAGCTCAAACCCGACCATTGGTGCACCCGGGCAAGCGGTAGGTGGACGGGCAAATCAGCGTAGTTTGAATCTCGGGGGCTTTGATATCGCGAGACCCGCCAGTTGGGCTAAGACCACACGTCATGAGTTTCTACACGCCTTGGCGTTTAATCACGAGCACCAAAGTCCAATTGGAGGCTGTGACGCGCAATTCCGGTGGGACGATGACGCAGGGTATCAATCTACCCAGGATGCCAACGGCCAATACATCACTGACCCTGCAGGCAATCGGCCCGGGATTTATACCTATTTGTCGGGTGCGCCAAACAATTGGAGCCGATTTAAGGTCGATCGCAATCTCCGACAAGCGCAGCATGGATCAGGCACAGCGGGTACGTTCGATCGTGCCTCGATCATGCTGTATCGTTTTCCAGCTCTGTTCTATGTTTCAAATCCCAATCCCTGTGCCCCACTCGGCACTGGTGAGAATCTCTCGACGGGTGATATTGCCGGGCTTCAGCTACTGTATCCGCATCAAAACGAAGCGATCACTGCCCAAGAGGCGCGTCTAACCAAACTGCGCGATGCGATCACCAATTCATCAGGACTAAGTGCTCAGGTCAAAGAGTTTTACAGTGAACCCAAATAGATTTGTGAGTTCGATTTGCTGTTAAACAGCGATTACATTGACTGGGTATCCAACTAAAACAGGCATTTGTCATGGTGACCTTGATTCCGGAAGCAGATAGACACGCAATTCAAAAGTTGAACGAGCGGATCACGGAACTCTGGGGCTTGGAACTTGAAAAACAACTGCATCACGAGTGCTTCACGAAAGATGGCGACGCAAATGACCACCTCGGCAGCGTTATCAGAGGCGGCAAAATCGCGTCAACATTGTTGGATCCATTATTAGGCCAAAACGGTACGCTGCATGGTTCGGCTTTGTTGCTTGAAACGAGACAACTGCAACTTGTGCGTCCCGAAATAGCGATTGTAGACGGGACGTGGAAGGTTGATGGCATTAAAGGAACTGCGGGCGAGGTCGTTAGGATGGACGGATTTTACACCTGTGTGATGATAAAGAAAGGTGCCAACCATCTTTCGGCTAAATGGGCCATCCGATCGCTCCGCTGGACGAGGGCTTCACCGCCGCAAAAGTGAATGATTTGGCAGAAAATCGCTGGTCCGACCGAAAATGGTCTGGATCACTGCGACGGTGGTCTTTGCGGTGAAACTCCTCGGAACTCGTCACCGTGGCGGCGAAGAGGCTGGCGAATTACTTAAATTAGGCGGCTTCATAACTGCTGCAAGCGAGCCTAACACGAAACTTTCAGCGGTTAAGGAATCGACACATGGCAAGTTTCACCAATTCAGGTAGGTTGTCGAGTCAGTTGCTGGGTTTGACGGTTATTGCCTCGCTGTGCTCAGTCAGGGAACTTCCAGGGCAAGATAAACAAGTCCCTAGCGCTATGTGCAGCGGGTACTGCAGCACCTACTACCCCTTCATTCTGGAGACAGGCAAACGTGGCGACTTCACGGCCTTGGAGATGCTCGACCGTGAATTGGCACTAATGAGTTCGATTCCCGAAGTTGACAAAATTCACCTTCGATCGCTGATTGCAGCGGCCCAAAGAACGGTGGTTCAACCGGCTCGTGGTGAATTGCCTGCGGGAGAGCGTTTTGATATCCGGATGAAAATGGCGGCAGAGAAGAATCGAGCACTTGCGGCGGTGCCAACTGCTTTAGTTGCTCCGGAACCGGCTGTGGCGGCTCAACCAGTTGCGGCTCTAGAGAGTGACTTGGAGTCGGCAGACATTCCGCAGGGAGAATCCACTTTCGACAATAGCCGGCGGATTATCTTATTTGCTTTGCCTCGCAAGGATGTCATTGCGGTTGACAAATTGGAATCAAACCTAGAGAGCCTGACTGGATTGTCCGACGTCGAGCGCACGGCGCTAATAAAAATGATCGTAGCCTTTCGGTCCAAAGTCGAAGGGGCAGCGGGGCCGGGATTTGCTCTCGTAACTCCGGCGGTGCCAGCACTAGCCCTTGTCGCTCCGGCCGGAGCGGGTGTGGCAGCCGCAGCTCCAATTGATAATAGTAGCGCGACGGGCGAAGCCAACCGCACATTTCGGCTGCCCTCGGAAGCGGAAGCTGTGTTCAGCAAGGACTATCTGCGAATCCGGCAGCGCTACCTGGATTTTTTCTTTTTCAATGGCCTAACATCTTCGGAGCTAGATGTGACTCTGACCGATGGCAAAGTCGTGTTGACCGTCGACAAAGTTACCAAAGCGACATTTGCCGACCAAACATTGTCGATGGGGCAAGCGATGCTGACCTTCGCCGGAGAGGCGAATCTCCTCAAAAACAAGGGAATTTCGCCGGCGGCATCGGAAGCGGCCATCAAGATGCTGCTCGACACCTTCGAAAGGCTGGATGCGGCCGATCAGAAGCTATACGGCGCCTCCAAGGCCGGATTCTTTGTGCGCGACGACATTCATGAAGGAGACAAGATGGGGGTTCCGTGGCCTATCAAGAGCGATATGAATGATTCGCTCCCGAATGGGGATCCACAGGACGCGATGAGCCTCGATCAAACCACCAGTCTATTTGTAGGCTGGTGGGCGATCTCTCGATGGTCCACAGACCCTGACAATGCCAACCTAGCTCGCGAGCAGATCGACCGTGTCATGTCATTCCTGATGGACTCCAAATTCGTCATTCGGCTGCCAAACGGAGGGGGAATTAAGAGCAGCCGCGGACCCGACTTCCGCTACGCTGCGGGATTTCTTTGCAGGATCGCCGAGTTGACAACCGGAAATCTCTATTTTGCCGATGCGAAGATCGATGTATCGATCAAAGGAGATCCAGTTCGCATTCGTGACGATAACCTAGGCGAGTTTGAGCTTCCTGGATTCAGAATTCCTGCCGATATGCCCGCTGTTCTTAGCCACAATGCGCTGCTCGCCCTGGGAGGTCCAGCGGCTATCGTTGCATTAACGGCCCCTCCTAAAGTGAAAATCAGCGTGAGTGATCTCTTTCCCGATTCTGATGATCAGATCAATTTGCCTTGTGCGCATCTGACGGCCCAGCATCCCGGCGGCGACACGAGCAAGATTGTCTGCATTCATATGACCGCCAAGCACCCCGGCGGCGATCCAGGGCCGAACTTGCCTTGCACGCATGTCGTCAAAGTACATCCAAATGGAGACAACTCCCCTTGTATCCATATGACCGCCAAGCATCCTGGTGGAGACAATGGTCCGACGCTTCCCTGCACTCATATCAAGAAGCTTCACGATCACGACACCGTGGAGAAAACCATCAAGATCGGCGGATTTAAGAAGAAGGTGAAGACGGATGTTCCATGCACTCACTTTGGACCAGAGCATCCCGGCGGGCATGAAACCAAAATTCCCTGCGTCCACTTGGTTCCTGCGCATCCCGGCGGTCACACAGTGACCTGTGTTCATACCAAGCTGGAGCATCCGGGTGGGCATCCCTCCACGATTCCTTGTGTGCATCTGGTCAAGCAACATCCCGATGGACACGAAGTAACCGTCCCATGCTTCCATTTGGTTCCGGCTCATCCCGGTGGGCATGGCTTTGATCTGAATAAGCTCACTGTTGAGATTCCGCTGGGCGATAAACTGCATTCGTTTGCTCGGCATATCGCTCTACAGTGTTTGGCTTTTGAACCGACAGTCAATGGCCCCTTGGAAGTGTTCCCCGCCGCGATCCAAAGCGATCATGTTTGGTCGGCTCTGTTGCGCAATCAAGTGATAGGAGATATTCCAGCTCAACTGACTGCCAGCAAAGCCCACCAAGACCGTGCGGCAATTCCGAACGTCGATGGCCCCACCAACATCGGCACAGGATCCTGGGTTCGCCCCAATCGCTGGGAGCGATGCACGGACCTCACACCTGATGGCGGTGGATCCTTTGCGTACAGTGGCATTGATTATCTAAGCTTGGAAGTGCTGATGCGATTGAACGGCATCAGCGAGTAGGGTGCAGGATGCTCAAAGCTACTGCAATTGCGTATGTCCGATTAAGAACCGCCGCCGTTTTCGCGGTGTCGCCACAGTCAAGCCAAATGCGCCGAAATAGACAGCGATTTTCCTTACAAAGTCCCTCCGGTGTTCGTGAACCACGTCGTTGAACTCCGTTATGGCGAACCGCAAGAGACCGCTGTCGAACTGCGAGGTGGAAACGTATCCGAGACTGCTGAACGTTACGGATTCATATCGTTGACTTGACGTCGGAACAGTCGTGCTACATAGCAGGGCGATTGCGTGTTAAGTCGTTATCCGAACAGGACTTTTGCGAGGTAGTCGGCTTCCCATGCGGCGAGGAGTCGTTTGTTTTTGATTCCAAGTTTTTCGGATTTATCGTTTTTCAGCATACTCAGAGCGAAGCGACGGATCACGCTGAGGTTCGCGTCGCTGTGACCTTTGCGGACTCGACAATCGTCTTCGCGGAACGTCACATCCAGTTGCCAGTGAAGACTATTTTCGATTCCCCAATGACTGCGGACGGCATCCGCAAAACGTTTGCCGGAAACATATCGAGTCAGAATGTAGTACCGAATCTCGGTGTGTTCTTTGCCGTCACGAACTGTGATATTTGTCGCCATGCCGATCGCCCGCACGCAATTCCATCGTTCCAGATCTTTGACGGATTCAGGGACAGGACAGATCGCATAAGTGCGGGACTCTTCACGACCATGTCCTTTCTCTGACGAGTCCATCCAGCGGACTTTCGCAGCTTCAAAATCGCTTTCGATAAGATCGTCAAAATGCTGTTCAATGGCGGCAAAGAGCTTGGGCTGATTCTTCTTCACAGCAATGCATGCGTCCGCTTTTTTCTCCACGATCTTCTCGATGATTTCTGTCTGGCAGCCCATCGCGTCAATCGTCACCATTCCGCCGGAAACCTCGATGAAATCCAGCAATTTCGGGATCGCCGTGATCTCGTTGCTCTTCGCGTCGACAACAACCTGACCCAGTGTGATGTGATTCAATGTGGCCCATGCGCTCACCATGTGAATGGCCGATTTGCTGCTCGCGGCGTCGTAACTGCGACGCAGTGTTTTGCCATCAATTGCAATGACCTGGCCCGATGTGATCTCGTGCAGCGAAGTGATCCAGCTCAACAGACATGTCTCAAATTCACGCGGATTGATGGCTCCAATAATGGTATTGAACCGATCATGCGACGGGATGCCTTTACTGAGATCCAGATAACGGGCAAGCCATGCGGCATCCTTGAGTGACCATCTCGCAATCGCCACAAAATCATCCGCGCCGCTGATCACCGCACACAGCGTCATCACGACGACATTCAGTAACGGATACTTCGGCTCGCGTCGCCGAGGGTCCGTTAGATTTTCAAAGTGAACTCGCACATCCGCCACGCCTGCTTCAACGATCATCCGCTGTCTCCATCAGCAGCATCTTAGACCCGATTTGATAACCTCAAATCCGGGCTCTCTGACTGCTTCACAAAGTATCGCAGATTACCCAGTGTGGCGCAATCGCCCTGTGCTACATAGGTAACATTCGGGCAACTTCGGTACACGGGAGGCAAACATGCTTACTAGACACGCACGCCTGAATTAGTGTGCAATGGCGGGGGAAGTTATCCTGAACTGTTGTTTTGCAACCCATTTTTCCTTCCATGTTTTGGGGCGAGAATCGCGTTTGGTAGAGATGGGGCGACCGGTGTAAGTCCAATTGAATGGTTTGGCGAACGTGTTGTTGAAATAGGCGATGAAGTCCAGCATGCGCTGTTTCAACTCGGCAGTCGAACCGAAATTTCCACGACGCAAAATGCGCCCCCTCAGGATGCCGAAAATGGTTTCAATCTGGTTCAGCCATGACGAATGTAATGGGAGGTAGACACAGCGGACTCGGTGACTTTTGTCGGACAGAAATTCCTGACGCGACTTCATGGATTTGAGCGTTCCGCTGCGGTCTTTCTTCCCGAGCAGCGACTGTGGAATGCCTTCAAGGTCGGCGACGTAACGAACCAGTTCTTCGCAGCAATGAATGTTCAGTTGATCCACGATGAACACCCAGCCCGCTGTCGGATCGGTTTGAACCGTGTGGAAGATATGCCACAGGAAGTCCGTGTTGGTGCGCGTGGCGCGAATCGTCGGAGCGATCATCTGACCTTCGACCACGTCCCAGTTGCCGATCAGACAGACAGTGCCGTGTCGTCCATATTCGAACTCAATTCGTTCCGG
>Ga0154020_10007710_pt1 | contig 12528 bp, 14 predicted proteins | sample Klosneuvirus_201_FD_109709 | JGI IMG/M metagenome (GOLD analysis project Ga0154020, IMG submission 109709) | Active sludge microbial communities from wastewater, Klosterneuburg, Austria - Klosneuvirus_20160825_MG | ecosystem: Engineered > WWTP > Aerobic digester > Activated sludge | place... | reverse complement strand
CTTCCGGGACCTTCACGTTCACCTTCCCGTCCAGCGTGGGCACCTCCACACTGGCGCCCAACGCGGCCTGCGGGAAGCTCACCGGAACCTCACATATGACGTCGTAATCTTCGCGCGTGAAGAAATCATGCGGCTTCACCCGCAACACCACGTACAAATCCCCCGGCGGTCCGCCGCGCGCCCCGGTTTCTCCCTCACCAACCATGCGCAGCTTGGTGCCGTCACTCACGCCCCCGGGCACCTTCACCTTCAACTTCTTCTTCTGCTCCACGCGGCCATTGCCGGTGCAGTTGGTGCACGGGTTGTCCACCACCACGCCAGAGCCCTGGCACGTCGGACACGTCCGTGAAATCGCAAAAAAGCCCTGCGTGACCCGCACCTCTCCAACGCCACCACACTGCGCACAGTTGCGCGGCCGCGTGCCCGCCTTGGCTCCGCTGCCGCTGCACGTTTCACACGTCCCCAACCGCGGAATGGTGATTTCCTGCTCGGTGCCAAACGCCGCCTGCTCAAACGTGATGTCCATGGTGTAGCGAAGGTCGCTGCCACGCTCGACGCCACCGCGCCGCCGGCCACCACCGCCGCCGCCAAACAACTCCCCAAACAGGTCCCCAAAGATGTCCTGGATGGACGGGCCGTTGGGCCCAAATCCAAATCCCTCGGCACCAGCAGCACCGCCCAATCCCTGGTGACCCCAACGGTCAAATGCCGCGCGTTTGTCCGGGTCCGCCAGCACGGCGTACGCCTCGCTGGCCTCCTTGAACTTCTCCTCAGCCTCTTTGTTGCCGGGGTTCTTGTCGGGGTGGAACTGGTGGGCCAGCTTGCGGTACGCGCTCTTGAGCGTCTTGTCGTCCACGTCCTTGGGCACCCCAAGGACCTCGTAATAATCCCGCTTCTGCTGGCTCATGGCGCTTCCATCCAAGGTGCTTGGTGCTGTTGCATCCCTGCCAATTTTTTGAGGGCGGCCCCCATACAGCCGGGAGCGGCCGGCAAGCTAGGGACCGCGCCAACCCGCGGCAACCCGGTCTGGCCCGCCATACGCCACGCCCACGGTGACGGCGGGCGCGTGTCCAGGCTGACCCCTGGCCCGCCGGGCAAAAGACGCCTAACTGTGGGGACGCATGCACCGCGTTGCCACCCACGTGCTGTTGTGGATCGCCGTTCCCGTCCTGGGCATGGGGTGCACGCATACGCTGGTGACCCGGTTGCCCGCGCTGCCACAGGCACAACCGGTGGCCCAGCCACCGCTGGTGGCGTTGCTGGGCGTGCGTGACCTGCGCCTCCAGAAGGGCGGCGGAAAGACACACAAAGAAGAGCGCTTCACCACCTCGCCGCCGGCGGATCCGTATTTCTACCGCCGCTCGCCCGTCCCCATGGACCCGTGGAACCGGTATGACCCCGTGCCACCGCCCATGACGCGCCCGCCGGATGACGTGCGCCTGAGGCCCACTGGAGAACTTGGCGTGGATGAGGTGGCCATTCCGCTGCTGGATGGTTTTGCCCAGCGCTTCCGGGAGCGCCTGGGAGACGCGGCTCTGAGGGACGCCTCAGATGACCCGCTGGCCGAAGACCCCGACGCCACGCGCGCCACCGCGTTCCTCACCCGCTATCCCAGTTACGCCGCCGCGGTGTGGCTGGAGGTCACCGCCGCCAACGCCCAGCTTCCGGACATGACCACGCTGGCGGGAATCATGACCATGGCCGCGTGCTGCACCGGCGGGTTGTTTGCGCTGGCGTTCCTCATCCCACTTTCCCTGGACACCCCCGCCGAGCTGCGCGTACGCGCCTACCTGGTGCGCCGGGACCGCCCGCTGGAAGTGGTGGCAGCCGCCGTGGGAGACAAGCGCACCGTGGAAGCGCGAGGGTCCGCGGGATTTGACGTGGACCGGTTCCGGGCGGATGTGGCAGACCTGCTGGCCCACCATGCCGGGCTGCGCCTGGCGGATGAACTGGCAAACAACCTGGCCCCGGCTGGAGAATGGTGAATCCAATGAACGTGCGCCGCGTGGTGGGCTGGGGTTGTGCACTTGGAGCCGGAGCTTTGTTGTACTCCGCGGCGCCGGCGCACGGGCAGGGCGTCCCAACCTGGGCCCCCCACGTTGCCGAACGCCCCGACGCCGGCTCCACCGCCGGTGGGTCCGGGTCCTCTCCGGCCAATGTGGCCCGCGCGCGCATCCCGTTCCGCCGTGACGCCGGACCGCAGCAGCCACTGCAGACCGACCGTTGGTACACCGAGCCGCTGGAGTTCTTCTTGGGATTTAATCCGCTGGAGCCGTCTCCAGAGGAACTGGCCCGCAAAGCGGACGGAGGGACCCAGGCCGCGTCCAAGGCCACACCCGCACGCGTGCCGGAAGCGCCTGCTGCTGCCGAGGCCGATGGCGGCAGGCCTGTTGGACCCAGCGGCGGACCCAGCGTTGGAACCGCAGACGGTGGTTGACCGTACAGGAGTTATGTCAACTTCAACGCTGGGCTTGCTTCCGTGGACCCTGGTTGGGGTGCCTGGGGTGGGGCCGTCCCGGGAACGCGCCTTGTGGGCCGCCGGCGGCTGGAACCGGGAAGCACTTCCAGAAGCGCTGGCGGTGGTGGGGGTGAAGGGTCCGCGTGCCGGGGAGGTGGTGGCCCACGCGCGCCTTTTGGATGCCGCCGTTGCCAAGCGGGATGTCGCAACGCTGTGGAACATGCTGCCCACGCGGGAACGGTGGCGGGTCCTTCCGCTGGTGCTGGAGGATGCCGCGTGTGTGGACATAGAGATGGATGGGTCTGACGGCCCGGAATCCATCACCGCGGTGTGCGTGCGGACCCGGACCCAAGCCGAATGTTGGCTCAAAGGGATGCCGGATTGGACCGGCGGATTGTTGGCCCGCAGCCAGGCGCTCATCAGCTTCAATGGACAGGCGTTTGACGTGCCGCAGCTGCGCAAGCGCTGGCCGGAACTGCCGCTGCCCAGGGTGCATGTGGACCTGGTTTCCCTGGCGCGGCGCACCAAGCTCCAGGGAGGCCTCAAGGCGCTGGAGCGGCTGGCGGGCTGGGAACGCGCGCCGCACGTGGCGGAGTTGCGCGGCGGAGACGCGGTGGGCCTGTGGGGGCGCTGGGTGGCGTCCCAGGACCGCGCCGCGCTTCAGTTGTTGTGCGAATACAACATGGAGGACGTCTGGAGCCTCCCGTACCTGGCCGCGTGGTTCCATGACAGCCTGGTGGGACGGCTTTCTGCGGCGCCTATGGCTGCGGGCGCACCCAAACCCGGGCCGCTGTTGGACCCGTGGCAGACCCGCGGAGACGCGGGCCCCATGATGTTGGGCGCCGTGGCGGCCGCAATGGCTGGTTTGCGCTGAAACCCAGGCTCAGCGCTTTTTCTTCTTGGCCTTCTTTTTGGTGGCCTTGGTCGCCTTGGTGGGCTTGGCGGGCGCCGGCGCCGGCGCGGCCGCCTTGGGGGCCTCCAGTTCCAGCGCGGTGGTCAGCAACGTGGTCACACCGCCGTCCGCGCCGCCAAGCTGTTCCCAGGAAACCTCGGCTGGGCCACCGGCACCGGGTTCGGTCACGGTCAACTGGGCCACGGCACCACCGTCCGCGCCAGCCGCGGAAAACTCCACCGCAAGCTTCCCGCCAGCCTTGAGGGCCGCTTTGGCCGCCAGGGACTTGGGGGCCACACCAGGAAACCAGCCCCGAAGCGTGACCGGCGCAGCCACCGGACTGGAACCGGCCTGGATGGGGCTGGTCCCGCCATCCATCACCCAGACCACCGTGTAGCCAGGGCCAGCGTCCGGCGCGGCGGCCGTTGCGGGGCCGGCCTCGGCGCCAGCTTCAGGTGCTGCGTCCTTTTTGCAGCCGGCCGTCAGGGACATGGCCAGCGCCAACAATCCACCCACCACAAGCTTCAGGTTCATGGGCTGGCCGCGTAGCACAACTTCCCGGGTGCGCGGTTCAGGAAAAACAACCCGCGGCCGGTTTGGGTGGCTGTGTGTGGCCGGGTCTGGGCCGTTTCCAAAGACCTCCGGCGCCTGGCCGGGAACCTCAAAACGCCCCGGTTTTCCGCCCAACGCAGAGTCCGATAATCAACGTTATGTAAACTTTATATCTGGGATGACGACGGGGGCTTCCATAGAGCCCGCCTCTGCGCGCGCGGGCTACCCCCCGCCAAGCTGCAACGCGTTTCACCCCTGCCAGCCATGGGCATGGATGCCTGGGCCTGGGGGGTTGGTGGCCGGGAGAGCCGCAAGCCGGCACAGCGCTGTCTCGGGTGATAAGGCAACGCAGCCGGGCCCGGGTCACCGCGGCGCGTGACACTTGATGCATTCCCAAAGCGGCGCGTTGGAGGTCTCAAGGCCGCCATCCACCACGTTGGGCCGGTGCTTCTTTGGCCGTGCCGGCGGATGGTTGGCTCCCAGCGGCTTGCCTGGAGCGCCTTTGGCCACCGCGTCTGGCCAGTTGTGGCAGCTCAGGCACATGGTGTCGTCCTTGAGGCCTTTGTGCTGCTCCCTGGGTCCCATCATGGGCGGGCCCTGCAGGCTGGACAGCCAGAAAAACGTCCCCACCACCGCGGCCATGCCCACGGCAAAAATCAGCGTCCTTTTGGTCCGGTTGGTTGGCGGCGTGGCGGGCTGTTCGGCCATGGGTCAGCTTCCTGTGGATTCCACAGGCGCCTGCCTGTGGAGAGTTCTGTGGAAAGGTGGATTGTCTGGGCCATAAATACCGTCAACGTCGCCCATGATAACCAATAACAATCATACGCTTGAGCTGCATCCTTCAAGCTGCTTGGGAGCCATGCTTTCCGCTGTGGAAACCCGCACGCCGGCTGGGGTCCGCCGCAGACAATGGCGCCTCAATGACCCCACCGCCCAGACACCGGCTCCCGCGATAGAACACCGCGGATTGGCCTGGCGCCACGGCAAACTGGGGCTGGTCAAAGAACACCATGACCCGCCTGTCCGCCAGCCGCTCCACCCGGGCCACCGCCGGGGTATGCCGCGCCCGAATCTGCACGTCCACCACATCCCCCAACACGTTTTCCAGTTCCCCGGGGTCCAACAACCAACTCACATCCCGGGCCAACAATCCGCCAGAGTTCAGCTCCTCCTGTGGACCCACCAGCGCCTGGCCCGTCCCCGAATCCACCTGCAGCACATACAACCGCTGCGTGGACGCAATGTTGAGCCCCTTGCGCTGGCCCACCGTGAGCGTGTGGACCCCTTGGTGCTGGCCCATCTGGCGGCCCGTTGAGTCCACAAAAGCGCCTTCTTGACGGCCTTTTCCATCCCATTGTTCAACCAGGGACGCGGCCCCGGTCTGAGGAACAAAACAGATATCCTGGCTGTCCGGCTTGTCCACCACCGGGAGCCCAAGCCGGCCCGCGTGGGACCGGACCTCGGCCTTGGTCATGTCACCCAGCGGGAATTCGGTGGCGGTCAACGCCGCCTTCCCAATGGCGTGCAAAAAGTACGTCTGGTCCCGGTCCAGGTCCGCCGGCCGGTGGAGCTCGGCGCCGTGTGGGCCGGCCACCTTGCGTACGTAATGCCCCGTGGCCAGCGTGGCCCCCAGCGCCTGCGCGCGCTCCAGCAGGTGGCCAAACTTCAGCTCGGTGTTGCAGGTAACGCACGGGATGGGTGTGAGACCCGCGCGGTAGGCCGCCGCAAAAGCGTCCACCACCGTGCGGGCAAACAGCTCCTGCGCGTTGAACACGTAGAACGGGATGCCCAGGATGGCCGCCACCCGCCGGGCGTCCATGGCGTCATCCACGCTGCAGCACCGCCGCACATCCGCCGGGCCTTCCCGGTCCGGAGCCAGTTTCAGGGTGATACCCAGCACCTCATGCCCGGCCTCCTTGAGGAGCCCAGCCATGACGCTGCTGTCCACCCCACCGCTGAGCGCCGCCACAAGCTTCATGGGTCCATCCCGTTGAAGGCGTTTGCCTTTGGGCCCGGTCAGTCTTCCGGAGCATCCTTGAGCGGGACAATGTAGCGCGCGGCCCGGGTGCCAACCTTGCCCAACAGCTTCCACCCGTCACCCACGGTCACCACCGTCTCACCGCCCTCCTCTTTCACCACGCCCTTCTTCTTGAGGAACACCATGGCCTGGTCCGTCAGGTAGGGGCGGTCCTTTTCCTGCTCCACCTTGTGCAGGTGGGCGTAAGGGAGGAAATCAGCCTTTGCGCGGTCAAACATTCCAACAATCTTCTTGGCCATGGTGGGTCCCGTTTCTTGTCTTCCAACGTGGTGCTTCAACTGTTGATGTGGTGCGGACCGGGTGTGGACTCAGCCCTCGTCATCCGGCTTGGCGTCATAGAAACTGGGTGACACCGTCCCCGGGTCCAGAGGCTGCTTGGGCGCGTCTTTGAGGACCACCCGGCTGACCCGGTCCAACGCCACCGTCACATACCTCAGGTCCGTGCGCAGGTAGATGTCTTCACCATCCGTTCCCTGCAGCGTCCCCCGGTAGACAATCCCGTTGGCGTAGACCTCCACTTCCTTGTTCTTCATGGCTTCCAGGCTCTTGGGGTCCAGCCCCGCATTGGGAGGATCCCGCCGCGGCACCGTGGCCACCAGGTCCACCGGGACCGTCCCCACCGCCGGGAATTCCCCGCTCTGGCCCTCCCCCAACATCACGCCCATGGGCTGCGGCGGGTTGTCCTTCTTGGTGCCGTCGTTCATGCGCGCCCACCCTTGAGCCGGGCCATGACCGTGGCCAGGTTGCGCCGGGCGCGCTCGTCCAGGGCGGTGAACTCCAGGCCCATGCCGCCGCTGGGACGGTCCAGCTCACCAAACGCGCTCACCCACTTCACGCGCGCCGGCAGGGACAGCGGCATGTTCGAATCCGGGACGGAGAAATGCACCATCACCGGGTCTCCCACCTCCAACGGCTGGCTGGTGTGGATGAACATGCCGGTGGCGCTCAGGTTCTCCGCCATCTCACTGCGGGTGCGTCCCACCGTGCTGTATTCCACCCGCACACTGAACGGCAGCCGGTCATTGCGCCGCTTGTCCCGCCCGTTCTCCTCGCGGTTGAGCGCGCGCAACCGGGCCAGCCGGTCTTCCGGCGTGGACGGGTCCGGCGGCGGCGGCGGAGCCAGATGCACCGGCGCCTTGGCCACAGGGTCTGCCACCAACGTCACCGCCGCCCCGCCGCCTTCCGCGTGTTCCACCGCGTCTGCCGGGAGCCGGCCCACCGCCTTGAGGTCTTCCGCCGTCACCTTGCCCAACAACCCGCGCGCCGGGCTTTGACCGCCTTGCGGCGTGCCCACCTTGGCCAGAAAACCCATCACGCTGGGCGTGGGTGTCCCCTGCCCCGCGGCGTTGGCTCCTTTCGCGCTGCGCGCGCGTTTGGCCGGTTCGGAGGCCACCGCCACAACGTCCTGGGACGCTTCCGGCGGTGGCGGGTCTTTTTTGGGCGCCATCCAGGGTGCGTCCATCTTGGCGCCCCAGTCCGATTGTTCCCCGGTGGTGCTGTGCGGGTTCTGCGGTGCCGCGGCTGGCGTGGCGGGCGCGCCCTTTTTGTTCTTCTTCTTCTTGCTCATGGCGTTTCACCCGCCGCACCCAGGTTGGGCGGCACTTCACCCTTCATCACGGGTGCGCCACGTTTGTCCGCCGGGGCGGCCCGTGGCGTCAACAGTTCCTCGGCCAGCTTGAGGTAGTCCATGGCCGCTGGTGACCCCGGAGCAAACTCAATGACCGGCACCTGTGCGCCCACGCTCTTCTCAACGTCCACGCTGTCCCGGATCACCGTCTCAAAACAGTAATCCGCAAACAGCGCGGTGGCCGCCGCTTTGACTTCCCGGCTCACCGTCTGGCCGGCCTTGAACCGTGTGATGAGACAGCGGATGTCATAGTCCACGCCGGTCTCTTCAAAGATGTCCTTGAGCGTCTCGGCCAACATCCTGACGCCGTGGATGGAGAAATAGCCCACGGCAATGGGGATGAGCACCATGTTGCACGCCAGGAACGCATTGAGCGTGAGCTTGCCCAGGCTGGGCGGGCAATCCAGCACAATCTCGTCGTATTTGTCCTGCACGGCCTTGAGCTTGCCGGCCAGCACCAGGTTGGGGAGGCTGTAGGTGCGCTCCAGCTCGCGCTCGGCCAGGGAGAGGCGCAGGTTGGAGGGCACAAACCAGAGGTTGCCATTGGCGCTCTTGAGATCGCGCGCCACCGCCACGTCCTGCACGCCCACGCCGCGTTCGGTCAGCAGGTCGTAGGTGGTCTTCTGCGCGCCCTCGGTGTCAAACCCGGTGCCAATGCCGCAGTGCCCCTGCGGGTCCAGGTCCACCAGCAACGTCTTGCGCCCCGCGCGTGCCAGGGCCGCGGCCACATTGATGCTGGTGACCGTCTTGCCCACGCCACCTTTTTGGTTGGCCACCGCAATGACCCGCGCCATGCAAACCACTCCCTGCCCGACCCCGCAAAACGCCTGCGCCGGGCGCGCGCAGTTAGCAGCGCGTGTGAAGGGCTACAACTGGCCTTTCCTTGGGTCCTTCAGTCAGCGCACCCGCACGGCCAGGGCCAGCCCTTCCCCCGTGGGCAGCAGCGTTCCCTTGAACACCGGACCATCCACCGCCGCCGCATTGAAGGCACGCATGGCGTCCACCGTTTCCCGTGGCGTGTCTGACGTGGCCAGCCGGTTGGATCGACCCACCGTGCCCCACAAAAACACATTGTCCGCCAGCAACATCCCACCCACCTTCAGGTGCTGGGCGGCCCACGCCAGGTAGGCGGGATAGGCCTGTTTGTCGGCGTCAATGAACATCAGATCAAACGGCCCTTCCTTGGCCACCCGGGAAAGCGTGTCTGCGGCCTGCCCCACGTGGATGTGCGCGCGCTGGGCATAACCGGCCTGCGCAAACGTGTCGCGCGCCACCGCGGCGTGGGCGGGGTCCAGTTCACAGGTGTGGAGCACGCCGTCTTGCGGCATCCCGCGCAGCAGGCACACACCCGAGTACCCCGCCAACGTCCCCACCTCCACCGCCTTGATGGCGCCAGAGGCCAACGCCAGCACCGTGAGATGGCGCCCGTCCACGGCGGAGACATGGATGTCCGGCAACCCCGCCGCCGCCGCCCGCCCGCGTATCCCCGTCAACACGGGATCCTCGCCGCCACACAGCGCCACCGCGTAGTGGGCGGTGGTGGGATCCACGCAGGAGAATGCTTTTTCGGCGGTGGTGGTCATGGGGCTCCACATCAGGTGCTTGGGGGGGGCCGGCAATGTGCTAGACCGCGCGCACGGCATCAACTGGGAACCAACGCGGAGGACGCCATGGACAAGGTGGTAGGCAGCGCGGCAGAGGCCATTGGGGACATCCGGGACGGCGCGGTCATCATGGCCGGCGGTTTTGGGTTGTGTGGAAACCCCGAAAATCTCATTGCCGCCATCAAGGCGCGCGGCATCAGGAACCTCACCATCATCAGCAACAACTGCGGCACCACAGACAAGGGCCTGGGCGTGCTGTTGGCCGCCGGCCAGGTGGCCAAGATGGTGAGCAGCTACGTGGGCGAGAACAAGGAGTTTGAGCGGCGCTTCCTCAACGGGGAACTGGAGGTGGAGCTCAACCCGCAGGGCACCCTGGCCGAACGCATTCGCGCCGGTGGCGCCGGAATCCCCGCGTTCTTCACGCCCACCGGGTACGGCACCTGGATCAGTGATGGGGGTGTGCCGCAGCTCTACGCCAAGGACGGCAAGAGCGTGCTCAAGGTGAGCGCCAAAAAAGAAACGCGGGAATTCAACGGCCGCATGTGCGTGCTGGAGACCGCGTTGACGGCGGACGTGGCCATTGTGAAGGCGTGGAAGGGGGACCGCCACGGCAACCTGGTGTTCCGCAAGACGGCGCGCAACTTCAATCCCATGATGTGCATGGCCGCCAAGGTCACGCTGGCCGAAGTGGAGCAGTTGCTGGACGTGGGCGAGCTGGACGGTGACCACGTGCATGTACCCGGCATCTACGTGCAGAAAATCTTCCGCGGGACGGCGTATGAAAAACCCATTGAGCAGCGGACTGTGCGTCCCCGGCTTGCGGTTTGAGGAGGAGAAACCATGAGCGCGGAAAAAGACATCAAGGAAACCATTGTGCAGCGCGTGGCCCGGGAGATGAAGGACGGGGACTACGTGAACCTGGGCATTGGGCTTCCCACACTGGTGCCCAACTACCTGGCCCCCGGCGTGGAAGTGGTGCTGCAGAGTGAGAACGGCATGTTGGGCGTGGGCGCCTTCCCGTATGACGGGGAAGAAGACCCGGACCTCATCAACGCCGGCAAGCAGACCGTCACCGAGGTGAAGGGCACCTCCTACTTCAGCAGCGCGGACAGTTTTGCCATGATTCGCGGCGGGCACGTCAACGTGACCGTGCTGGGCGCCATGCAGGTCAACCCGCGGGGAGACCTGGCCAACTGGATCATTCCCGGCAAGATGGTGAAAGGGATGGGCGGGGCCATGGACCTGGTGGCCGGCGCCCGTCGCGTCATTGTCGCCATGGAGCACACCGCCAAGGGTGCCCCCAAGCTGCTGCAGGAATGTACGCTGCCGCTCACCGGGAAGGCCGTGGTGGACATGGTGGTGACCGAACTTGGCGTGTTCCAGATTGAGCGCGGCAAGGGCATGGTCCTCACCGAGATTGGTCCCGGCGTCACCGTGGAACAGGTGAAGGCCGCCACGCCGTGTGAATACACCGTGGCCGCAGACCTCAAGCCCATGCACCCCTAAACGTTCTCGTTGTCACAGCGGCTCGGGCGGCTTCTGGTCCTGGTGCGCCAGCTCGCGGATGGCGCGCGCCTTTTCCATCCCGGTACCGCCGCCACCCTTCCCTCCCAACACCCGTTGCGCGGGATAGATGCTGCGGTGGCCCGTGAGCAGGTAGGCCACCACGCTCACCACGAGCACATGCGGAAACACCGCGGCGCCAAGCAATTCGGCGGCCATGATGGACAACGCCAGCGGCGTGTTTGACGCCGTGGCAAACACCGCAGCCATGCCCACGCCCGCCGCCAACCCCAACGGAATCTCCAACAGCCGCCCCAGCACATTGCCCAGCGTGGCGCCCACAAAAAACAACGGCGTGACCTCACCGCCCAGAAACCCTGATGCCAGCGTGACGGCGGTGAACACCAGCTTTGCGGCAAACGCGTAGACCGGAAGCTCCGGGTCGGTGAAGGCCTGCACCATCATGGGAACACCCAGGCCCAGGTAATCACTGGTTCCCGCCGCCAGCCACATGCCCACCACCACCAGGCCCCCCAGCGCCATGCGCAACGGCAGGCGCGGAACCCGCTTTTCCAACAGCGCCTTGAGCCGGTGGGTGAGCTCCATGAACGTGGTGGTGACCAACGCCACCGCCACGGCAAACACGGCCCATTTGAGCAGCAACAACGGCGTCACCGGCGTGGTGCCCAACAACGGGTACGCGGTGTGTTCAATGCCCCAGGCGCGCGTGGTGAGGTCCCCCACCACGGCGGCCACCAGTGCCGGAACCAGCGCGTCATATTCAATGCGTCCCAGCACCACAAACTCCAGGCCAAACACGGTGCCGGCCAGCGGCGTTCCAAACACGCTGCCAAACCCGCCCGCCACGCCAGAGGCCAGCAGCTGACGCCGCGTGTGTTTGGACACCTTGAGCCGGTGGGACAACGCGTCGGTGAGGCTGGCGCCCATCTGGACCGCCGTGCCTTCGCGGCCGGCGCTGCCGCCAAACAAGTGCGTCAACACCGTCCCCAGAAGCACCATGGGCGCCATGCGCAGCGGAAGCTCCGGGCCGTTGTCATGGATGGTGTCAATGACCAGGTTGTTGCCGGCTTTGATGGACGCGCCGTGGCGTTCGTAGAGCCACCCCACCACCAGGCCGGCCAGGGGCAACGCGTAGATGAGGCGCGGCTCGGTGCCGCGGGTGGCCGTGGCCACGTCCAACAGCCACAGGAACAGCGCAGACGCGGTGCCGCACAACACACCCACGGCAGTTCCCAGGGCGGTCCACTGCGCAAGGGAGGCAAAGCGGCTTTGGAGTGTCACGTGGGCCCCTGGTCCTTCTCTGTGGCGCGGGGCTCGGTGAAGACGCTCCTACGGCCACCGTGATGCCGGTGTGCGCGTAGGAGTCATTGGCTGCTCCAGGCAGCGGGCATCGGCGGACTCCACCGCCATTGATGTGTTGTGAGTCTTGGGGACCAGCACGGTGATGTCAACAAAACGGCTGTGCGGTCCCGTGCAGCAACTACATGCTGGCGCTGCTTCCGCTGCCACCGGACGAACCGGCGGCACTGCTGCCCGCGCCGGATGAAGCCGCCGCGCTGCTGGATTCCACGCTGCTGCTGCTTGCGGCCGCACTGCTGGAGTCCACACTGCTGCTCACCACCGCGGATGACGACGACACGACCACGCTGCTGGACGGCGCGGCACTGCTGCTCAGCGGTGCGGAGGATGAAGACACCACCGCGCTGGAGGATGACACCACCGCGGAGGATGAGGACACCACGGCGCTGGAGGAACCCGCCACCGACGAAGACCCCGCCACCGACGAAGAACCCGCCGCGGATGAACCGGCCGCGCTGGAAGACCCACCGACCG
>Ga0154020_10007709_pt1 | contig 12528 bp, 14 predicted proteins | sample Klosneuvirus_201_FD_109709 | JGI IMG/M metagenome (GOLD analysis project Ga0154020, IMG submission 109709) | Active sludge microbial communities from wastewater, Klosterneuburg, Austria - Klosneuvirus_20160825_MG | ecosystem: Engineered > WWTP > Aerobic digester > Activated sludge | place... | reverse complement strand
CGCTAGAGAAACGCGTCGAAGAACTGCAAAAAGAGGTGCGACGATGACGAACACCATATTTTGGAATATCGACACGCAATACGACTTCATGCGTGATGACGCATCGCACAAGGGCAAGCTTCCCGTTCCTGGCGCGCGTGGGATTGAAGAAAATCTCGAACGATTGACCCAGTACGCGCGCGTCAACGGCATCAAGGTCGTGAACACCGCCGACTGGCACACGTTCGCAAGCAAGGAGTTCAGCCAGACGCCCGATTACGTCGCGACCTTCCCACCACACTGCATCATGCACACACCGGGTGCGAAATTTATCCCCGCGACCACACCCGTCAACGCATACGACGTTGACTGGCGCGCAAAAGACATCGACGAACGCGAAATCCATGGCCGACGCAACATCACTATCTACAAAGACGCATTTGACGCCTTCGACGGCAACCCACATACGGGAAAAATTGTCGATCTTCTAAAGCCACAACGCGCGATCGTCTACGGAGTCGCGACGAACTACTGCGTCGACAGCGAAGTGCAACGACTCCTTGAGCGCGGGATCGACGTGCACGTGGTGACGGACGCGATGAAAGCCATCGTGACGCCGGAAGGAACGATTCCGATGCCGACCGGGCGATTCTACGGCAGTGTTGAGGAGTTCATGAACCGAGAATGGCGCGCGAAAGGAGTGCATCTTGAAACAACCCTCAGCGTCGAGCGCTTGCTTGCAGGGAGGTGAACACATGACGAACGTAACCTTACGACCGACCAGAGCAACCGACCTGGACACCCTCATGACATGGGTGAACGACCCCGACGTGACCGGACGCTTCGCACGGTTGGGACACGTGACGCGCGAAGAGGAACAGCAATACCTCGATCGCATCTCAAAAAGCGAGCGCGACCGTCTCTACGCTGTTGAAGACGAGCACGGTGAGATGATTGGCACTGCCGGGTTACACGACATTGACCCTGAGAACCGCACCGCGCGCTTTGGCATCATCATCGGCCGCAAGGACCGCTGGAACGGCGGGTACGGCCGCTCGACCATCACCGCACTGCTCAACGAAGCATATACGACGGGCCTGAAAGAAGTCTGGGGCGTCACACGCACCGACAATGCACGCATGCGCCATCTCCTTGCACAATCCGGTTTTCGCGAGGACGCGTACCTCCCCGCGCGCTACTGCCAAGCCGGAACCTGCCACGACATGGTGCATGAAGTCTACCGCATCGGGGAGGCAGGCGCATGACGGACTACCGCATCGCGATGGCGCAGACGCAACCCACCACGGGAGATCTCGAAAGCAACGTCACGCAGATCCTGAGCGGCATCACGCGTGCGAAAAACGAGCATGCGGATATCGTCGTCTTTCCGGAAACAAGCATCACGGGGTACTGTTGCGGCGCTCTTTTTGAGCAAGAGGCGTTCGTCAACTACAACAAGCGCTTCCTCACAGAGATCATTGCACCAGCAGTCCCTCATGACTTGGTCGCTATCGTCGGGTATGTTGATGTCAAAGGCACTCGCCGTGACGGTCACCCGGATATCGCGAACAGTGTCGCAGTCATCCAAGACGGTCACGTTATCGGGACGTACGATAAAATGCTCCTCGCGAACGGAAACCACCACGAGGACAAGAAATATTTTACTCCTGGCCTTGAGGCGAAGGTGTTTGACGTCACAGTCCGCGGTCAGACACTCCGCATCGGCACACCTATTTGCGAGGATATCTGGAAAGAAGACCACGATCGTGACATCATTGGTGAGATGCGTGAGAAGGGCGCTGAACTCATTATCTGCCCGAACTACAGTTATTTCTTCTACGGCAAAGATACACATCGCAAAGAAATCTGCGCAAGCCAAGCCAAAGAGAACGATGTACCCATCGTATACCTGAACACCAGCGGTGTGGGAGATATCGTCAAGAACATCATGATTTACGACGGCGGCAGTTTCGCGGTTGACCGAACCGGTGCCATCGTTGGCCAAGCGAAGCGTTTCGGCGCAGATTTCCACGTCGTCGACTTCAAAGATGGTACAGGGAGTCCCGTACCGCACAAGCCCACACCGTCAAAGATGGAAGAGATCCTCGACGCACTCGTGTTTGAACAACGAGAGTTCTATCGCACGCTTGGCATACCCAACTGCCAGGTGCATATGAGTGGTGGGATCGACAGTGCGGTCGTTGGTGCGATAGCAGTTGAAGCGATGGGGAAGGAACACGTCGTTTTCATCACGAACCCGACAAACGACAACGGCACGATTACGAAAGGGAATGCACAACATATCGCCGATACCCTGGGCGTACCGCTCCACTGGCAACCGACGCAAGCGGCATACGAGACGCTCGTCAAAGGATTCCGCGATGCGTTTAAGGCAGAACCGGACAACGTTGCGAAAGGAAATATGCAAGCGCTTCTGCGCACCGCGCAAGGACTCACCAGCACCCGGCATTTCAAAAGCGCCATCGCGGCAACGGGCAACCACACGGAAATCGTGCACGGGTGGTCCACATTCCACGATATCGGCAGCGTGGGCGCACACTCACCACTTGGTGACTTAACAAAAGTGGAAGTGTTCGAGATTGCGGATCATATTAACCGCCGCGCTGGGCACGAAATCATTCCCAAGGGACTCTATGATGGCACCGTACCCCCGATGGCGGAACTCGCGGACGCAAAAGAAGATCCGTTCGACTACTACGTGATTTCGGGAATTGATGCGGAAATGATCCGCAACCGCAAGAGCGTCGACGATATCATTCAAGCATACCGCCGCCACACGCTCACCGCAGAATTCTTCCCGCCCGGACCCGACGGGAAAGACGTGTACGCGCGCGTGGATCTCAAAGGGTTCGCCGACGCGACATGGGATGCGTTCGAGCGCTCGAAGCGCAGCGTGTTCAAAGCCGCGCAAGCGGCACCCATCGTCATCATCAGTCCGCGCAGTCGAGGATTTAGCGACCGTGAGACCATCATCAACCGGTACGCGGGCTGGTATGATCTTGAGCATGCGAAAACACGCATCGGAGGGAACGCATGAGCGCACGAACAGGGTACCAGAGTCCGACGAGTACGACGGATGCAATCATTGAGTATCAGCAAGGGACACGCAGCGGTATTGTGCTCATCACACGACGCAATCCACCGCACGGGCTCGCACTCCCGGGCGGGTTTCATGAGTACGGTCTCACGCTTGAAGAGAACGCTGTGAAGGAAGTGAAAGAAGAAACGGATCTTGAGTTTCGTATCGAAAACCCAAGTCGACCGTGGACGTACTCGAGTCCCACGCGCGACCCACGCGGGCATATGATTGGACATGTGTTTTTCGGCACGGGCAGGGGAACCTTGCGCGCGGGCGATGATGCGGCGGGCGCACACGTGTACGCGCACGACGAGGTCAAGCGGATGATCGCTCGCCATGATGCTGGTGAACCCGTCTTTGCCTTCGATCATGCACGTATCCTCGCAGACTATCTCCTCTTTCGTGGGGTGCGCTAAACCATGGAACTCGGCCGCACGGGATTCGTTGGCAGGTTCAAGCCCTTACATGAGGGTGCCGCCCGAGCCCTTGATGCGCTGTGCGAGCAGGCAAGCGAAGCGATCATCGGCATCGGAAGCGCGAACAAGTACAATCAGCGCAATCCGTTTACCGCCAACGAAGTACGAGGCATGCTCGACGCGTATCTCGCGCCGCGACACACGAACTATCGCATTATCGAGATCCCTGATTTCGCGCACCTGCCAGGGATGAGTGATGGTGCACCGTGGGCCACGCACGTGCGTGACGCGTACGGGACGCTTGATACGTTCGTGACGGGCAACCCGTTCGTGCAGCGACTTTTGACCCCAACATACAATATCATTCATCCATCAAACATCATCGAGCGCGAAAAATGGATACGATTGCGCGCAACGGATGTTCGCATCGCAATGGCACGCGGTGACGGATGGGAAGGACTCGTCCCTGTGGAGGTTGCCACATACCTCAAAGAGCGAAAGCTCGATGAGCGATTTCGTGCTGAGTTCGGCCTCGCGACACTCGGGCTGCTTGCGAGCGGTACGCCATCTGAGGACGCCGCACAAGAGCAGACACATGCACAGGAGGTGACTGCATGGTAAGTCTTGGCAATTATGACATCGTCCGTCTCATTGGCGAAGGGGGTTTTGGTCGAACCTACGAGGGGCGGCATCGGTATCTTGGTGAAAAAGCATGCCTCAAGCAAAATATCAATATCACCCCTGAAGATGAGAGCCTCCTACGCACAGAAGCAAAGCTCTTGTGGGACCTCCATCATCATTCCTTGCCGGCGATGCGCGATTACTTCCCACTCCCCGACGGTAGCGCAGTCATGGTCATGAGTTTTATCGAGGGGAAGACCCTTGAGCAAGCGGTAAAAAAACACAAGGCCATCCATCCTGAAGATGTCGCGTGGACCACGCAACGATTACTTAACGCCCTTCATTACTTGCACAGCAAGGGAATCGTGCACGGCGACGTGAAGCCAGCGAACGTGATTGTGCAACCGCACGAGCATAACGCGGTGCTAGTGGACTACGGACTTTCCTATGCGCGACCGAATAAAACGTCGAGCGCAATCGGGTACACGGCCGTGTTCGCCGCACCGGAGATTCTCGACGGCAAGCCGCCGTTGCCACAATCAGATCTCTATTCACTCGGCCTCACCATGATTTACACGCTGGGCGGTGATCCATTCGCAAAGACCATGCCTGCGAGCGTCCCAAAAGCACTCGCTGAATTCTACCACTCACTGATTCGCTACGACCCTATCGAGCGACCATCGTGGGAGACCGACGATCTCGTCAAACGCTTGTCCGATATTCGCCTCGATGCGTTCGGACGACGCGCGTCAAGTCCGGCAGCAACGAAAGAGAACATGAAGAAGGAGGAGTGATACTATGTACAGCTGGGGAGATGATACGAAAGCCTGGAAATCACCGGGCGCATACGATTACGGAGAAGCGATGAAACCGTATCTCGAAAAAGAAAAAGCAGTCGCACCCGACGACCGAAGTTACGCGGTGAATAAAAAAGGGCCTGATCTGAAATTGGTCGACCCGAAAGGACGCACGATAACTACAGAGAGTGAGTTTCCCGTGATTATTGGTGTCGACGGCACAGGTTCGATGCAAACGTGGCCGGCTGAGATCTTCGACCGCCTGCCGCTGTTGTACACGACACTCGCGAAATACCAACTCGACCCCGCCACGAAAGAATCGCGCGTCGCGCTCTCCTTTGGCGTCATTGGAGATGCGGCCTCCGACAAGTGGCCGGTGCAAATCAGCGATTTCGGCAAGGGAGTTACCCTCGACACGTACCTGAAGGCCCTCAAGCCTGAAGGCGGCGGCGGTCCGGGAATCCGCGAGAGCTACGAATTGTTTGCGCAATACCTCGATACGAACGTGAGCACACCCAAAGCGGTCTCGCCGTTTCTCATTTTGATGGGTGATGAAAAGTTCTACGAGCAAGTCGACCCGACGCAAGCGAAGACGTTCCTCGGCACGGATATCGGACAGCCGCGTGATTCGCGTGAACTGTGGCGCTCGCTTGCGCAACGATTCGATATCTATCTGTTGCGTAAAAGCTACGCTGGTCGTGATGAGGAGATTCGTTCGCAATGGGACGCGGTCTTAGCGCCACAACATATCATTCCCGTCGATGACCCGGCGCGTGTCGTGGACGTCGCCATCGGATTGATAGCGCAACGTTGGGGCCAGGCAACAGATTTCCAAAAAAGCCTCAAGGCACGACAAGACTCCAAAGGCATCACGAAAGTCATGGAGTCGTTGCGTGCAGCACCGAACACGCCCGCGGGAATGGGTTCAAAACTCAAGAGCCCAACACCTGGAGCGAAAAGCAAGAAACTGACGGAGTGAGAACGATGGCAATAAGCAAAGCATACGATACAAGCATGAAAGTGTTCGAACAAGTGAGCATGAAGGCGAGTCCGAAGATGTACGAGCAGTTGCGCGCAATCGGACCGGGTGAGGTCGCAGTCGTGCGGGGGTCGTACGACCACATCGAAAACCTACTTGACACCATGAAGGTGCCCTATGACCTCATCGAACCTGAACAGATTGCAACACGCAACGGCGGACATACGATGTTTGTGAACTGCCGTACGTACGAGAATGGGAAAGCGGTCGACGGTGCACGTCGGTTCGTTGAGGAAGGTGGGCGGTTAATTACTACCGATTGGGCAGTCAGCCTCGTCACGCGCGCGTTCCCGGGAAAATTAACGAAGACGAAGAACACGATTGACGATGTGGTCGAGATCGAATGCCCAACAGATATCGCGCGACGGTTCGTCGGTCTCAACTACGCGCAGTGCCATCCGAAATGGTGGCTGGAAGGGAGCAGTCACATCTTTGACATCGGTCAAGGTGTCGTGCCTATCATCACCAGCGATGAGATGGAGCAGAAGTACGGCAAACCGTACGTCGCCGTCGGGTTCGCGCACGGGAAAGGCGAGGTGTTCCATTTCATCAGCCACTTAGAGCTGCAACGTACCCATCTGCGCAGCAAAACGGACAAGGAGGACCTCTCTGTCTTCTTGAACAAAATGGGAGCGACGAAGACCGCCGATATGGAGGACGCGACCGTGGCTGAGCTCGAAGCGGCGTACAGTACGTTAAACACAGTAGCACACCTGTGCGTGCCTTCGCCGATACTGAACACCGGTGGGAAGAGTGTGCTCGTCGGAAAATCATCAGGCCCAAAGAGCACGGCACTGGTGTGAGGAGGTACATTTATGGATGCTATCGTCACCGTACCACCGTACGCCCCGTTCATTCGCGAGATTGCAAAGCACCCTCTGGTCTCCGGCATCCGATTAAACACCGTCATGCCGGTGAAAGAACCGCTACCAGATCTCCTGCGTCGATTAAAAGATGAAGCAATGGGGAAAGATGTGTGGGTCGACCTGAAAGGACGACAACTGCGTATCGCGACGCACGGCGTACCACCGTTTACAGATATCGAGTTAACGCATCGTATTGATGTGAAGACTCCCGTACGCGCATATTTTAGCGGTGGCCGTGAGGTCGCGACGGTGGTCGGTGTCGATGGCTATCGCCTTATTATGCAAGACGGCCCACGACGCGTGGTCGGCCCTGGTGAAGCGGTGAATATCCCCGACGACAGTCTACGGATAGAAGGGTACTTGACCGACAGCGACAAGCGGTATCTCGAGGCGGCGGCTGTTGTGCACAATCCGCACCTGATGCTTTCTTTTGTTGAGGGGCCAGACGATATCGCGCAAGCACGAGCGATATACCCTGATGCGATGATCGCCGCGAAAATCGAATCGCGTAACGGCCTCGCGTACGTGCGTAAGGGGTGGGACCCGTCCACATCGCGATTGATGGCGGCGCGCGGCGACTTGTACCTTGAGGTCCATAAACCCCACGAAGTCATCGGTGCACTTGAGGATATTGTGCACAAGGACCCGCACGCGATTGTCGCGTCGCGCATCTTTGAATCGCTCGCACACGCGTACATGCCTGACGCGGCCGATATCGGTGACGCGGACAGTCTCATGCGCATGGGGTACACCACATTCATGCTCGGGGATGAGGTATGCCTCAAGCGCGAATCCGTGCTGAGTGCACTCAACCTTCTTGAGGCGATGGCGAGCGAGTACGGGCGGAGGCACGCATGAACAGCGAAGATCAAGCGCAACGGTATGCGGCAGTGCTCCTTGGCGGCCACCTCGGGGATTCCCTTGGCGGCCCCATTGAGACCTGGACACCACCAGAGATTGCACAGCACTACGGCAAGGTCAACGGCCTCATCGCAGCAACACTCTATCGTGACGCACACGGCACGATAGTCCCGGGAGATCGAGCCGGCGGCAACTGGCACGCCCAGCAGCGACCCGGTGAGCCGAGTGATGACACTATTCTCACGATCGCGGTCGCGCGAGCGGTAGCGCATCACGGGTATGATATCGATGCGGTGGCGCGTGAGCATGTTGATGCCATCGCGATTCGGCAACTGCCAGACGGTAGCATCTCTGGAGGTTTTGGCAAGACCACGTTACATGCAATCAAGCGACTTGTGGCGGGTATCCCCCCACAAGAGAGCGGTGTGAACGGAATGGGAAACGCACCGCCGATGAAAATGGCACCCGTCGGGTTGTATGCGCACGCAACACACAGTTACACCACAGGGATGTCATTCGCCGCCCTCGTCGGTCGTATGACTCACACGGATGACCGATCGATTGCTGCAGGCGTAACACAGGCCCATGCAATCTACGCTTTGCTTATGGGCAGTGATCGTAAAGAGTCTCTCCAAAACATGATCCGAGTGGCATATGCGACGGAGTCGAGTACAACGACAACGTCTGATACAAGCATCACGCATAGGCTTCGCTGGGTTGAGCGCCATCAAGACGCGAGCGTCGATGAAGCGTTAGCGGTCATCGGGAACGACGGGCGAGCATTCTCATCGTACCCCTTCACCGTGTTTATGCATCAACGGCATTGGGATACGCCACTTGAGGGTCTCATCGAAACGATTAACCTCGGCGGTGATGCGGACACGAACGGTGCGATGTACGGTGCACTGGCAGCGGCGCATCACGGCAGATTTTGGCCGGCCGAGTGGGAAGAACGTCTCGAAGAACGCGCGGCGTGTATCACGCTCGGTCATCGCATCGCTCAAGCGGGCCGTGACAAGGGTGCGATATGAACATCCTTGTCGCGTACAAGAAGAGCACTTTCGATTTCTATCGTGTGTCGCCTGATGCGGAAGTCAGGGCATTTATGGCAAGCAACCACCCACGTGCAGCGATGCATCGTCAGGACCACGAGGAAAACGCGCGCAATCTTGAAGCGACCGTTGCCGCACTCGAACACGCAGGCGTGACGTACGAGATGGTGCATCGCGCCGCGATGGGGTGTGCGGCAGGGAAAGATCTCGTGATCGCGGTTGGTGGTGACGGGACGTTCCTTGATGCCGCGCACCACATAGATAGTAGTATCCCTATTTTGGGCGTGAACAGTACACCTTCGACGAGCGATAGCGTCCTCTTGCCGTACCGGGCGCATGAGCTTGCCACCGTGCTCGATCGACTAGACCTTCAACCGCATCACTACCTCCGCCGCCGTCAGCTCACGATCAACGGCATCGAGACGGGACCACCGGTGCTCAACGAGATTCTCTACGCGGACTTGAATCCGGGCGCGACGACGAACGGCCTCGTGCGTGCTGATGGACTGGTGTTTGAGCACCATAACGGGTCGGGCGTGCTTGCGAGTACCGCGACGGGCAGTACCGCGTTCATCTGGAATGAGGACGCAACGCCACTGCCGCTCACGAGTGATCGTATCCTCGTTCATGAACGCTCTCGACGTCACGCGTCGCACATCGAAGCGGATACGGTGGAGATAGAGTCATGGACCCGCACCGCGCACGTGTACTTGGACGGGTCGCACCTCTCGTACCCGGCGGGCTTACGGAGTGTTGTTCGACTCGAGCCCGGTGCTGCGCAATTGCACTTCATCGGAGACTTAGAGAAACAGCGCGAGAAGTACGTGAACGCGCCATGACTGCGGTTGTTTAGCGCGGCGGCGTCACTTCAACGATACGCAAGCCTTGCCAGTACTCGTACCCGTTGCGCAGTCGACGCTCAAGACCACGCGCCTCGAGGTATCCTATCCATTGCGCATTATTGAGGACGTTGAGCACTTTGAGTGGTACCTCGAGTTCAGCGAGTGTGCGTACTCGTAATCGTTGCTGTTCGATAATGGGCAGAACAAGGTCTTCACTTAGACTTGAGAAGTTCGTAATAAGTCGACCGTTCGGGGTCAAGTAGGAAGCGCAGTCTGAAAGGAGGTTCGCTAAGAGCCCGACACCCTCGTACGGATTGTCGTCGACACTGTTGGGCCGAGGGATGTACGGCGGGTTGCACAGCACGAGGTCATAGCGACCACGTTGCAGGAAGGAGATGCCGTCATTCGTGTGCGCGACTACGCGGTAATCATGCACGAGTTCTCGCTGGCATGCGCTCGCCATGGGGTCGATATCTACCATTGCCGCGTGCGTCATGCCCGGCGCTTGCTCGAGCAAACGTTGTGTGAGGAAACCCGAACCAGCACCAATCTCTACCGAGGTACGAACCGCGTCAAGAGGAATTCCGGCGAGCCCTTTGCAAAACAAGAGGGTATCAATTGACGGTCCCCACACGCCCGGCCAACGCGATTGCTCAAAGGCCATGCTCGTGGAGTCGTATTGGGTGATGCGGACCGCCGATTCGTACAACTTATCGACCGTGTCGCGGACCGTGGGCGGCAGTTGCGTAATGCGATGCGCGTCTTTCACCAGGACTGGCGAGGGGAAATCGACGACTGCGAGTTCCTGCGTCGCAGGGTACGTGCGAATGCGGTTACCTTGCGAGTCGCGGTCCATCCCCATGACGGTCGCGAGTTCCGCGCCGTGAGCGAGGATATGCTGTACGGACAGGTCTTTGGGAAACCGTAGGATCATAATGCGTGAGAGGAGCGAGATGGCGGTTAAATACGTTGTGTCAATGATGGGTCTTGGTGCTTCTTGTACACAAAGTATTTGAAGGCCTGCAGACAGGAGATATGTGATGAAACCAGCGCCGTACGACCCGAAAAGCGACATTTGGGACCAGCGTCGTCCAGCGGTCGCAGTCGACGTTGTGCTGCTCTCCATTCTCGACGGACAACTGCAAATAGCGCTCATCCAACGCCAGGATGACCCGTATCACGGTAAGTACGCGCTCCCGGGCCGGTTCGTGCGCTACGACGAGCCAATTGAGATGACGGGGAAAAAAGCGCTTGAGACAAAAGGGAACATCAAAACGGACGGGATCCACCTCGAGCAGCTCGCGACGTTCGGGCAAAACTTGATACGTGACACGCGTATTCGTACGATTAGCGTCGTGTATTATGGGTTCGTGCCCAATAGTGTCATCTCAGGACAAGCAGGCAACACCTTCCATTGGTTCGCCATCGATGCATTACCGCCGCTCGCGTTCGACCACAAAGACATTATTGGTTCTGCGCTTGAGCGTATCCGCGCGCGCGTCTTGCGAACAGATATTGTTTTTTCTTTGATGCCGGAAGAATTCACACTCTCTGAATTGCAGCGCACGTGCGAAGTCATTCTCGGGGAAGAACTTGACAAGCGCAATTTCCGCAAAAAAGTCGTGGAGATGTACGACTTAAAGGACCTCAAGCGTGATCGCCGTGATGGTGCGCACCGGCCGGCTCGCTTGTATCGGTTCGTCAAGTTGCAGGATGATTGAGTCATCTATAGCAGTATTCTGGGCAAACGGATATAAGGCAAGAGCGAGCTCTGGCGCGCTATGCAGGTCGATGACATTCAACGTTCGGTAGATCTCAAGGTGCAACTGCTCGGCATACCCGTGCCAAAGATCAGTGTTGAATTTGCCGAACCCGATGGATTCTTTAGTATCGAGCGACCTATCGAGCTCTACAAACAACCTGATCAATTGCTTGTCGTCGTGCGCAATTACACGTCACTTTCCGATGAGACGCTCGAGCGAGAAATCGAATTCGAGGCGTGCACACTCGCGAATCAAAAGAAAGGTATCGCACGACAACTCGCCGTCGTTGGCACCCATCCGTTTCGTCGAGCACTCGGCACCAACATCCAACGAGCGTACGTCGAATATCATGCGGCAAAACGGATGGCTCACACGTTCGGCATTAATTGTCTCACAACATACCAACGACTGCACGCACCAGGGATTGAAGACACCATCCGTGATCGAATCACCGCACGAGAGAAAGGCATCGCACTCCTCAAAGGGATGCGAGAGATAGAAGACACCCCCACCCTCACAGATGAGATTGGGACACTCATGCTCGAGCAGGGTGCATTGGTTACTCACCTGTTCCCGCTACAAGCAGTTTCCTTTGCACTCGAGGAGAAGGGTATACGCCGCCCGGTCGCACGTGTTCCGCCCGTACTGCGTGATATCTGCTCACCCCTGCCGCAATGCTTCACACAGATCAACGCCCTGCCATACACCACGCAACAGGCGTCGTTGCGTAATGCACAGCTCGTGGCACTTGTGGGAAGTGGCATGTACGAGCATGTCGATCTGCTTGGTAGCTACCTCGACGGTCAATTCAAGCACTTGCCAGGCGGTCTGACCACACCCGATGCGATGCTTCGAGATGAGCTCGCTTCAGGCGTGCGCGAGAACGCGAAAAGAATCTATGATATTATCCTTGCCGCATACGGTATGCGTGGCGCGATTGGTGTGCTGCCCAAGCACCTGAATTGAATCATCCCTTAATCACGCCGATGGGGATGAGTCGTGCAACCGTTTTTGCGATGCCAGCTTCGTGACTGACCCGAATGACCTCATCCACATCCTTGTACGCACCTGGTGCTTCTTCAGAGATGCCGTTACGGGATGCGGACTTGATGGTGACGCCTGCACTCGCGAGTTGTGCAGTCACGACATCGGCCGGGTAATCGCGCTTCGCGCGCACACGACTCATGGTGCG
>Ga0154020_10007708_pt1 | contig 12529 bp, 10 predicted proteins | sample Klosneuvirus_201_FD_109709 | JGI IMG/M metagenome (GOLD analysis project Ga0154020, IMG submission 109709) | Active sludge microbial communities from wastewater, Klosterneuburg, Austria - Klosneuvirus_20160825_MG | ecosystem: Engineered > WWTP > Aerobic digester > Activated sludge | place... | reverse complement strand
GCTTTGTTTTCCAAGCGTGGCAGTGAGCGTAGGTGTGGCAGCCGAGTTCATGACCATCCGCAATGGTCTGGCGAAGATCATCCGCCGAAAAAGCGCGCCCCGCCGGAATATCCCGATCCATCAAGCCAAGCGCGACATAGTAAGTCCCCCAAAATCCAAACCGCCGCAAAATCGCGCCGCCCTCGTGGAGCGCCGAGCGAGGGAAGTCGTCAAACGTGAACGAGACGGTCGGAAACTTCGGTCGCACCTCCACCATGCGCCGTCCACAACGGCGCGAGACGTCGCGGCGATAGCGGCTCTGGACCCGGTCGATGATGCTGGAAAAATTCATGCGCGACTTGAGCGAAGCTGAGCCGCCGGGAACGCGGGTCCGGGCGCAACAGATGCCAGGCGCCGTGCGTGCGCCAGTTGCTGCCGGGTTTGCGGAGTCAGCATGAGCAGCAACAGCAGCGTAAACCACAGCACATCCAGCCGAAAGAAACTCGACTCCGAGAAGTTATACAAGATGGCGAGCAGCCAGAAAACCAGTCCGATCCGCCCCAACGGATGGCCGGCAAAGAGACGGTCAATTACTCTCCGCCCACCCGCCAGCATCATGAATATCAAGAGTCCAACGCCCACCAGACCACCATCCACATACATTTCCAGAAAGCCGTTGTGCGTTGAATTGATCTGCATCAGTTCCCCGATGACCGCTTCGCCCTTCTCCGTATCCCAGAAAATGCAGAACCCGTGACCGACGAGCCGGTCGGTCTTCTGTTCCAACACCGCCCGCCAGATTTCCGTTCGACCAGTCAACGTCGGATTGCGCCCCAACGCCCGGATCACCATGTCCGAAAGCCCAAACGTCTTGTCCGCAATTGCCAGCATGATGATGCTGGCCAGAATCGCATAGAGCACGGCCTTGCCGCGTCGCATCCGCAACAATCGCCCACACCCCCAGAAGGCCACCGCCCCCAACACCAGGCAGAGCATCGAAGTCTGACTGTCGCACGTCACGAGCAACCACAAGCCCATCAGCAGCATCCCTGCGCGGATGGCCAGTTGCTGTTTCTTCCCCTTCCGGTTTTCTCCCTTGTAGATCGCAACGAAGTCCCACAACAAAAACAGTCCGAGGACAAAAACAGTCTCGCCCAGCGAATTCTTCTGGGTCGTGACGCCAGTGAACATGTTCTCGCCCGCCTTGTTCGCTTCCCGACCGATATGGGGGAAGTATTTGATGAACACCACCGACAGCGGAAACAGGATGTAGGACACCCTGACAAAAACGGCACGAATGGCCTCGACCGGGTTTATCTCGGTGAGGAAAATCAATCCGATCAACAACGCCTCGAAATCCTTCACCAGCCGCTTGGTCGACGCGAAAGGCATTTCTGACCAGAAAACACTCAACAGCAGATAGGTATAGATCAGGAATATCGCCTTGTTCTTCTGGACCAGACTTCCCCAATTCAGCTTGCGCCGGACCAGCACAACCACCGCCGCAACCAGAAAAAGCGCGAAGGAAAGCGTCGTGACCGGGTTGGACTCGCCGCTGCCGTAACCGAGCCAGTAAGAAACCGGGCGCGAGCCTTGGATCGCAATCCACGCCCCGGGAATCAGCAGCGCACGAGTGCCGACCTTCCGCCAGCCCATGTCCTTCCAGAAAAGCCACGCGATGAAACCGTAACACGCGATGAGAATGATGTTCGACATGTTCTGAACCGGTCAGACCTGCTCGATCAAGTGTCTCTGGATCAATTCACTCGATAGCAATTTATGCAACTCAAGCGTGTGATTACCCCGCCCGGTGACGTGGGCATTGACAATCTCTTCGACGCGACGGCGGTTGAGATAAGGACGGTTCAGCGTGCGCGGGTCAAGCAGCACTTCTTTCACATAGGCCGACAATTCGTGGCGATACCAGACGCGGAAGTGATAAAACTTTTGCCGCCCCAGGAATAACCGCTCCCAATGCGTCGGCGCCATGACGCGGTCAACCTTCGCCAGCCACTGAGGCATCCCGTAATCAAAAACGTATTCCACGCGCGGCATGAATTCCTGCCGGAACACGGCGAACTTGCTGCGCGGCGCGCCGTTGTGGCCAACGACGCCGCGGTCAGTCGGAATCCGGCCTAAGTCTGCGTTGTGATCCGCGATGTAGCGGTGCGCCAGCATCTGGTTCACCAGCGGACTCTCTGGTGCCTGGAATGCAACCGCCACTAAATCGTTATCTAGATACGGTGAACGGACGGTGAGCTGCGACGCCTCCACCGCCATGCGCGCGTAGTGAAACCACGGCACTTGTTTGAAGGCGATGAACGATGTCCGGGAACCCTTCCGTTCCTGCGTATAGCTGGCGGCCGCGGCATTCACCTGCGCGGCAAAATCAGGCGCGAACACCGCGTCATTCCAAGTCGTATTCTTGAACGCGACGTTGCCGCGCAAAATCTCGCTGCCGTAGTTGCCCGTCAACCGCACCGGCGACATCCCCCGCGCCACGCGGTTCACAAACATCTCAACCGAACCAGTGACATCCATCGCGCCATCAGTGTTATAAACACTGCGGCGCGCGAGGTCCGGAAACTCTCCGAACAATTTCCCGGTGACCGGGATGACTTCGTGCGCGTGCTTGGTGACGCGGGCGATCTCTTTCGCCAGCCGCACGTCCGCGCATTCGCGATACATGCCGCCGAACGTGTGGCAGGGCAGCCCCGACCCCGGCTCCACATTGGCCATGATCATCCGGCTGTCCAGCCCGCCCGTCAGCGAGAGTCCCACTTTCTGCTGGCTCTGAAAATATCGCGGCAGGATGCGCGTGAACGTCTCATTCAGCTTCTTGTAGTATTCCTCCGTGGGCAGTTCGCTCTGTTTCTCCCAGACACTCCGGTCGAAATAAGTTCGCTTCTCAACGGGTTCACCGCGCCTGAACGCCCAGGCCGACGCGCCGGGCAACAGCGAAATCCCATCGAACAGCGTGCGGTCCTGCAAAGCGCAGCCGCAGGAAAAGAATTCGGCAAAACCCGCCTGATCCAGCCGTCGCGTCTGCGGCAGCACCTTCAAGAGCGCCTTAGCTTCGGAGGCGAAATAAAAGCCGTCCGCGCTTTCGTGAAAATAAATCCGGCCCAGTCCATAGCGGTCATTGAACAGAACCACCTTCGACTGCCGGCGGTCAATCAGCACGCCGCTGAAAACGCCGTTGAGCGCTTCAAAGAAAGCCTCCCCTTTTTCCTCGTAAAGCGCCACGAGGCTGCGTGCGTCGGGTCCGGACCCAAAATGCCCGAAATGCTCGCCCGCAAAGACGAGGCCGATGTCCCGCTGCTCATTCCAAACCGGATTGCAGTCCGCGAACGAACCCGGATGACTTACCCACCCGATGCCAAGACCGACCTCCTTCTGCAACAGCGTGCCCGTGTTGTAAAACGGCTCATGCTTCATGCTGCCGACCATTCGTTCCAGCATGGGCTGCTGGTTCTGAATGTCGGCTTTGGAAATGAATCCCGTTATCCCTGGCATGGCCGATGGAGTGGAACGCGAACCGAAGAAAGATGGTGGAGCTGGAGAGGTTTTGAACCTTCGCCTGCGCGCTGTTTCCAACGCGCCGTTCTGCCAGTTAAACTACAGCCCCAAAAACTACGACTGCAACTGCGAGCGATATTTGTGCAAATACCACTTCGTCCGCAAGCCTGCAAAATAATCCACGAATTTTCCCGGCAAGACATCCATCAAGCCGCGGTGCAGCTTCAGACCGAGCGCCACGCGACCGCGCGCGGTTAGCGGCACGAAGTAACGCGGCAATTCCACTTCTTGAAATCCGTGGTGCAATTTGAAATCACCCATGCTGCGCCGGCTCCAGATGCCGTATTGCAGATTCTGGATGCCGCGCTCGGCGCAGATCTCCACGATCTTGCCGAGCAACGCATTGGTTGGCGCCTTGTCGCGATGCGCCACCATGGAGATGATCTGCATGATGCTCGCCGATTTGCCCACGATGATCACCTTGATGAAGCCGATCAGCTTGCCCTCAAAGTAAGCCCCGACAAAAACAGCCCGGTCGAGATACGACGCGTGCGCTTCCTTCAACACTTCGAAGGATTTCTTGTAATGCTTGAACGGCTTCCCCTGGCGCAGCGGAGATTCATCGTAAACCTCCTTGATGCCCTTCACGAGTTCGTCGTTGAATTCAACATGCTGGATCGTGACGCCCTTTTTGCCGGCCTTGCGGATCATGTTCCGCGTCTTATCATTGATGGTTTGCTTCCACCATTTTTCGTAAGTCTCGATGGGCAGCACCGCCACCGGATCGGGTTGGCGCGGGAAATCATACTTCGGCATCCGGTCTTCGATGGGCTGCACGAAGGTGAAGATGTCCGCCTTCACATTTTTCCGCACGCCCGCGAGGAACGACTCCATGTCGCCGCCGGCGTATTCGTGATATTCGCCGTAAAGCTTGGCCACGCGTGGGAACCGGCCCGAGACGGAAATCTCGATGCCGTTCACGACGGGACGACCTTTTTGACCTGTTGATTTCATCCGTTTGACTTCAAACCAAAGCTTACCAGCAAATGCCGTAATACTCAGTGCCTTCCCAGCGATTACGATCCACGATGCGCACCAGGTCAATGACCACCTGGCCCGGCTTCAAATACTTGAGCGCTTCCTTGAAGGACTCGTCGCGATGATTGACCACGACCACCTCACTCTGCTCGACCAGTTCCTTCGCCGTGGCGCACATCAAGCGCGACAGATGCGGAATCTCTTTCTCAATATACTCTTTATTCGCGCCCATCAAACGCGCGAGCGAGACATGCTGGTCATGGATCTTGATACCGAATCCTTTGCCGAGCATCGCCTCGATCACTTCAACAATCGGGCTGGAGCGCAAATCATCCGTGCCGCCCTTGAAGCTCAGACCCAGGAAACCCAACGAGCGTCCCTTGTAATTCAAGAGCTTGTTGATGATTTTCTGGATCTGGCGGTGATTGCTTTCGAGCACCGCATTGAGCACGGGCACCTCGACTTCAAGGGAACGCGCCTCATGGATTATCGCCTTCAAATCTTTCGGCAAACAGGAACCGCCGAACGCAAATCCCGGCTTCATGTAATACGGCGAGAGATTCAGCTTCGTGTCCTGGCAGAAGATTTCCATCACCTGATGACTGTCAATGGACGCCTCGCGGCAGATGTTTCCGATTTCGTTGGCGAAGGCGACCTTCAACCCGTGAAAGCAGTTGTCGGCATACTTCACCATCTCGGCCACGCGCAGGCTCGTGCGTATCATCGGCCCCGGCGTCTTCGTATAAAGACTCGCGAGCGTCTCGCCGGATGCCTTGTCGAACTCGCCGATGACAGTCTTTGGCGGGTTGTAAAAATCATAGATGGAAGTTCCCTCACGCAGAAACTCCGGGTGCATGCACAGCCCAAAATCTTTTCCGGCTTTTTTGCCGCTCGCCTTTTCAAGGGTGGGAATCACGACGGTGTCCATCGTGCCCGGCATCACAGTGCTGCGGATCACCACGGTGAGACGCCCCTTGTGTTCCGCCAGCGCCGCGCCAATCTGCTCGCACACGCGCTGCACAAAACGAAGGTCAATGCTACCATTCGAGCGGCTCGGAGTGCCGACGCAGACCAGCGCGATGTCGGAATCCTTGATCGCTGCCGCCCAGTCCGCCGTCGCGCGGAACGACCCGTTCGACACCACCTTCGCGAGCAGAGTGTCGAGGTCCTTTTCAACAATCGGGCTTTTGCCGCTGTTGATGAGGTCCACCTTCACGGGATTGGGTTCCACGCCGAGAACAGTGTTCCCCATGTCCGCAAAACAAGCGCCAGTGACACACCCCACGTAGCCCATGCCGAAAATACTGATTCTCATAAAATGAATTTAAACCCGCTCGCGTCGCAAAATTAAGCCTTCCAAACCTGACCCGGCTTCGTCGCGATCGTCGCCATCGCATTGCGGGTATCCACGATGCACGGCGCCCACTCAGCCAGTTCGGCGTAGTTGACGCTCGCGTGATTGGTCGCGATCAACACCAGGTCGTAGCTGCTGACCGTCGCGCGGTCCCAGCCCACGGATTTCGTTCCAGTCCAATGCGCATGTTCGCGCGTCGGGCGGATGATGGGCACGTAAGGATCATAGTAAGCCACCTCGGCACCACGCGCCTTGAGCGATTCCATGAGCGTGTAGCTGGGTGATTCACGCTCGTCATCCACGTTCGGCTTGTAGGCGAGACCCACGACCAGAACGCGGCTGCCCTTCACGGACTTCTTGTTTTCGTTCAATGCCTCGGCCACGCGGGCGACCACGATGCCCGGCATGGACGTATTGATCTCGCCCGCGAGCTCGATGAAGCGCGTGTGCTGGCCATATTCGCGCGCCTTCCACGTCAGATAGAAAGGATCAATCGGGATGCAATGTCCACCCAGTCCCGGCCCCGGATAAAACGCCATGAAACCGAACGGCTTCGTCTTCGCGGCGTTGATCACTTCCCAGATATCGATGCCCATCGCGCCGTAAACGACTTTGAGTTCGTTCACCAAAGCGATGTTGACGCCACGGAAGGTGTTTTCGAGCAGCTTGGTCGCCTCGGCCGCACGGCAGGAAGAAACTGGCACCACTGTCTTGACCGCCTTGGAATAAACTTCCACGGCCTTTTTCAAGCAAGCGGGCGTGTAGCCGCCGACCACCTTGGGGATGATGGCGACTTTGCTGTCGGGATTGCCGGGGTCTTCCCGTTCCGGCGAAAAGGCGAGATGGAAATCCGTGCCCGCCTTCAGGCCCGAGCCGCTTTCGAGCACAGCGCGCAAATCTTCATCCGTCGTGCCGGGATATGTCGTCGATTCGAGCACGATGAGGACGCCCTTGCGCAGGTGCGGCGCGATGCTCTTGCCGGTTTCGGTGATGTAAGAGATGTCTGGCTCACGGTTCTTGTTCAGCGGCGTCGGCACGCAGATCAGCACAGCATCCACTTCGCTGACGCGGCTGAAATCCGTGGAAGCGGAGAACGTCCCCGTTTTCACAGCCTCGGCCACGACGGCCGCCGTGATATGCTTGATGTAGCTGCGCCCCGCGTTCAACGCCTCAACCTTGGCCTTGTCCACGTCGAGTCCCAGCACGCCGACTCCCGAGCGCACAAATTGTAGCGACAATGGCAGCCCTACATATCCCAGTCCGACGATTGCGATTTTCATAGATTATTTGCTGTAGCTGAAACGGATTCCCCACCCGAATGCGCGGCCCGCGCTCCGCCCTTGTGCGGATGAACGAACTGGACCGTCTTGTGAAAGGTCGTGAACATGTTTTCGATGGATGCCTCGCGCAGGATGTCCTCGCGCGCATGAAGGGAAAATTGTTTCCGCAGATTCTCGTCGTCGAGGAGCAGCAGGATCTTCTTCTTCAACTCGGCGAGATCATTTTCCGGCACCATGAAACCGTTGCGACCGGGTTTGAGATATTGGATCTCGGGCGGATGCAAACCCTCCTCGGTGACAACCGGCAAGCCCCAATAGAGTGCCTGGTTCAATCCCAGCCCCACGTGGCCAGGAATCGCAAAGACATCCGCCGCCTTGAACAGTTTGCTGATCTGTAAATTCTTCGGATCGTGAACCTGCCCGAGATACATCGTGTTCTTGGGGTTCAACTTCGCCTTGCGCTCCTCGCTCAAGCCACCGCCCACGAGCACCAAGCCCACGTCCGGGCGGTCGAGTTCGCGGAAAATCTGGATGAGATGGTCAACCTTCTTCCGCTCGCCTTCCACGCCCATCGTGCCGGCAAAGAGCGCCATCTTTTTGAACGGAATCTTGAACTCCGCCTTGATCGCTTCCTTGCTGTCATGCACCTCGGGATAATCCTCGAAGTTCACCGTGTTGTTCGCCGCGAAAATCTTCCGGCGGTTGTGCGGCTTGATGTGATGCGTCTGCTTTTCCGAATACAGGATGAGCGCATCGCTGAGCGTGTGAAAGTGATTGAACAGATGATACCGGAGCTTGCTGTCTGCGCGGTCGAGATTTGCACCCTTCGTCCAGGAGATCATCGGGATCTTCTTCAGCTTCAGCCAGTGAATCAGCATCCAGAAAATCGGGTCCTTGATGTGCAGATGGAACATCACCACATCGGGCTTCACTTCGTTGATGAGCTTGCGGTATTTGGCGAATTTGAATTCGATCTCCCGAAAATCGAATTTCACCTCCAGCTTGCTCTGCGGCTGCATGCCGTTGCTCGCCACCTTGAACTCCCAGCCATGCTCACGAAACCGCCGGTGCAGGTAATTATAAACCGACACCCGGTAGTGCGGCACCTTGCTCGAAATTAACAGCAATGTTTTCACAACAGCTCCTCCAGTTCTGATCAGGCCCGACGCGGGCGCGGCTTTAGCGCCGCCAGACGGTCCCGCGTTTCACACAGGAGCCGGCGGGATAACGCTGCAATCAGCAAATCCGCCGTCTCAACCTGACGATGGTCAACCTTCCCCAGCTTGGACGATACCAGCTCGACTGTCTCACCGGGGCCGACCCGGAAAGGCACCCCGGCGACAGCCGGAATCTCCGCAGACTTGATGCCGCGCCGTTTGGGAACTATGAGAAAATCGGGATCACCAGCGTCTTTGGTAGCCAATGCGATGGAGCTTACATCCTGCGGCACCTTGAATTCCACGCGCGCCGCGACGGGTTTCACCCAGAGCGTCCCATTTTCGCGCCGGGTCAGGTAATTGCTGCGCATCATCTGGCCCGTGCTGCACCACTGGACATCGCCCAATGAATTGATGACTGACGCCGCCCGGGTCAGCAAATCCAACCCGCCCGCCACCGCTTCGTGATGCTCAATCAACACAATCGGCGCGCCGAGATAGGCCGACATGACAATCGGACCATCGCACGCGTTGGTTAGTTTGTAGCGCGAGAGCATCGGACAACCGCCGTCAATCAGCTCCGCGCTCTCCAACCCAAACGTGCAGGGCCATTCGCGCTTGGGATTCCAATAACGCAGCGACCACGGCGTCAGTGACACACCCTCAAACCCAAGTGACAGCAGCGCCGTCAACGCCCCGTCCACCAAAGCTTCATGCGGCGGAACCATGACGCGGTCCACCTGCAAACCCGTCGCCTGCTCCAACTTCTCCACCCGTCGCAAGCTCTGCGCCAGCAGACGCAAATGTCCCTCGGGCGTGCGCGCCTGGCCGAGTTCTTCGCGCGTGTGATTGTTGCCGTGAACCAGCAGTGAAATTTGTCCCGGGTTCTCCTTGAACAAATCGACCGTGGATCCATTCGGGCCCCACGCATCCAGCGGAACTGTGGCGAATGCCACGTGAAACCGGTCCTGCTTCGCCCGCTCAATCAGTTCACGATAGGACAGAAACCCGTAGGACGACCAGTGCAGGTTCGGGTCGTCGAAAGTGAAACACGCGCGCAATGGTGGCCGCGTCCAGCCCATCCCCACCGTGACCTCGCGCAGAAAATGCAACAAGGGCAACAGTTGGACGAAATTATAACCGTTCAGGTAATCAAACGGCCTTTCCTCATCCGCCAGTTTCGGCAATGGCGCCGAAACCACATGAGCCGCTGAGTTCGCCAGTTGCCTGCGGACCCAGAAGGGCTGCTCACCGTAGCGCGCCAGCACTTCATCGTTCGCCTGCATCCCAACCGGCGTCAGATTCGCGACCACCTGATGCGGAATCGTGCGGCGGCGGAAAAGTTTATCGAGCTGTTCGGACTTGCCGAACCGCACCGCTTCGCCCATCGCTTCCGAACGCGCACCCGGATTCTTGTTGGTGACGTGAAATGCGCGCAGCCCGAGCTTGGAAATCTCCGTCAGCGCCTGTTCTTCACCCGACAAACTCAGCACCACGTCATTGCGGTTGCGCTCGGCAAGCTTGGGGCAGTTAACGAACCGCACCGGCGCCACTTCAGACAAAGCCTCCATCACCTCACGACCGAGCAAGTCGGTGGAGGGATGAACGTAGATGTCCTGCAGCAACATATCAGTTGGCCGCTTTCGACGGCGTCTTCACCGGACGAAGGGAGCGGTAAAATTGTTTTAGCGACGCATCGCCCACGAGCGTCACGCCGCACGTGGCAAATGCGCGGGCGGGATTCCCCTGCACCACAGTCATCGGCGGAACCGAAGCCGCCACCACACTGCCCGCCGTCACCACCGCACCGCGGCCAATGGTCACGCCGGGCAAAATGATCGCGCCCGGCCCGATGAAAACATCTTCCTCGATCTTGATGCCTTCCTGTCCGCGGAAATGCGCGATCAACATCGCGCGCACGCTGAGAATCGTATTGTCACCGATGGAAATCAGATGCGGCTTCGAAGTCTCGAGCACCACGTCATAACCGATCCAGACGTTCTGCCCCATCTTCACGCCACGCTGACGATGCAGCCAGACCCGCACCGAGCGCGCGCCCGGCGCAAAGTGCGCGAGCAACTGAAACACGCGGTTCTTGAGGCCTATGATTGCGCTCACCATGCGTCAGGCTTCCTGTGTCAACTGAACCGCCGGATGCAGCGGATAAGCCTTCCCGGCATCCCACACAAATTGATTTTCGCCCACACGCTGCAAACCAGACTTCTCCAGAAAACCCAAAGTCGGCTTGTTCTTCGCCGTCGGGGAATAGACCGCGGAAACCCTCTTCAACTGCGCCGCCCGCGACCAGTCCACTGCCACGTGGAGCATGGTCTCCTCGATCTTGCGGCCCATCACACGGCAACTGAGGATGAAATCCACGATCTTCGCGTGCCCGTTCTCGGCTTCGACCGCCAGCAGTCCAGTCAACCCGGAATCACCAAAGCGATCCGCGACATGAAAGCCCCACACCCGGCGGTTGTCCGCGCCCGACCACGCGAGCAACTCCTGCTCGGTCAGTCGGCGTGTGCTCAAATTCATCTGGTTGGTCTTGTTCAGCAACTGCGTCAACCGCCCGAGATTCGCGGCATTGAGCGGTTCCGCCTTCACTTTCAAATCCAGCGTCTTCAGCCATTCTTCAACGGAGCCGGCCGAACTCTTGAGTTCGGTCCGTTGACGTTCCGACACATACATCTGCGGACGTTGCCGGTCTTCTTCGCTGATCGCAGGCTTGTCAAAACAGTCCAGGCTGCGGAGGGCGTGCGGATACAGCCGTTTGTCGGTGGGCCACTCCGGCACCAGCACATCCGGCAACGCCTCGCGCACGCGGGCGCGTTCGACCGGGTTGTCATCAATGAACACCACCGCGTCGAGACCCAGATTTAATTCCTTCGCCAGCTCGGCGATGTTTTGCGCCTTGTCGTTCCAATTGATCCGCCACCCGGCAAAATCATCCTTCCGCAAAACCATCTCGGGATGCTTGGCGATGGCTTCCAGCGCAACGCTCTCCTCGTTCTTGCTGGCAATCCCCAGAACAATTCCCCGACGGGTCAACGCTTTCAGTTCGCGTTGGAAATCCACGAGCGCTTCGCCCACTGGATCATGCCCGCCCAAAACAACTTCCTGCCAGCCGTCATCGCCAACAATCCCGCCCCACAACGTGTCGTCGAGGTCGAGAACCACCAGCTTGCGCGCGCGGCCCTGGATGCCCCGGAGCGCCGATTTGAAATCGCGCACCGCCGCTTTGAACAACTCATTGCCGAACGGGACTTTCCCCAAATACCACAAGCGCGGGTTGTAAGATTTTTCGCCTGCCAACTCGACCCACTTGGCCGCATTCAAGGGAATGAAATTCGAATGACCGTCGAGATTTTCCAGCAGTCGCAGGTTCGCCTGCATCAGCAACCGCGTCACGCCGACTTGCGGCGCGAGGTCCAGCATGCCCTGTCCCGGATGCGCGGCGGGGACAACCCACGTCGGAACAAAAACAACCCGCGCGCGGCCCTTCGCCAGCAGCAACTGCTGGCAATACGCATCCACTTCCTTGCGGATGGTGTCCGCGTCCACGGCGAAGCCGTCCAATGCGCGGGCGAAACTTTCGAGCACGGCTTCTGGCCGGCTCCAGACGACGAGAAAATCCAGTGGCGATTGCCAGAACGGCAGGCTCCCATCGAGCAGGCTTTGGGCGACCTGCCCAAACGGCGCGACTTCACAGTCCACCGCGGGTTCGTTGCTGTCGTTCTTCAGATACGCCGCAAGATTTTCGGCGTTAAAATCAGAGACGAGCAGACCCTTTAATTTTTGACTCATCAAGTGCGGAGAGTCTCCGAATCAGCGCCACGAAGCCAGCCGGTCGGTCAGGCCCAGCTCGATATACTCGGAAAGGGTCGCTACCGTTGCAAACGGATCGCGCACACCCGGCTTCTCGGTCGCATCGGAAAGCATGATGCTTTTGCCGAAACGGTCCTGGCACTTCTCCTCCACCAAGGCGACGAAATTCACGAAGCCGAGCGAGTCCAGCCCCGCACCGTCACCGAGCAACGACGTTTGCGGCGACTTCGCCAACTGCTCGTCCTTGCCGCGCTGCTCGTTCAATTCCGCGATGCTCTCGTAGAGCACTTCGATGATTTTATCCCGGGTGATTTCCATGTGAATTTGGCTTGCGCGTTTCGTCTTCGCTTAAGCGGCGCGAAGCGCGGCGTTCT
>Ga0154020_10007706_pt1 | contig 12531 bp, 10 predicted proteins | sample Klosneuvirus_201_FD_109709 | JGI IMG/M metagenome (GOLD analysis project Ga0154020, IMG submission 109709) | Active sludge microbial communities from wastewater, Klosterneuburg, Austria - Klosneuvirus_20160825_MG | ecosystem: Engineered > WWTP > Aerobic digester > Activated sludge | place... | reverse complement strand
TCTATGTGAATAAAGATCATGAACCGAAAACTTATTTTTGTGCTGGCGTTTGCCGCCGTTTTGGCGATGGCAATCGGGCTGGTGGAGTTGATCCTTCACCCGGTGGCCGAGGACATGCCCACCTTTGCGTTGCTGATGAGCATTCCGCTGCTGGTGGCCGTGGGCGCGGCGTTCATCACTCAGCGCTGGGGGTGGTATCGCCAGTTCCGCAGTTTGGGCTATGCCTTGTTTGCGGCCTATGCCATTGGCGCGGGGATTATTTTGCTCACCGTGCTGGTCACCACCCGCCTCATGTTCATCAGCCTGCACGATGCGACTTTGGCGGTGGTGCTGGTGATTTACGCCACGCTGCTCACGCTCACATTTGGCTATTTTGTGGCGCAGAATCTCAGCGCAGGGATCAAATCCATCACTGATGCAGCCCGAAAGGTGCAGGATGGCGACCTGAGCGCCACCGCGCCATACACTGGCCGCGATGAAATTGCGCGGCTGGCGCAGGCGTTTAACAGCATGACCGGGAGACTGCGCCACGCCCGCGACCAGGAGAAAAAATTAGATCAGGCCCGCCGCGATCTCATCGCCTGGGTAAGCCACGATTTGCGCACGCCGCTCACCGGCATCCGCGCCCGCGCAGAGGCGCTGAGCGATGGCGTGGTGAGCGACCCGCGCGAAGTCTCGTCATATCTAACCGCCATCCACCGCGATACCGAAGCGATGAACCGCCTGATTGACGATTTGTTTGAAATGGCGACCATTGATTCTGGCGGCCTCAAGCTCAATCTGGTGGATGTGGCCCTGAGCGACCTCATCTCTGACACAATTGAGAGCGCCGAAATTTTGGCTAAACAGCAGGGGGTTGCGCTCAGCGGTTCAGTGGCGGGGAATGTTGATCCGGTACACCTCAGCCCGGAACACATCCAGCGGGTGTTAAATAATTTGGTAAGCAACGCGCTGGCTCACACCCCGGCGGGCGGGCGCGTGACCGTGAAGGCCACGCGCCAGGGCGAGCGCGTGCGAGTAAGCGTGCAAGATACGGGAGAGGGCATCCGCGCTGAAGATTTGCCGCGTGTGTTTGAGCGGTTTTATCGCGGGCAAAGCAGCCGCACCCGCCATGAGCAAAATGGCAACGCGCGGGGTATGGGGCTTGGGCTGGTCATCGCCCGCGCCATCATTGAAGAGCACGGCGGGCACATTGAAATTGAGAGCGAGGAAAGCCGCGGCACAACTGTGTGGTTTACGGTTTGAGCGCAACCATGCGTTGGCGCGTCTGGCGGTGGATGAATCCGGCACGGGACCGGCGCAAGCCCAGCCATTTTTTTATCGCACAAAATCTGTCCAGATGCCCAGCAAGCCAATGGCGATGAGCAATGCGCCAGACAATCGCCCAATAAGCGAATGCCGCGCGGTAAACCAACTGGAGCATTTGCGTTGAAGCGGCGCGGCAATCAATGAAAGGGCAATCAACGGCCAGCCAAAACCCAGCCCAAACGAGAAAAAGTAAAGCAGGCTGTTTGCCAGCGTGGCTGCATTACCAGCGCCCAGCACAAACGCGCCAATAATGAGCGGGCCGGTGCAGGGCAGGGTCATGGGCGCAAGCAACATGCCATACACAAATGCGGTGAGGGGGCGCGAGCGCAGCGCTGGTGTTTGCGCCATCGCCAAACGGCTAAATGGGTTAAAGCCAAACACCATTGCCAGCCCAAGCACAATCACAATGGCATAAATGATGGGGAGCAGCACGGGCAAAATGTTTGAGAAAGCCTGGTTGAGCGCATACAGCGCGAACCCCAAAGCGATCATCATGCTGAGCACACCCGCCAAAACCAGCGCGCCCAGCCATGCGGCTGAGCGCGGGCGGGCATCGCCTTGCGCGGTGCCCGCCAAAAAAGCCAGCAAACCAGGATACAGCGGCAACATGCACACATTGCCCAGTATTGCAGCGTTGCCAAGTAAAAAAGCTTCTAACATATCAATTGCAAATTAAAAATTACGAATTACGAATTTGTAATTTTTAATTCGTAATTCGTAATTCGTAATTATTTGAGTTTCATCACCAACGCGGCGGCAGCTTCCGGGCCAGTGACAAGGGCGCTCATCGTGCCATCGGGTTTGATAATAAAGTGCGGTGTGCTGGGCGGGTTGAGGGCGCTCTGACCAAACGCGTCATTAAGGGCTTTCAGGCCATCGGCGTTGAGCACCGCGAATTGCAGGTCATAGCCCGTGTCTTTGGCATATTGCGCCAGCTTGGCGGGGTCAAGCCCAACCTCCACGCTCAGGGCCACAAACTTTACGTTGTCGCTGGCAACCTGCTTTTTGGCAGATGTGACTTGCGCAAGCTGGGCGCGGCAATTGGGGCACCATGTCGCCATTGGCTCAACATATACCGTCTTGCCCAGATAATCGGCCAGCTTGAACATTTTGCCGGTCTGCGCATCGGTTAGGACAAGATTTTGCAATGCAGATAATTTGGGCATATCGGGCATCATGCCCGTCCCTGTCATCATGTGCGTGTCGGTCATCATCCCGTGATCCATCATGCCCGTCCCCGTCATCATGTGCGTGTCGGTCATCATCCCGTGATCCATCATGCCCGTCCCCGTCATCATGTGCGTGTCGGTCATTGTCTTTGGCATGGCGGTATTGGCTGCGGCATCTGCCATCGCCTTTGCGGGCATGGCTGTTGGCGCAGGCGCAGCTGCCCCGCCGCAGGCTCCCAGAGCAAACATCACCACGAGTCCCATCGAAAAAAGTGCGGTTGTATTTTTCATATTTTTCACCTGCGTGAATGATGCAAAAAAATTCTTACAAAGAGATAACTTAAAGATTACAAGAAATTCAAGAAAAGTCATCTAAATTTTTCGCGCAATTTGCGGTTGCCAGTTGTGGTTAAATTTAGAATTAGCCCGAGCCGTTGCCTAAATCATCCAAATCATCCAGATTTTGACTTGGGCAGCAACTCTCGTTAGAATTAGAAAGAAAATGGATAACTCAAATTTTGCGTTTGTTCTTATAGCCACCGCCATCGCGCTGGTGCTTGTGCTGGTGTATGTCATCGTGGTAATGCCGCAAAATCGCGCCCGCAAAAATCAGCAGCAGGTGGTGGAAGAGTTAAAGATTGGCGAGAAAATTGTCACGGTGGGCGGCCTCATTGGCAAGCTCACCTATCTTGATCGCGAGAAAGACCTTGCCCGCCTGGAAGTTGCCAAAGGTGTGGAAATTGAAATCATCCCGGCGGCCATCAGCCACCCGCTGGATTATGTGAAGCGTTTGCGCGCCCACGAGAAAGGCAAATGAGTGACAGTTAATTGCGGCAGTTATAGAAATATGTTCACTCTAACTTTTAATCGGCTTTAACTAAAACGAATGGAGCAGACACGAAAAGCGCAGGCAACCTGGCGGCTGGTTCGCGCCGCTGTCAGCCGCCTGCGCTGGCCGCTGGCTGTGTTCATCATTTTGTTGGCGGGCGGCACAATTGTGTTTTTTGTGGGCGGCGGGCAGCCCAACCCCACCCGCGCCCTCATCTACACGCTCAACCTGATGACCTTTCAGCTTCAGCCGGGCGATGTGCCAGACAGCCTTGCGCTGCAACTCATTTCATTTGGCGTAATCGCGGGCGGCGTATTTGCGCTGGCCGGCGGCGCGGCCAAGGTGGTGGATTACATGACAGACGAACAAGAACGACAAATCGCGCTGGCTTCTACGCACAAAGATCACATCATTGTGGTGGGCGTGGGCAATGTTGGCTACCGGGTGGTGATGGAGCTGCTGGGCTTTAGCGAGCGCGTGGTTGTGATTAACACCGAGAGCGATGGCGATTGGGTGAGCGAACTCCAAAGTCTGGGGGTGCCAGTGATTATTGGCGATGCCCGCAAACGCGATACGCTGCTCAAGGCCGGGCTGTCACGCGCAAAATCGCTGGTGTGCTGCACCTCCAACGAGCTGACCAACCTGGACATCGCCCTGGATGCGCGCGATATGCGGCCAGACTTGAAGGTGGTGTTGCGCATGTTTGACCAGGCTTTGGCGCAAAAGGTCTCCAAAGGCTTCAACATCAAAACTGCGTTCAGCGTGTCTGGGTTGGCGGCCCCCGCTTTTGCTGTGGCCGCCACGCGCACAAATGTAGATTATTCGTTTCGCATGCATGGCGCGCTGATGAACGTGAGCACGATCACTGTGAGCCAGAATTCCTCGTTGCGCGGGAAAACGCTGGGATGGGCGCAGGAGCAATTTAACGTCACAACCCTCAGCTTGATGGATGGCTCACAGCCCATCATGCATCCATCTCCCGCCCATGCGCTGCAAAGCGGGGATGTGTGCGTGTTCATTGGCGAACTTGCCGCGATCAAATCGCTTAATGCCGCCGCTTAGTTTTTTTACGCATGAAATTTGATATTTTTACGCTTTTCCCCGGCATGTTCAGCGGGCCGTTTGCAGAAAGCATCATCAAGCGGGCGATGGATGCCGGGCTGGTGGAGATCGCCGTGCACAACATCCGCGATTACACCACCGACAAACACCACATCACCGACGATTACGCATATGGCGGCGGCGGCGGCATGGTGATGAAGCCCGACCCGATTTTTGCGGCGGTGGAAGGCGTCCTCGGCGCAGACGCCATCGCCAGCACCCCGATTATTTTGATGTCGCCGGGCGGCAGGCGGTTCACCAGCGCCATCGCCCGCGAGCTGGCGCAACTGCCGCGCGTGGCGCTGGTGTGCGGGCATTACGAGGGCGTGGACGAGCGCGTGCGCGAACACTTGTGCACAGACGCGCTGAGCATTGGCGATTACGTGCTCACCGGCGGCGAGCTTCCGGCGATGGTGATCACCGATGCCGTCTCGCGCTGGATACCCAGCGTGCTGCCAGAGTTTGCCCCGCGCAACGAATCATTCAGCGAGGAAAACGAGGGTTTGCTGGAATATCCGCATTACACCCGCCCGGCAGATTTTCGCGGATGGAAAGTGCCGGAGGTGCTGCTAAACGGCAACCACGCCCAGATTAACAAATGGCGAAAAGAACAGGCCGCCGCCCGCACCCAGCACATTCTGGGCGCAAATGACGCTCAGGGCAGCACGGACCCGGCCTGATCCAAGAAGGTCACCACACGCACGTTCAGGAGGGAGCAATGTTTGGAACAAAACCAAGACAGGCCGCCGTTGCGGTGGCGCTGGCGGGCGCGGCATGGCTGTGCGCGGCGCATATCGCCCGCGCAGATGCCATCATTGGCAACGGCACGCCAGAAAGCTGCACCGAGACCGCTTTTAACAGCGCATGGAGCGCGGGCGGCAAAATTGGCTTTGATTGCGGGGCGGCGCAAAAAACAATCACGCTCACCCACAATTACGCGGTCAACAAACCGGTTTGGCTGGATGGCGGCGGGCTGGTCGCATTTCACGGCGGCTCATCAGAGGCGCGGTTCACCGTGTATGCCGCCTTCACCATCACGCGCATGACCTTCTCGGACTTTTTTAGCACCTCAAGCTGGGGCAGCGTGATTAATATTCAGGCGGGCCATGCGCTGTTTGAAGATTCCACGTTTGCCGGAAACCGGGTGAGCAGCGGCGCGGGCGGGGCCATTTTTAACGGCGGGCAAGCCACTTTGCGCCGCGTTGTTCTGCTAAACAACCGGGCCGATTACGGCGGAGGCGCCATCAGCAATGGGCCAAATGGGCAACTGATTTTGGAGCAAACCCGTTTTGAAGACAACGCGGCCTATGCGGGCGGCGGTCTGTATAACAACGGCGGGAGGGTCATCATTTCGCAATCGTTGTTCGCGGGCAATGTGGTCACCGAGGCTGGCGGCGCGATAGCCAACGATGACAATTACGGCATAGCCACAAAATTTGGGCAAATTCAAATCACCAACTCCACGTTTGGCGCAAACAGCGCCCGCGTGGGCGGCGGATTGGCCGTGCGGCGGGCCGGGTCGGCCATCACCCTGACAAACAGCACGCTCAACGGCAACACCTCTACCGGCGGGTATGGCGCAAATGTGTATACCGATAACGGCGCGGATGTGCGAATGAAAAATACGATTCTGGCGGGTGGCGTTGGCGCGGCCAACTGCATGTCCGTCACGCCGTTCACCTCGCTGGGCAACAACATAAGCAGCGATGGCAGTTGCGTGGGCAACACGCTGCCAGACTGGAACAACACCAACCCGCAATTGCAGCCGCTGGCGAACAATGGCGGCTTCTCGCGCACATATTTTCCATCGGCTGGCAGCCCAGCCATTGATAACGGCGCGAATGCGGGCTGCCCAGCCACCGACCAGCGCGGCGTATCGCGTACCGCGGGCGCGGCCTGTGATATTGGCGCGGTTGAGGCGGTGCGCTTGAGCAGAAACGTTTATTTGCCGCTCATACGGCATTAACGCGCGTTGGTTTAACCCCAAACGGCGCAGGCCAAACGCAGGGAAAAAACGCAACCCTACGCTTGCCCGCCGCGCCGTTTCGCCGGGCAAGCGTCCAGCGTCAACACCGCCGCGCCCGTATACTCGCGCCACGCCCTCGCCTCATCCGGCCCTCCCCTACCCCGATACGGATGAGGCGAGGCGACTACTCCATAAAAACGCAAGAAGAACGCAACCAGCCCGCGGGCTTTGATTTGCGAATCATCCCTTTTATTAAAATCCGAAAAGGAAGAAATTTGATTTGGGCCTTCGTCCGCACTGGTATCATTACCAATTACCGCCGTCAAGTAGTCTACGAATTGACGGCGTAAATTTTGAGGTGAATACAGATGGTGAGCGCAGTTCAAACCAATTCCATTCCAGCGCAAGCATACGCCCCTGCCAGCAGGCTTAGCGTGTGGTGCGACCGCTTAATTGAGGCTGGGTGGCTGGCGGCAGTCATCGTGGCTCCGCTGTTTTTTAACATTTACTCCAGCCGCGTGTTCGAGCCAGACAAGCTCACCACCGTGCGCTCCATCGCATTGGCCATGTGCGTGTTTTGGCTGGTGAAGTGGATTGAGGAGCGCCGCAACCCCGCGCGAGACACCCGCGTGACCTGGCGTTCGCCGCTCATGCTGCCCACCATGATTCTGGTTGTGGTCTACATGATCAGCACCGCGCTCTCGGTAGCCAGCCGCACCAGCTTGCTGGGGTCATACCAGCGGTTGCAAGGCGCCTACACCACGTTCAGTTACGTGGTCATTTTCTTTATGATTGTGCAGGGCATGCGCACGCGGGCGCAGTTGGATCGGCTGATCACGATGACGATCCTCAATTCGCTGCCCATCGCCATTTACGGCGTCATCCAGCGCAACCAGCTAGACCCGCTGCCCTGGGGCGGCGATGTGACCGACCGCGTGGCCGGAAACATGGGCAACGCCATTTTCATCGCCGCGTATCTCATCATGACCTTCTTCCTCACCGTTGGCCGGGTGGTAGAAGCCATTTCAAATGCGCAGGAGAACGACAAAGCGAGCATAGCCGATGTGCTGCGGTCAGGCGCGTATATCATCATTGCGCTTGTAAACGCAGTGGTGGTTTTGCTTTTGGCAGGCAGCCGCGGCCCGCAACTGGGTTTTCTGTTCGGCATGTTCTTCCTCGTCACGCTGCTCCTTCAACTTTTGCGCCGCCGCAAACTGCGGCTTGGCCTAACGGTAGGCTGGGTGGGCACTGGGTTGGCAGCCATCCTGTTTCTTGTTTTGCTCAACGTCAAAGGATTCACCCCGTTTGATGGCTTGCGCACGCTGCCCGTGTTTAACCGTTTGTCCACCGTCATCAACGTCACAGATGGCACCAACCTGGTGCGCTATTTGATCTGGACAGGCGACGTGGAAATGATGCAGCCGCACGACCCCATCCAATTCCCGGATGGCACAAACGACGCATTTAACGCCATCCGCCCGCTGATTGGCTACGGCCCGGAAGCGATGTATGTGGCGTATAACCGCTTTTACCCGCCCGGTTTGGCCAACGTCGAAGCCCGCAACGCCTCGCCAGACAGAAGCCACAACGAGACGTGGGATTCGTTCATCATCACCGGCTTCCTTGGCTTTTTGGCCTATATGCTGGTGTTCGGCTCTGTGTTTTATTTCGCCTTCCGGTGGATTGGTCTCGTGACTTCCAACCGCGAGCGCAACCTATTTGTTATTTTATGGGTTTTGGGCGCGGCTGGGGGCGCAACGTTTGCCATCACCACCGACCCGCCCCTGCTGGGCGTGAGCATTGCCGCTGGCGTGGCGATAGGTCTCACCATCTTCCTCGTCATCAGCGCCATCATTAATGCCCGCAGCGAAAATGAAGGCACGGCCCACACCGGCTTGCAGCGCCGCGACCAGATTTTGCTGATCGCGCTCATCTCTGGCATCGCCGCGCACTTCATCGAGATCCACCTTGGGATCGCCATCGCATCCACCCGCACCCATTTCTGGGCGTTTGTGGGCATGTTGGTGGTGGTTGGGATGGGATTGCTGCGCGACACAAACCCCGCCGTGGCCGAGCCAGCGGTGGAAGTGATTAAACCCGTTGAACCAGTTGCGCCTGCCAGCGCGGGTGGCAGCCAGCGCAGACAACGCGCCGCGCAACAAGCGCAGGCCACCCGCACCCGCGCAACCACTCAACCGCGCGGAGGGGTCTCTCTGCCGCCCTGGTTTGCAGAAATTGCCAGCAACTCGCTCTTTTTGGGTTTCCTTTTGGCAGTGCTGGCCTACTGCTTTACCACCAACTCCAGCCGCCTTACCTCATCATTGCTGGTGTTTGGCAACAGCCTAACAGTTGTTAGAGACAAGACCGGTTATGGCGTTCTGGGCATGTTCCTGCTCACCTTAACTCTGGGCGTTATCATCATTGTTGCCGAAGCTCAACGCAATGGGCGGCTGAGCGCGAATACAGATCGCCAAACCGTCACCGGGGCTGTCGCCCTCGCAGTTTCCATCGGCCTGTTTACCTGGGTTGCATTTGGCACGTTTTTGGCGGGCCGGCTGGTAGAGCTGGTGCTGGTCACCGCAGGTTCTGTGAATGACATCATCGGCATCGCTGAACGGCTGGGGCAGTTCCCCGCTTTCCTATATTTGCTGATTGGGGTGGTGATGTTTGTGTTTGCCGCGCTGGTGCGCAAAGACACCTATGCGCCACCGCGGTTGTCTGGCTCAGTGGCTGGATGGACCACCTTGCCGATTTTGGGATTGGTCACCGTGCTCACCATGAGCACCAGCAACCTGCAATCCATCTCTGCCGACATCATGTACAAACAAGCCCAGCCATACGATGGTCAGGCCGCCAACATTCTTCAACAAAACACCAGCGTGCAAGGTTGGGATCTGGCTATTGAGCATTACCGCAAGGCGTTGCAAATGGCCCCCAACGAGGATTTTTACTATCTGTGGCTGGGGCGCGCTTTGCTGGAAAAAGCCAAGAGCATGCCCACCACTCAGGCCGCCGCAACCAAAGTGTGGGGCGACACCGTGAGCTTTAACGATGTGATTTACGATGGCAATTTGTGGAACAAGCAGCGCACGCCGCTGCCCTCCGCCGCGCTCTCGCGCGAGGATTTGCTCACCGCTGCCCGTGCGGTTCTGGATGAGGCGCGGCGCATCAACCCGCTGAACACCGATCACAGCGCCAACATGGCCCGCATGTGGCGCCAAAGCGCAGATATCACTCAGGATGCGGCGCTCAAACGCCAACGCCTCGAAAATTCATCCAAAGAATATGCCATTGCCACAAATCTCAGCCCAAACAACGCGCAGTTGTGGAACGAATGGGGTTCGTTGTATCTCTACTCGCTGGGTGATTCAACTCAGGCGTTCCAAAAGCTGAATCACTCAATTGAGATTGACCCGAAATACGATCAGACGTATTTGTTGCTGGGCGATTATGGGATGCAGCAGGCCAACGTGTTTGCCAGCAACCGCGACCAGATCAACGCGAAAATCAAAACCATCTCCGACACGGTTCAGATTGCCGCGTTGCAGGCCGAGGCGCAAACACAGGATGACAATTACAAGGCCAAGCTGAGGGAGACTACCATCCAGTTCACAAAAGCCATCAGCGTGAACCCCACTTCAACCCAGGCGTATAACATTTTGACCTACATTTACCAGCAGGTGGGCGATCTGCCATCGGCCATCGCCACCGCAGAGAACCTGCTTGCGGTTGCGCCAAAAGACTGGAACGTGTATAAAAACCTGATGATTTTGTATAACCAGAATCAGCAATATGACAAAGCCCGCGAAACAGGCGCAAAGGCGGTTGAACTTGCGCCAACCGAACAAAAGGCGGCTTTGCAATCGTATATCGCGGCGATTCCGCAAAAGTAAAAACCCAACCCGTGATTACCTCGCTGATTTTGTTTTTTGGCGCGCTGGTGCTGGCGCTGGCGCTCACGCCGGTGAGCAAGTGGCTGGCGCCGCACGCAGGCGTGATCGCCCGCCCCCGCTCGCGCGATGTGCACACCATCCCGGTGCCAAAGATGGGCGGGGTTGCCATTTTGCTGGCGGTGATGGCGATGGTGGTTTTGCTGCGCGGCCAGCCAGAAATTCGGCAAATTGTGTCCATCATCTTTGGCGCGGCGTTCATGTCATTTCTGGGGCTGGTGGATGACCGCTTTGGCCTGAGCGCGTATGTGCGTCTGCCGCTTCAGCTTGCCACCGCCGCGTTTGTGTGGTTCAACGGCGTGCGCATTCAGTTTTTTTTAATTGAATATCTGGATGCGGCGCTCACTGTGATCTGGATTGTGGGCATCACCAACGCCATGAACTTTTTGGACAACATGGATGGCTTGCTGGCGGGCATCTCCGCTGTGATCTCGGCGTTCTTTCTGGTGCTGGCGGTGTTCAACGGGCAGATTTTAGTGGGGGCGCTATCCGCAGCCATGCTGGGCGCGTGCATTGGGTTTTTGTTTTACAACCTCAACCCGGCCACGGTGTTTATGGGCGATAGCGGCAGCATGTTTTTGGGATTTTTGCTGGCCTGCATCGCCATCAAACTGCGCTTTGCCCAAACGCCCTCCGTCTCGTGGCTGGTGCCGCTTGTTGTGATGGGGCTGCCCGTGTTCGATATGACTTTGGTGGTTATTTCGCGGCTGCGGCGCGGCAAAAATCCCCTCACCACCCCAGGCAAAGACCATTCTTCGCATCGTCTCACGGCGCTGGGGTTTAGCCACCGCGAGGCCGTGATGATTTTGTATCTTGTGTGTTGCGCTCTGGGCGTAGCCGCGCTGCTGGTGTCTGCATTCGACCGCACCGCGGCTCTGCTCCTGGGGCTTGCCATCTTGTTTGCCGGAGTATTTATGCTCTGGTTTATGGAGTTCGGACCTTGGAAATTCACCAACCCCTACCCGCTACCCGGCGCGAAGCCGGAATCGCCCGCGGAACAGACCAACGCATAGCCGTCATTGGCCTGGGCTATGTGGGCCTGCCGCTTGCCATCGCGTTTGCCCGCGTTGGCCGCCACGTTGTTGGCGTGGATGTGGATCGCAAAAAAATAAGCGCGCTGGAAAATGATGTCTCGTATATTCCCGATGTGCCAACCGAGGATGTGAAGCAAAGCCGCGCCGAGGGTTTCTTCACCGCAACGACGGATTACGACGCGCTGAAAACCTGCGATGTGATTTTTATTTGCGTGCCCACGCCGTATGATGCCATGCGCGCCCCCGATCTGATTTTTATTGAACAGGCCGCGGAAGGAATTTTGCCGCGTTTGCAAAAAGGGCAGCTTGTTGTTTTGCAAAGCACCACGTACCCGGGCACCACCACCGAGGTCGTGCAACCCATCCTTGAGCGCAGCGGGATGAAGGCGGGCGTGGATTTTGACCTGGCGTTCTCGCCAGAACGGATTGACCCAGGCCGGACTGACTTCACGTATTCCAACACGGCCAAAGTGGTGGGCGGCCTAACGCCAGAGGCCACCGACCGCGCCGGGCGTTTGTTGCAGGCAGTGGGCGCGCCGGTGCACGCGGTCTCATCACCCGCCGCCGCCGAGATGACCAAGCTGCTGGAAAACATTTTCCGCTCGGTAAACATTGCGCTGGTGAACGAGCTGGCCCGCCTGTGTGAGCGGATGGGCCTGGACATGTGGGAGGTGATTGACGCCGCCCGCACCAAGCCATACGGGTTTATGGCCTTCACGCCGGGCGCGGGCGTGGGCGGGCATTGCATTGGGGTTGACCCGTATTATCTTTCGTGGAAAGCCCGCGAGTTTGATTTTTACACCCGCTTTATTGAGCTGGCCGCAGAAGTGAATCAGCAAATGCCTTTCCATGTGGTTGAGTTGGTTGGCAAAGCGCTCAGCGAAGCCGGCCACGCATTGAAAGGCGCAAAGATTTTGATTTTGGGCGTGGCTTTTAAGCGCGATATTGACGATCCACGAAACTCGCCCGCCGAGCGCGTGATGGAGCTGCTTATTGCGCGTGGCGCGAATGTATCCTATTCCGATCCGTATGTGCCGCGTTTCCACATCGGCGGGGATGTCTTTCACCACGAGGCGACCTCGTTTGTGTCTGTGCCGCTGAGCGAGAAGACGGTGAAGGAAGCTGATTGCGTGGTCATCGTCACCGGGCATCGCTCGGTAGATTACGCCATGGT
>Ga0154020_10007704_pt1 | contig 12536 bp, 8 predicted proteins | sample Klosneuvirus_201_FD_109709 | JGI IMG/M metagenome (GOLD analysis project Ga0154020, IMG submission 109709) | Active sludge microbial communities from wastewater, Klosterneuburg, Austria - Klosneuvirus_20160825_MG | ecosystem: Engineered > WWTP > Aerobic digester > Activated sludge | place... | reverse complement strand
CTTACTCCCAGGTTTCCAGGCAGGCGCTACTTCACCATTCGCTACCTTTTCAACCAGCCCATAAAAAAATGTATTGAACTTTGTCGCGGCACCCCAATCCATCTTTTGTTGAAGATCATCCTTAGGTGTATGGTAGCCTTCGCGATACCACTGCCGATAAATTCGTTCACTCTCACTGCCGGGCTGAAAACCAAAAACAAAGTTGATTGCCGGAATGCCTGCTTGTATGAAGTTCCAGTGATCAGAGCGCATCAATAAATTTCGTTCCGGCTCCGGGTCGTTCTGGACTTTAATATTCATACTTAACGCTACTGCCCTTGCATCATCACCCAGCGTAGTTTCATCAAGTGCGTGAACGGTGAGTAACTCCAATGGAAACAACGGCCGGAGTTGATCCAGGTTTATATTCGCAATGAGTGATTCTTTAGGCACGGGAAGGTGTTGCACCAGGTACTGCGAACCAAGCAGTCCTTTCTCTTCACCGGTAACAATTGCAAGAATTAATGGACGCCTGAATCCTTTCCCCTTTTGTCTCTCAACTAATTGAATAAGTAAGGCAACATATGCGGCATCGTCTAGTGTGCCGTTGTAAAGACTATCGCCTTGCACAGCTTCGCCATACCCATAGCCATCCAGGTGTGCCGTAAGCACAATCGCTTCGTTCGCGCGATCAGGATCTGTGCCCGCCAGTTTTCCGATCACGTTCGGTGAGTTTATCGTTCGCTGGGTTGTTGTAAACCTTGCCTTTAAATGATCAGGCACCTCAAAGGATGGTAGTGGTTTGCCTTGGCTGCCGAGGTCAATAAGTTCCTTCGCGTTTTGTCCGCTGCCTTCAATCAGTTTATCTAAAGCATCTGCATTGAGCCTGAAATTTAACAGTGCGGATTTTACATTAGGCGTGCCTGCAAGCACAACTCTTCGACTATAGGCAAACGGCCAGCGCGGAGGCTCCACGGTAAACCCCGGATCGGCAATTGTGATTATTCCAAATGCACCCGCTTTGGTAAGCATGCGCATGCGGTCGGCATTGCCAGGAAGACCTTCGCGACTCGTACCATGGCAAATCACCAATTTATTTTTTACACTACTCAATGTAGTGGAGTCGCAATACCCACCGTATACCAACGGGGCATCGATTGATTCTGAAACGCTGTTTGGAGCGGCATATATATCGAGCAAGAACCTGAGTGCCCGATCGCCTACAGTAATTGTTGCCTGCGTGATTGCTGTTTCTTCCATGGCTACATCCTGAAACCATGTGCCGTTGTCGCCCAAGGGTTGCAGGCCTGCGGCTGCCAATCGTTCAGCCACTATTGCTACCGCACGCGCATAGCCTGGCGACCCGGTATCCCGGCCTTCCATAGCATCGCTGGAGAGTTCGGTTGTTGTCGCCCACCAGCTGTTGGTATCCGTATCAATTGTTGTTGATGGCTCACCGGGTTTTTTACATCCGGTTACAATAAAAATCAAAATGACGATGGCGGCTGAAGGTGATCGCATGTACTAAGGTTTGAAACACAAGATAGAGAAATTCATCTAATGATATCCAAGGCGACAGCCCCATACGTAGCGGAGTTCTTTCACCGTTGTCATTGCGGGCGAATAACTACAGTGTAAAAATTTAACCTCGTTATTGTTGGTCGCCTGACCAACAAATCTTAAAACTCTAAGTCTTAATCAAGCTGATGTTCTTCAGCGACCTACTTTTGTGTTGTTCACAACTAACTTCATCAGTTAAACCTCATCTCACATTTATACTTTGTTCTTTTTGTCATAGACGCAAAAAGAACCAAAAAAGTCAAGGCAAAAGGATGCTTCTCCCCGCATGCCTTCGCACCCCCGCCCTTTTGCCGGGCCCACGCGCTGATTGTTCCAAACAAAGTTTGATCAAGTTGATATGATGAGTTTATCCTCCTTGTTAGTGTTCTTCACCCTCGTTATTGTTGGTCGCTTGACCTCAATTCTAAGCGGAGTCTCTGTTTTCAGGACGAGACACATAACTGTAAAGCGCAGAGTCCCCGAGGCGGGAGACTCTGCTGGGAATAGGGACGAGACACGAAGACAAGATTTTTTCCACCCCCTAACCCCGCCAGCGGGGGATACAGATCCACTTAAGATTGAATAACAGAGTAAATTAGTGAGATTGGTAGTTGGAATTTATTGTGCTGTGCACTACTCCAACGGTAAAAACCCAAATGGGATGATTGATGCCTTTTGAATAGTTGCCCGGGTTCGTGGCGGGGCAAGGATTGATTGTTCTTTTAGGGAAGCTTGATACGCTACAACTATCTGATCATGCGCAACATCATTAAAGGTTACTACTACCTGTTGCTGACCTAATGCTTTTAAAATACTCTCGATGTATTCCTTCCCTTCTGCTTCGGCCTGAATTAAAATCCGGTTCGACTCAGCAAGTTGTCGGGCTGTATCCATACGCGAGGCAATGGTTTTACCAAGGTAGTCGCCCACAGCCGGATATAAATCTTTGCCCACATGCACTTGCACGGCTCGCGTTTCGCGAATGATCATGCGGTTGGTATGATACACCGGCTCGTTTAACTGAGCCTGCGGCAGAATTACAGATTGCAATGAATCGTGCTGCCACACCAATTCAATGTCTTTTAAATTTAAGTATGCGGTAATAGTAACGGGTACTTGTACCATGGCGCGGATTGCTTTTGCCGGGTTGTTGTTCTTATGCAGAAAAAACAAGTCGGTATACGTGTGTTTTACCAGGTGCAACTCGCGGATGGAAAGTATTTGCTCCAACGTAAGTTGTTGTGGTGACTGTGACGGGTTAACGCGGCCATAAAAAAATCCACCAATAAAGGCGGCTACTATCAGGCCAATAGTAAGGGTAGGAATGAGCTTTTTCATAATGCATGTTTTTGAAGGTTTAATTAATGAGTATAAAACCTCTGCACGCATTACTACGCGCAGAGGCTAATAGAATAGTCTCATCGCACATGGGGTTTGGTGAAACGAATCTGGCGGATAGCGTGTGTGGCATCGCTCACGTATCCAAACGTAGCACGCACTTGCTGCCGCACCGCCTTGCTAGTTGCAAACAAACTGTTCTCTGACGTGTAGAGCAATTCGTTACGCACTCTTCGCGCTTTGCCCAAGGCAACCAAAGCACTCAACACGGTGGCATTAACTTCGCGCAACTCGGTGAGCGTAGTTTGTAAGTTAACCACGTGCAAGTCGGCAAGGCCGGGTTGGTAGTTGGGCTCGGTTGCCAGGGTTTGAATCAACTTCTCTAAGTGATACACTACGCTGTTGTAGTCGGAGCCATAGGCACGACTGCTCTTTGCAACTGCTTCCCCTTCTTTTGTTGATACCGGTGGCCGGTCTTTCAAACCCTGGCCTCTAATTTTTCGCACGGCTGTGTACGCATCGGCCAAAGTTTGCGGCAGCACGTTTGACGACCGCAGTTCAAACACGACACGCGAAACAAGTTTCTTCAACCCGATGTATGCCACCTCGCGTTGGTTGGTGGCATTCTCGATTTCTGTTTTAGCAGCACTTACTTGTCGCAAGGCCTCGCGGCTGGTGGCAAGTAAGGCAGTTAAACTTTCTACACGGAGATTGGGCGTACCGGGATTGTATGATCCTCCGTATCCGGTGCAGATGCCTACGAGCTTCCCGAAGGCTTCTACATTTTTTGAGTTTGACATAATTAAAAGTGTTTATGTTTATAATGTATGCAACGCAACTTATGCTTACGCGTGTTACACAATTCAATAATTATTTTTAAAATTTTATTGTTGATGAAAATGACAACGCATGTTGATGAGGTCCGTTATAATGCGGCTTGCTTTATGATGTGAATTTTATTGTCAAGTCATCCTTATGTTGGTGTTCATCACAAGTATGTAAAGGTAGAAACGGATTAAATCCCTCACCCCCTGCCCCTCTCCCTGGGGCGAGGGGTGGCCCAGGTTGGTGAAGAATCCTACGAACGCAAATAAGGTTAAGCCAATCCTGAGCGGAATGAAAAGCCTAAAAGAAGAAATGAAATTCATTGCACAAGTCTGATCCCCTCGCCCACGTTGGTGTTCTTCACCAACATGCACAGGTTCGTTGGTGAAGAACACCACGAAGGCAAGGGTGAAGAACAGCCATTGATGAAGAGATTAAGAAAGCGAGATTTCTCCACCCCCTTACCCCCTTCAGCGGGGATAACTTTCACTTTGCGCACTACTCACCTACGTTATATACACAGCAACTTTCACTTTGCACACTGCTCACTTAGGTTGTACCAGTCCTTCAAACACTTTGCACACTACTCACCGACACTTTGCATAGCTCAACTTTCACTTTGCACACTACTCACCTACACTGCGCACAGTCCAGCCAACGGTGGGCGCACTACTTGCCTACGTTTTGCGTACTTCGGACTTCACTTTGCGTACTGCTCACTTTGGTTGTATGTTCACGATCATACGGTGTGCGTACTGCTTACCACCGCTGTGCGTGCCTGGTTTCTTGCTGGTTCGTAGTGCCTCCATGGTGGCGTGGCTGCCTACTTTGCTGCCCGCACTCTGTACTTATGGTGTACTTCGCACCTGCACTGAGGCAAGCAAACCAAAACTGAAAAGTTGGGAATTGGTTTATCACCATACACTTTGTAATCAAGTTAGTTGGTGAAGAACACCAACGAAGTTAAGAGGAAAGTAAAAAATGGGATTAAGGCTCATCGTTCATAAATGATTTTAGCCATTGGATGTAACTAGCTAAACCATCTAAATCTGGAAAAAGAGAAAATCTATTTATTCCAAATCTATCGAGATCCGCTCTTATCGTTGAAAATGTTTTAGGGTAAATTAAAAATTTTGTGAGACGATTTTTATATACTTTATTCTTTTCAAATGGGGTAAATACATTTTTTACTTTGTCATATTTATGAATTGAGAACCATCCTTGCTGTGCAGTTATTCTTTGAGCCACAATACTAGGCTGAAATAATAAGGTTCGTTTCAACGAAAAGGGATTTTGCCCATCATCAATCTCTTCAGCTTCCACAAAGTCATCTTCATTCGGAAAAAACATCCACACAACTCCATTTTCTTGCTTCCCGCCTTATTTACATGAGGTTCACACTGAACTGCAAACCAAAGTGCCGCAAGTGGATTAATTGACCAATCTAAAAGCCGAGTTGGTAAACCATGATGTTGAGCAATTGATAACCAATCCCATTTGTTGTGGGGATATATTGATATGTGAGGTATGCTTAATCTCTTAAATTGATTAAATATCCTTCGTTCGTTTTCAATTATTGAAGTGCTGTAGCGGAATTTTAGTCTTCCAATCTTTGGAATTAATGGATAATCTAAATTTTGACCACGAAAAAGTATAGTTGTCCCATCATCAATTTTCTTAATTTCTGAAACATACATTCCGAGATCAAGGATTTCAACAGTATCATAAGGTGATTTCATAAGCTATGGCTATTCTATTCCGAATCATGAACTATTTATCAAATTACTTTAACATTACGCCATCATCCCCATCTCAAACACCTGCACATATTCTCTCATCTTATCAATAATCCTATCCCCTATTTCTCTTGCTTGCAAGATGCTTGGTCTGTTGCCAAGGCACTTCAATACATCATCGCGCACGGGGTCTTGACCACTGAATATATATGCGTCTATTAAAGATTTGAATTGTTCTTTGTCCAATGCCTCGTCATCGCAGAGTTTGGCCAGGGCTAATACTTTTTGTTCTTGCCAATACTTTTCAAATTCGTCTTGAATATTATCGGCATTGTCAATTTTAGGTAAATTCTCTTCTATGAATTTCTCAATCAGCTCACGCTTGCTGCGCAATTCAATTTCGCTGGAAAGCATATCCATGATTGCTTTCTTCTGTCTTTCTGCTTCGCTTGTTTTGGCCAGCTTTAGCTTAGCCAACAGCTTAATGATATAGGCTACATTAATTAAATCTCTATGAATGAGTTCGACTTCAAAGTCTATGTCGTTGAGGATGGAAGTTTTTTGTTTGGAGTTTTCGCGCTTTACTTTTGAATAGAGATCGATGTATTTAGTCTGGTAGTTGATAAAGGTTTGTTCGTCAATGCCCAGCCCGTCCCAACTGAAATCAGAATAAGACTCTAATACATTTTTGGCGCGCAGCAACGCACGGAAGGCACGAATAAATGCCAGTTCATCTTCTTCGCTGGCAAGGTCATCCACGCTTTGCCAGGTGGGTACTATTAACCATAAGTCCTTTAATGCTTCCTCAAATTTTTTGGCGATGGATTCATAAGGCGGTAAAATAATTTCTTCAATCGCTTCCTTGTTAGAGAAAAGTGTGATAGCCTTGTCAGTCGCTTCTTTTAGATTACGGAAACATAAAATATTGCCCTGCGATTTCTTTTCGCCTATAATCCGATTCGTGCGTGAATAGGATTGAATCAGGCCATGATGCTTTAGGTTTTTGTCTACATATAAAGTATTTACTTTCTTGGCATCGAAGCCCGTCAAAAACATATTAACCACTAACAATAAATCCAACCGATCCTTCTCATCATTGAAGGTCTCTTTTTCCCGCTCCTTTAATCGTTTACTGATATCCTTAAAATAGTTTTCAAACTGCTGACTGTCTTTTGTGGAGAAAGCAGTGCCATACATTTTATTATAGTCAGCAATACACCTTTCTAAGGCATCACGGGTATGCTTTGATTGATAGGCTACTTGCGGATCGGCAGCCAACGAGAGTTCTTCATCGGGCAGAAAATCCTGCGCATCTTCATCGTCTTCATTTGTGCCAAACGTGAAAATGGTAGCTATTCGCAAATCATGCTCGCCAGCTTCCTTTTTCTGTTTGAAAAGTTCATAATACTTGATGAGCGTATCGATACTATTGATAGCAAACAAGGCTGAAAATTCTTTGCTGAATGTCTTTTGTCCATGATAAGCAATGATGTAATCAACAATCTTAGTTAAGCGTTTCGGGTCGCCTAAAACTTCGGCCCGGTCAATATCTTCAACCTCAATATCAATTAGCGTGTTGCCTTTTTGTTTGTATTTGCCAACATATTCTATTCCAAAGCGAAGTACGTTCTGATCGCGAATGGCATCGGTGATTACATACTTATGCAAACAGTGGCCAAATAAATCTTTGGTTGTGCGCTTGCCTAATTCGTTCTTGCTTGCATTATCGGCAAAGATGGGTGTGCCTGTAAAGCCGAAGAGTTGTGCCTTTTCAAAGTAGTTGGTAATCCGTTCGTGGGTTTCGCCAAACTGACTGCGGTGGCACTCATCAAAAATGAAAACAATCTTTTTATCGCGCAGCTTGGTTAAGCGGTTTTCATAATGTGCTTTGCTAATGGCATTATTCAGTTTCTGAATTGTAGTGAGCACCAGCTTGGTATCATCCGTAAGTTGCTTGACCAACGAAGCCGTGTTATCAGTTACATCAACGCTATCTTTCTTAAAGCTGTTAAACTCTTGCATGGTTTGATAGTCGAGGTCTTTGCGATCGACCACAAACACAACCTTATGCACAGTCGGCAAATCCATAATGATTTGACTTGCCTTAAACGAGGTTAACGTTTTGCCCGAACCGGTAGTATGCCAGATGTACCCATTACTGTTACTGGCACTTACCTGATTAATGATAGCTTCGGTGGCAAAGTATTGATACGGCCGCATCACCATCATATTCCTATACGTTTCATTCATCACTACATAGTGCGAAATGAATTTGCCCAAGTGATCTGGATTTAGAAACACATTTGTAAACAAGCTGAGCTCGGTAACGTTTTTGTTGTTCACATCAGCCCAATAAAAAGTCTGTAAGGAAGATTGCAACTTGTTGTTTGCTAAATACTTTGTATTTACTCCATTGCTAATGACAAACAGTTGAACATATTGAAATAACCCATGATTGCTCCAGAAGGATTGATGCTGGTATCTGTTAATCTGGTTAAAGGCTTCTTTCAGCTCAACGCCCGCCCGCTTTAATTCTATTTGTACTAAGGGCAACCCATTTACCAAAAGCGTAACATCAAACCGATTTTTATACTTACCCAGCAGTTCTATCTGATTGGTAACCTGAAACAGATTCTTGTTCCAATTTTCAGTATCAAAGAAGCGAACATAAAATGAAGTACTATCTTCTTTACTTAAATGAAATCGATCTCTAAGTGTTTTAGCTTTTTCAAAGACATTGCCTTTAGCAAGGTGATTAAGGATGGCATCAAACTCTTTAGCTGTAAAAGTGGTATTGTTAAACTTTTCTATTTGAGATTTGAGGTTTGAAAGCAAAGCGTCACCATCAGGAATAGACACAGATTGATAGCCCAACCCAACCAATTGTTGGATGAGATTATTTTCGAGTATCGCTTCCGATTGGGCCATTTGGTTATTTGCTCGGCATCAAATTAACGATCAATTTAATCATAATCTCCTTATCATCGGGTTTACTCTCGGCAATCATAATGGTAATGGCCACCAGCGTATTGTCGGCTATTGTTTTGCTTCCATCAGCCGCATAGAGTTGGTTGTTCTTGTCGAGGAAGTAAAGGAACAAGCCGGCTGCAATTCGTTTATTGCCATCGGAGAATGAATGATTTTTCACAACGAAGTATAAAAGATTAGCCGCTTTCTCCGCCAGGCTTGGATAGAGTTCTGCACCATCAAAGGTTTGATAGATGGTTTGAAGTGAGCTGTGAAACGATTGATCTTTCTCGTTGCCAAAAAGTTTTCCGGCTTTGTGTTTGGTACGCCAAATTGAAATATGCTTGATGGCTTCTGCATAAGTTAATTTCTGAAGTTTGACCTTTTTGGCTTCGGGGATTACCAATTGCTGATGGTCATACTGATCTAACAGAGAAAGTGCACGTGAATAGGCGGTGACTACTTTTAATAACCCTATTGCCTCATCGGTTGAAAGTTGCTTTTGCTGGACTACATTCTCTAACACATGAATGGTTTGTTTTAAGCTTACCAGTTGTTGCTGCGATGCTTTTAAACGTTGTTCGTTAACAGTATAACCTTTTACCAGATAATCTTTTAACCGCTGTGTTGCCCACTGACGGAAATTTGCTCCCATTTTAGAATTGACGCGATACCCTACAGAAAGAATTGCGTCAAGATTGTAATACTTTATCTTTCTACTAACCTTCCTCTTTCCTTCCGTTTGAACTACCGAGAAAAGCTCGGTAGTTGCTAACTCTGTAAGTTCACCTTCGTTGTAAATGTTTTTAAGGTGGAGACCAATGGTGTCTGAATCTTTATCAAAGAGTTCGGACATATGCTTTTGAGAAAGCCAAAGTGTTTCCTCGTTAAACTTTACTTCAACCTGAGTTTGATTGTCAGGACTTTGGTAGATTATTACTCTGCCTTTGTTCTCATTGTGTTGAACAGAATATTCTGGTGACGGTTCAGTAGCCCGAAATTTTGAAGCAATTTTCTTTTTAGGGTATTTCTTCTTCACCATATTAATGTATAGTCTCAAATTTGAGTTGCAACTTTAAAAGTATGAATTATGAGTGATGTTTTATAAAACTAACAACTCCTTACACAAACATTTGCTGCAACAGCCCTTTTTTAAACGTTTGCGTTTGAGTGATTTGATTGGCTACACTTTCTATTTTAGTGTCGATGGTAGATAAGAAGTCGGCTATTTTTTTCTGTTCGTCAAGAGTAGGCAACTTAATTTTTACTTTTTTCAAATCAGTCTTACTCAATTTTGGTTGTCCGCTTCCGCTAATCGCTGAATTTATCAAGTTGCGTCCATCATAAGAATTGAAATTATAATATAGAAAAGTAGCATAGAATTTCTGCAAGTTTTCTCTTATTACAATCATGTTGGGCGCAACCGTAGCTTTGCCCCGCTGAAAAGGCATTAAATAAGTATCACCAACATTTGCACCAATGTTAGCAATTAAAATTTCGCCCCCGTGCAAATTTGATTTACTTAAAAATTCATAGCTAGGCCGATCCACATACTTTAACAAACCCTCACTTAGATTATGTCTTAAATCTGTAAGTCTAACATAAATAGCAAAATTGGGTTCGTCATAAACCTTTACATTATTTCTCAACGCTTCAAAACTTCCCGCAGCAACATAATCAGTCATCGTAGATACGATCTCCCCCAGCATTTTCTCCTCCCACTTCGGATACCCCTTTCCATTTTCATCTTTAAATCTAAGTTTGCCGGAGAAGAGTTGTTGCATCACGCCTTTTTTGTATTGCTCCAGCAATTTTTTTTTGCGCGTGAGCTGCTGGATCTTTTCATCTACGGAAGATAAGAACGAGGCGATTTTTTGTTGTTCGGGGAGGGTGGGGAAAGTTAGTGGTATATTTCTGCAAACTTCTTGATTTAACTTCGGCTGCGCTGTTCCTGTGTTATAGATTTCATAGTTAGTGAGTTCAAGTACATAAGTTAAGAAATCAATATTTGTTCCTTCGTTGTTCTTAATTACATGAGCGTGATTATTAATCCAGCACTTGCCTGATACGCGAAATGCAAGTGGCAAATTTCTGGAAACAATATTCTCTCCATCCTCTCCAAGTAATATTATATCCTCATCAAAAATGTATTCATTAACATAATCAATTATTCCAGAAGCTCCATAATATGGATAATCCCCTTTCATTTTTGCTCTGTCTTCACTTTTAATAGGTTTCCGTCTGCCATCAAGAAAAACAGATACTTCTCCCAATTTTTTCCGTTCCCATTTCGAATCAAACTCCTTAAACCTCAACTTTGGTATTGCCTTGCTCATTGTCTGAATCAGGATTTATTTGATTTTTGGATTAGCAGGATTAGGGTAATCATGGTTATTTCATTCATCGCTCTTTAAATTATCAACCTTGTGTTATTTTCAATTTTTTAGCTTGCTAATCTTGTTAATCGACTAATCCTGCAAATCCTGATTCAGACATTGTACTTTGGATTATAAATTTTCTTGAATTGCAGACTGTTACTTCCAAAGTTAATTAACAAACCAACCGCTTTATCGTATGCCACCACGTAGTTCTTGGCTTGGGCAAGATGAACATCCTCTAAGTTTATGAGTGCTTTCAACTCCACAATAACCAGATTCTCCACCACAAAGTCGGCTCGCCTGGTACCCACTTCAATACCTTCATAGTAGATAGTATGCTCCTCTTCGCGTACAAAATTTAAATTCACTTTTTTCAGTTCAATGGCCAAACAGCGCTGATATATTACCTCTTGAAAACCATTGCCCAATGTATTGTGCACTTTCATTGCACAGCCATTAATCTTATAGGTGATGTCATCTACTGTCATACGTCAATTACTAAAATCCTGCTAATCCTTTCATCCAACAAATCCTGATTCAGACAATTTAAAATGGAGTTTCAATTCCTAACTCCTTACAAAACTTAGCAATGGTATTATCCGTGCCTTCCATTTCCTTTTCCAACTTCTGCAATTCTTTTGAAACCGTTTTTAAGTCTATAGCTTCTTCTTCTTCAAACGTGTCTACATACCGCGGGATGTTCAGGTTGTAATCGTTCTCGGCTATTTCACTCAGTTTGGCAACATGCGCATACTTGTCTTCTGATGCTCGCTTTTTATAGGCAGTGATAATTTTATCAATGTCATCAGCACGCAGCACGTTTTGTGTTTTTACTTTTTCAAAATGCTGGCTGGCATCAATGAATAAAACATCACCGCTATGCTCACGTTTTTTCTTGAGTACTAAAATACACGTTGGGATGCTGGTTCCGTAAAAGATGTTGGCCGGTAAGCCAATTACCGCATCTAAATAATTTCTGTCTTTAATTAAATACTCGCGGATGTGGCCTTCGGCACCACCCCGGAACAACACACCATGCGGTAACACACACGCCATCGTTCCATTGTCGGCTAGTTGATGTATCATGTGCTGCACAAAGGCAAAGTCGGCCGTGCCTTTAGGTGCAAGTCGGCCATACGGTGAGAACCGGTCATTACTCATGTGTAACGGACTCGCACTCCATTCAGCAGAGAATGGCGGGTTGGCTACAATCGCTTCAAAGCGCATATCTTCATGTTGCGGGCGCTCCAGCGTATCTTCATTTTTAATGTCAAACTTTTTGTAGTGCACGTTGTGCATGATCATGTTCATGCGGCACAAGTTGTAGGTAGTCGGGTTGCTTTCTTGTCCGTAAAACTTTCCCACATTTTTTTCTTTTACTTCTTTGGCCACTCGCAACAACAACGAGCCGGAGCCACACGTTGGGTCATATACATTTTTGAGTTTGGTTTTACCCACCGTAACCAGCTTAGCCAGCACACTGCTTACCTGCTGCGGGGTATAAAACTCACCGGCTTTTTTACCTGCCCCGCTGGCAAACTTGCCAATCAGGTATTCGTAGGCATCGCCCAGCACATCGCTTTCGGTGTTATCTAAATCAAAATTGATTTCATTTAACTGGTTCAGGATATTAACAATCAGTTCGTTCTTGGCATTTTCGGTTTTACCGAGTTTGCTACTGGTCAAGTCAAGGTCTTCAAACAGGTTTCCAAATTCTTCCTCACTGTCGGTACCCATGGTACTTTGCTCAATG
>Ga0154020_10007703_pt1 | contig 12537 bp, 9 predicted proteins | sample Klosneuvirus_201_FD_109709 | JGI IMG/M metagenome (GOLD analysis project Ga0154020, IMG submission 109709) | Active sludge microbial communities from wastewater, Klosterneuburg, Austria - Klosneuvirus_20160825_MG | ecosystem: Engineered > WWTP > Aerobic digester > Activated sludge | place... | reverse complement strand
GTTTTGGAGACGGAACAGGAGTGGTTGGTTAAGAAATTTGTTGTTGAGTGATTTTGTTATGTATACATGATTAGAGATTTGTACTTTACAGGCATCCTCGCCACAGGCGAGGACGATGGTGGTTGCAAAATTGTCCTCAGGCACGAATTTTTGACAACATAATCAGCAATACAGATTTTAATGCTGATGATAATTTCAGAGGAATTGATATTTGGAGTTCAGTTCTTACTGATGTAAATTGCAATGATATTACTAATTTAGGAGTAGGCATCAGTTTCTTTGATGATTGCCGAAATTCTCAATTACGCTCCAATGTTATAACAGAATTCAACCGAGGTGTTTGGTTGAATGGTATCAACGGACAGGGTATGATAAATCTGGTACAAGGAGTTCAGGGAACTACAAATAGTGCTTGGGATAATGAATGGATCTTCAATGACCCTTTAAACAATACGGGTCAATTTAAGGTAGATGGATTAGTTATTGGCGGTCAACCAATCAACTGGTACCATCAAGATCTGGATGATCCAGGAATAACCTGGAGTCCTAATCCTTGGAATGGATCTATGGTTCTGCCAGATGATCAAGAAAACACTGCAGGGGCTTCTTGCTATGACGTTTTGAGATTGGCGGGTGACTCCAGAATAGCTAATTTTGGAACTATAGTAGGTGATAGTGCAACATATGGTGAATATAGCGATCAACTTCGTTATCTGGGAAGAAGTACAACTTACGCAATAATGAAAATTGATTCATCAATCATAAATGTAGGTGATTCTTTAGATGTGTATTTTGAAGCATTCTACGATCAATTGGACACCTCCAACTCAGGAGTTTTTTACAAAATTCAATCGCTGATAGAAACCATCCCTGATTCGGCATTAATACTGATTGAAGCTATGGTGCCAGAAAATGAACTCGAAGAAAAGCTCCTTGCTTTTTATCAAATCTATTTTGATGCTTTCTATACCGATGACAATTTGTCGAGTACGGATTCAGCTGTGGTAATGGAATGGACACAAGGAAACATTGCGCTTTCCGGAAATACACACTTTTATTCTTTAGCAACCATGTTTGAAGAAAAACATCCTGAACTTATAAGTTTAAGATCATCAGGAACACCTTCCAATTCGGCGGAAAATTCATTAGTGTATTCAAATGATAATGTTGAAGTTTTCCCAAATCCTGCAGATCAGAATGTTACAGTTAAAATGGCAAATTCAAGTTCTGTCATTACTAAGATACAGATCATTAATTCTATGGGAAAAATTGTTGCCACTTATGCACCGGATAATTCAACTTATTTACTAAATTTGAAGGGAATTGCTCCGGGATTGTATTTCCTGAAGATTTATTGTCTCAATACAGAGTACAACAAGAAAATTCAAATTATCCGCTAGATGACCAAAAAATTCTGGTATTTGATATTAACTTTCACATTTTGTTTACCAAATTTGCATGCATTTGCCCAACGTGGTGCCAATTGGTGTTTTGGTGATAGTGCCGGTATTGATTTTACTGTTGCATCGAGTCCAGTTATTTTTACAAACTCAGTTTTATCAAGGGGAACTGCAGTTTCAATTTCAGACGCTACAGGCACATTGCAGCTTTATGCCATGACGGATGCTCAGGAAGCTGGCATAATCTCTGGAATTGTTTTTAATAAAAATCATGAAATGATGCTGAATGGTGATTCGCTTGCAGGAAGTGGTTGGTACCATGAAATGGTAATTCTTCCTGACCCTGCAGAGGATTCGCTATTTTATTTATTTTCAATTGGAGTCAGTTACTCCTATGGATTAAAGTATTCTAAAATAGACTTGAGGGGTGAAAATGGATTGGGTGAAGTGGTGCAGAAAAATGTGTCGTTGTTGGATTCAATTTACATGGTGGATGGTTTGACCGCTGTCAAACATGGCAATGGTAGGGATTGGTGGTTGGTAGCTAGAAAATGGGATTATTTTGCTGGATTGCCTTGGGAAAATAATGAATGGTACGTCTACTTAATTTCTAATAATGGTATAACAATGATACCTATTCAAAACGTTGGTTCCATGAATAGTACCAATAATGGAAGGCTTTACTTTGATCCAACCGGAAATAAAATGGTATTTATAAATGGTATTTCTCTGATTGAATTATACGATTTTAATCGCTGTACCGGAGAGGTAACCAACCCGGTAACTATTGAGCAACAGGATTTATTTGGAGTATACCCGCATTATTGGACATGCCAATTTTCATCATCAGGTAGATTCTTATACATCGGGTCAAATAGTGACACGAGTAAACTATATCAATTTGACACCTGGACTCCTGCAATAGATTCCACTAAAACCTTATTGTGGCAAACTTCATTTCCAAAATTTACCATGGGAGATTTGAAATTAGCACCCGACAATAAAATCTATTTGAGTATGTGTTATGTAGATTCAGCGGGGAATGACTTTCCTTATGCTGCTAACAATTATGCATCATATAACATGAACCTAAGTGTCATCAACTCGCCAGATTCTGCAGGCATTGCATGCGATTTCCAGCCATGGAGTTTCTATCTTGGCAGTAAACGCACCTACTGGGGCCTCCCTAACAACCCAGATTACGACTTACCCGCACTTACAGGCAGTCCGTGTGATACGTTGGTGGGAATCGGTGATGTCCCACAAATACAACAAGCTGTACTAAATGTTTTCTACCACTCTGCATGGGAGAAAGCGTTTATTAATGCTTCCAATTTAAAAGGCAAAACAGGCAAGTTGTTGGTATATGATATGCAAGGGAAAATTATTCATTCGGAGCCTTTGCGGATACAGAATGGGTACTATACCAGAGATCTTTCAATGCTAGGATATGCCGCTGGGGCATACATAGTTGTTATTCAAACTGAAGAAGAAAGATTGACAAAAAAGTTAATAAAATAATTGGCTGATACCAAAATGAGAATTAAATAACAAGTCGAATTACCTAGGAACTGGAGTAAGAACTATTGCATATTCAACTGATCAGATTAGATTGCAGATTAAATTAAACACGACTTACACGAAAACGAGCACTAAAATGTTAGCTAAAATCTACTGGTTACAGGTCACTGATAACTGATTACTTATTTCTAATACTGCTAAAAAACCCCACTTTCATAAATCCTTTTCGTTCGAAATAATCTTTTGCTTCAGTTGCTTTTAGTTTGGATTCATAACCTGTTAAAATTACATGGTACAATCCCGATTTACCTTTAGAAATTAGCACTTTTGAAACATCTTCTTTTAGATATAAATCGTTGGCGATATAAATAACATGCAGTAAATCATCAGACGACCACAAGGAGATACTATGTTTTTCAAGTTCAGCCTTATTACCCATGCAATCAACTACAGGATGCGCATGAAATAAACTATCCAACTCATCGGTCATTTGAATGTAATTAATTACTTCAAGTCGAACCGGCACCAACCCTTTATGGTACCCTCCTATTCTTCTCGCTGCAGCTTCAGACAAATCAATAATCCGGTTGCCTGCATAGGGTCCTCGATCATTTACCCGAACAATTATATTGTAGTTGTTTTGTTTGTTAATTACATTGATAAAAGTATGAAAAGGTAATGTACGGTGTGCTGCTGTATAATCGAGATTATTAAATCTTTCACCATTAGCTGTCATTTGTCCCTGAAATCGCTTTGCATAATAAGAAGCGGGACCATCAACTTTATGATCATCGTTGCTGGCTTGCTGTTGTGCTATAACTATACAAGCAACAGAAACGAATGTAAAAAAAAACAGCAAGGATCTTTTCATACATCAATAATACAACAAAATGATTTAAAAATCCACAAGAAACTTTACCGGCAATTGTAATTTATTGAAGTTCAGAAGGTGAGAAATCAAAAATACCAATAAATAAAATCAATTTAGCCTTCTGGAAATTATTCTTTCAGCATGCTGAAACAGCTGAGAAGGATTGTAAGTTCGCCATGGAAAATCATTAAATTCTCCGCCAAAAGAAATGTAATAGTCGATATTATTTTTTGAAAATTCATCAACCACATGAGGCATAAAATTCATAGCAATGATCCAGCCCTCTTCCACATCATCGAACCATTCCTGATAATAGCAATCGTCGGATGCATGAAAATTCAATACATTTTCTCCGATCAAAATAAATTTTTGAATACCTTTTCCTATCAGGTCATCAATGACATCACGTTTCAAAATCATGATATCGTTGTTGATAGCATCATTCCATTCACCAATTAGTTCAATGATGGCAAATCCCGTATTATAGTCGGCAAAAAGGACTTTTAAGTATAGCGTGTTGGAACCGAAATCATCCCATTGCGGATGAATAAAATAATTATAGATGGTATTGGAATATTCAAACTCACTATACTCACGACCATAAAAAGGAGATAATTCATCTTCTTCAGCGGTGTATAAATCACGCCATCTGTAATATGGTTCTATATCCTGCATGCTACTATTTAATCTATCTTCCGTTCATAATTATCAATGGCATTTCTTACACTGCCAAAGGTATTCAACAACTCGGAAGCCTGCTCTTCAGAAACTGAGAGCGCATTCATAATCATTTTAATTCCGCGGTCAACAAGTTTATTATTTGATAACTGCATATCCACCATTTTATTTCCTCTCACCCGTCCCAATCTGATCATCACACTGGTAGTAAGCATATTTAAAACCAGTTTCTGTGCCGTTCCCGATTTCATTCGTGTAGAACCGGTAACAAATTCGGGACCTACCACAACTACAACAGGAAAATCGGCTATTGCAGCAATCCTTGAACCGGGATTACAGGTAATGCAACCGGTAATGATGCCATGGTCTTTACAGGTTTGAAGTCCGCCCGCTACATAAGGAGTGGAACCTGATGCTGCAATACCAACAACCACATCATTGGTATTAATATTGTATTCCGATAAATCTTTCCATGCAGCAGCTTCATCGTCTTCCGCAAACTCAACTGCTTTACGAATGGCGGAATCGCCACCTGCAATAATTCCGACTACTACGCCATGTTCAATACCATAAGTTGGCGGACATTCTGAAGCATCTACAATTCCCAATCTGCCACTGGTGCCTGCTCCAATATAAAAAAGCCTTCCACCCTGCTGCAATTTAGAAGTTACCTGCTCCACAAGTTTTTCAATTTGTGGAATAGCTTTTTCAACGGCGAAGGGAACTGTTTTATCTTCGTTATTAATATTTGTCAGTAGTTCTGATACCGACATTTTTTCTAATGCGTCGTATCCTGAATCAGATTCTGTAATGCGCTGGCTCATAATAACGATTAGTATACGGGAGGATAAAGACCCGGATTACATCTTCGGATCATTTCATAAACTGTGTCAAAAACATCTTCCGTATTTGGCTTAGAATAGTAATCGCCATCAGATCCATAAGCAGGACGGTGCTCTTTGGCCGCGAGGGTAACCGGAGGGATTTCCAGAAAATCGAAACCACCTTGTTCTTCCATCACTTTTTGTAACATGAAAGCTGTTCCACCACCGGGAACATCTTCATCCATGAACAAAATTTTATTCGTTTTGCGCAATGAATCCACAATCATGTGATTCACATCAAAAGGCAACAGCGTTTGCACATCAATTACTTCACAACTAATATCAAATTGCTCCAGTTGCTTTGCTGCTTCGAGTACAATCTTGCAGCACGAACCATAAGTTACTATAGTAATATCATCACCCTCACGTAATACTTCAGGTATTCCGGGAGCAAGTTTATATTCTCCTATATTAACCGGCAGACGTTCTTTGGAACGATAACCATTCAGTGGCTCAATAATCAGTGCTGCATCATCAGAAGCAAGCATGGTATTATAAAATCCTGCTGCCTGTGTCATGTTTCTAGGGACAAACAAGTACATCCCGCGAAGGGAGCCCAGCAACATTCCTATAGGAGAACCACTGTGCCACACGCCCTCCAAACGATGTCCACGAGTACTTATAATCAATGGTGCTTTCTGTCCACCACGGGTGCGGTATTGTAAGCAGGCTAAATCATCCGTTATAACGGTCAGTGCATATACGAGATAATCGAGATATTGAATTTCCGCTATTGGACGTAATCCACGTAAGGCCATTCCGATTCCCTGACCAATAATAGTTGCTTCACGAATACCGGTATCCATTACGCGGTTCATTCCGAATTTTTCCTGTAATCCGGCCCAGGTTTGATTCACGCCACCAATGTGACCTACATCTTCACCAAAGGCAATAATTTCGGGATATTTTGCCATTAATTTTTCAAAATTTGACAACAAAATTTCACGACCATCAACCATTGGAGAGTCGGAATTATATTGCGGCTCAACAGGCATAATCGCCATGGCATTATGTGCCGACTGACTCATCAGATGCGAATCATAACGTTCTGTATTTTGCTCATCCCATTGTACCAGCCAGTTAATAAGGGCTGTACGTGAAGGATTATTTTCACCTCTTACATAGCGCAGTGTTGACTTAATGGCAAATGCAATATCTTTTCTTTCAGAATCATTTTTAGCAAGTAATTCATCCTTAATTTTATGAATAAATACTGCGTTCGGAGAACTATCGGCAACAGCACTTATGGCAGCAATTGCAGCATTTAACTCCTCCTGAATCGATTTGCGGAAGGCATCCCATGCTCTTTTGCGTGCATCGTTAGCAGTCTTTTTAGCTTCTGCTTCAATACCATCTAATTCAACAGGAGTAGCAATTGCAGTTTCCAGCATCCACTCACGCATTTTCTTGATGCAATCAAAATCCTCTTCCCATTTTAACCGCTCTTTCGATTTATATCTTTCATGAGAACCAGATGTTGAATGACCCTGTGGTTGTGTGAGATCCTGAATATGAAATAATACCGGAATATGTTGTTCGCGGCACTTAGCAATTCCTTTTTCATACAATTCCACCAACCCTGGATAATCCCAGCCATTACCTGTAAAAATCAGGTATCCATCTTTATCATCTGTTTTTTCAAATCCACGTAAGGCATCAGAAATACTTGCTTTGGTAGTCTGGAATTTTTTAGGAACTGAAATCCCGTAACCATCATCCCAGACTGAAATTGCCATAGGCACCTGAAGCACACCGGCAGCATTGATAGTCTCAAAGAATAACCCTTCCGATGTTGAAGCATCACCAATTGTTCCAAAGGCAACTTCATTTCCTTCATTTGAAAAACGACGGTGCTTATCGGTGTGTAATGCCTGATTACTTCTGTATAATTTAGATGCTAAAGCAAGACCAAGCAAACGTGGCATTTGTCCGGCTGTAGGTGAAATATCGGCAGAAGAATTTTTTAAGGATGTCAGATTTTTCCAGTTTCCGGTTTCATCCAGCAAACGGGTGGCATAGTGTCCGTTCATGAGGCGACCTGCAGAAGAAGGATCTGCGTTCACATCGGGATGAGCATAAAGCTGCGCAAAAAACTCCTGAATAGTTAATAATCCGCTGGCCATCATGAATGTCTGATCACGATAATATCCCGAACGGAAATCCCCGTTACGGAATGCTTTCGCCATTGCTAATTGTGCGATTTCTTTGCCATCACCAAAAATTCCAAATTTTGCCTTACCGGTTAAAACTTCCCGGCGACCAAGTAAACTGGCCTGGCGACTCTCATTCGCAATTCGGTAATCATTTAAAACAATAGCTCTGAAATCATCAAAAGAAATCTCCTGCTTTGCGGTTTGATCACCTGTATTTGTAGCACTCATTGATCAGTTTTTTTTGATTTGGTGATTTGATGGTTTGGTAATTTGGTGATAGGGAGGTTTTCTAAACTGGTGATTTCGTGCCTTTGCAGAAATTCCAAATCTTAATCCTTAATCCTTAATTCTTAATCCTTAATCCTTAATCCTTAATTCTCCCCGGTTTATAATTCACAAAAATAGTCAAAATATCAGCCTTGGGCAAATATCTGCAAGACACTATAAAACAACTACTTATAATAGGAATATAACTTTTATCCGATGAGAATTTCGATAGTTGCGAAAACCGCAAGTACGACGCTGGCAATGCCATTGGTGGTAAAAAAAGCAATATTTACTTTACTGAGATCTCCAATTTTGACCAGGGTATGCTGATAGATTAACAATCCGGTAAAAATTGCCCATCCCGCAAGGTAGATCCATCCCAAATGACCATAAAAACTAGCTGCCAGCAGCACTCCGGCAGCGGTAATATGCAGAACTTCGGAAATACGCAGCGACATTTTTGATCCGAATACAGAGGGGATTGAAAATAATTTTTGTTGCTTATCAAAAACCTCATCCTGAAGGGCATAAATAATATCGAATCCGCTTACCCAGGTTACAACAGCAACAGAGAACAATACGGGAACCAATGCAAATTCACCGGTTACTGCCAGGTAGGCTCCTATGGGTGCCAATGAAAGTCCGATTCCTAACACGATGTGACTGAATGGCGTGAATCGCTTGGTATAACTATAGCCCAAGACCACTAACAAGGCTACCGGGGACAAATAAAAACAGATAGGATTAATAAACCAGGTGGTAACTATGAAGGCAACTGCATTGAGCAGGGTAAATAAAATGGCAGCTTTGGGGGAGATAATTCCGGCAGGTATTTCCCTGATAGCAGTTCGTTCATTCTTTGCGTCAATATCGCGATCGGCCCAGCGGTTGAACGCCATGGCAGCGGAACGGGCGAAAACCATGCATAGTAAAACGGTGAGAATCAACCAGGGATTAAAATTGAAGTTAACTTCTCTGGCACCGGTGAGGAAACCAATAAGCGCAAAAGGCAACGCAAACACCGTGTGACTGAATTTAATAAGAGAAAGATAACTGGAAATTCCGCTTTTCTTCATTATTTTGAAATGTGGGGCAAATTTAGGGGAAAAACCATAGGAAAAAGCCTCTTTTTAGCTAATTTTGCAAACTTCTAATCAATCTGTTAAAACAAATAACATGTCAGACGATAAAAAAATAATTTTTTCTATGGTTGGGGTAAACAAAATTTTCCCTCCACAGAAGCAAGTACTTAAAGATATTTACCTTTCCTTTTACTATGGTGCTAAAATCGGAATTCTGGGTTTAAACGGTAGCGGAAAATCTACTCTGTTAAAAATCATTGCAGGAATTGAAAAATCCTTTCAGGGAGAGGTCGTATTCTCACCCGGTTATACTGTCGGATACTTATCTCAGGAACCTGAATTAGATGCTACCAAAACTGCTAAAGAAGTTGTTATGGAAGCCGTGCAGGAAATTGTAGATATCCTGAAAGAATATGAAGAGGTAAACAACAAATTTTCGGAGCCTATGAGTGACGATGAGATGAATAAACTCATCGAACGCCAGGGAGTTTTAATGGATAAAATTGAGCAACACGGCGCGTGGGAACTCGACAATAAGATTGAAATTGCTATGGACGCTTTACGTTGTCCGGAAGGCGATACTCCGGTGAAAAATTTATCGGGAGGTGAAAAACGTCGTATTGCACTTTGCCGATTACTTTTACAGGAGCCCGATATTTTATTATTGGATGAGCCTACCAACCACCTGGATGCAGAATCAGTTGACTGGCTCGAACAACATTTACAGCGCTATAAAGGAACTGTAATTGCCGTAACCCACGATCGTTACTTCCTCGATAATGTTGCGGGCTGGATTCTGGAACTCGATCGTGGTGAAGGAATTCCATGGCAGGGAAATTATTCATCGTGGCTTGAGCAAAAATCGAAACGTCTGGCTCAGGAAGAAAAAACCGAGAGCAAGCGACAAAAAACGCTTCAGCGGGAATTGGAATGGGTACGAATGGCTCCTAAAGCACGTCATGCAAAAAGCAAAGCCCGTTTGGCAGCATACGACCGCATGATGGGTGAAGATGTAAAACAGAAAGAAGAAAAACTTGAAATATTCATCCCTAACGGACCTCGTCTGGGAAATGAAGTGATTGAAGCCATCAATATTTCCAAATCTTATGGCGACAAATTACTTTTTGAAAATTTAAGCTTCCGCCTCCCTCCTGCTGGAATCGTTGGTATTATTGGTCCAAACGGAGCAGGTAAAACAACTTTGTTCCGCATTATGATGGGTGCAGAACAACCCGACAGTGGTGAAATTAAAATCGGAGGAACTGTTCAGGTTGGATATGTGGATCAGTCACATGATGGCATCGATAATGAAAAAACAGTTTACGAAGTTATTTCCGGTGGACATGAAGTCATTGAACTCGGTGGCCGCACTCTTAACTCGCGAGCTTATGTTGGAAGATTTAATTTCAGCGGTGCCGATCAGGGTAAAAAAGCAGGTGTACTTTCCGGTGGTGAAAGAAACCGTTTACATTTAGCAATGACCTTGAAGTCGGAAGCAAACGTGCTGCTGCTGGATGAGCCTACTAACGATATTGATGTGAACACACTGCGTGCACTGGAAGAAGCTCTTGAAAACTTTGCCGGTTGTGCCGTAATTATTTCTCACGATCGTTGGTTCCTCGACAGAATCTGTACACACATTCTTGCATTTGAAGGCGATTCACAGGTTTATTTCTTCGAAGGCGGCTACTCCGATTATGAAGAAAATAAAAAGAAACGCCTTGGTGATACCGGTCCGCATCGTATTAAATATAAAACGCTGGTTCGATAATCGGTTTGAAATAATATTGCGCAATTGAAATTTTATCTTGTAATTCTAACACCTTGAAACCATCTATTCCAAAAGGTACACGTGATTTTTCTCCGGTTGAAATGGCGCGTCGTAACTACATTCTTGATACGATCCGGCAAGTATATTTCCGTTATGGTTATCAGCAAATAGAAACTCCTGCAATGGAAAACCTTACAACCCTCACCGGCAAGTATGGTGAAGAAGGTGATCAGTTATTATTTAAGATTTTGAATTCGCGCATTCATGAATCCAAAAACAAACCTGCATTACTCGAAGATTTTGAGCGATCACTTGAAAAAAATACCAACTCAGAATTACTTACTGAAAGAGCATTACGTTACGACTTGACTGTTCCATTTGCCCGGTACGTGGTAATGCATCAAAACGATATTACTTTTCCATTCAAACGCTTCCAGATTCAACCAGTGTGGCGTGCCGATCGTCCACAAAAAGGACGTTACCGTGAATTTTATCAGTGTGATGCCGATGTGATTGGGAGTGATTCGTTGCTGAATGAAGTGGAGCTGATTCAGATCATGGAAAATGTTTTTGATCAGCTGAATATTAATGTTGCCATCAAAATAAATAACCGTAAAATCTTAAGTGGTATTGCCGAAGTTATTGGTGCCGGAGACATGATCGTTGACATAACTGTTGCGATTGACAAGCTCGATAAAATTGGTCTTGAAAAAGTGAATGAAGAGCTTCGCAATAAAGGACTCAACGAAAATGCGATTCAAAAACTGCAACCACTTTTGGTCTTCAAAGGAAATACTGCAGACACAATTGCTTTTCTGAAAACTTTACTTAACGATTCCGAAATAGGAAAAAAAGGAATTCAGGAATTAGAATATGTATTTCAATTAGCCGATTCTTCATTTCTGGAATTGGACATAACCCTCGCCCGCGGTTTGAATTATTACACCGGAGCAATTTTTGAAGTCAAAGCTAATGATGTACAAATTGGAAGCATTACTGGTGGCGGAAGGTATGATGACCTTACAGGAATATTTGGATTGCCCAATGTCTCCGGAGTGGGAATTTCTTTTGGTATTGATCGCATTTACGATGTCATGAATGAATTGGGTTTATTTGAAAATCTCGATTTGAAACAATCCGGAACACGGGTAATGTTTGTGAACTTTGGTCAGGAAGAAGAGAAATTTTGCCTGAAGGAAATTAAGAAGTTAAGAAGTGCAGGTATCAATGCTGAACTGTTTCCTGATCAGGCTAAGATGAAGAAGCAGTTGGCTTATGCCGATGCAAAAAAGATACCTTATGTAATTTTAATAGGAAGTGAAGAGATGACCTCCGGTATTTTTACCATCAAAAACATGAATTCAGGAGAACAGTTTAAAAAGCGCCTGGAGGATGTTATGGAGGAATTGAAAGGGTAAACTAAACATTAAAATTACGTTCATCACAACAGTGCAACTTTTTTTGAACGCAGAGTTAGGGAGACGCAGAGGGGGGCTTCGCCCTGAGAAGATCATATTGGCTTGCGCCATGTAATTTCTTGAGTACAATTCGAATTATTTTTTTTGAACGCAGAGTTAGGGAGACGCAGAGGGGGGCTTCGCCCTGAGAAGATCATATTGGCTTGCGCCATGTAATTTCTTGAGTAATATTTGAATTATTTTTTTTGAACGCAGAGTTAGGGAGACGCAGAGGGGGGCTTCGCCCTGAGAAGATCATATTGGCTTGCGCCATCAGATTTCTTGAGTATTATTCGAATTATTTTTTTTGAACGCAGAGTTAGGGAGACGCAGAGGGGGGCTTCGCCCTGAGAAGATCAAATTGGCTTGCGCCATCAGATTTCTTGAGTATTATTCGAATTATTTTTTTTGAACGCAGAGTTAGGGAGACGCAGAGGGGGGGGGCTTCGCCCT
>Ga0154020_10007702_pt1 | contig 12537 bp, 5 predicted proteins | sample Klosneuvirus_201_FD_109709 | JGI IMG/M metagenome (GOLD analysis project Ga0154020, IMG submission 109709) | Active sludge microbial communities from wastewater, Klosterneuburg, Austria - Klosneuvirus_20160825_MG | ecosystem: Engineered > WWTP > Aerobic digester > Activated sludge | place... | reverse complement strand
ATTTGGCAATTAGCCAGAGAGCTTAATAAGCAAGTGTTGCCAGTGTTGGAAAAACTAAACGATACAAAAAATTACGATTTAAAGAGTCAAATAGATAGGTCTGCAGGTTCCGTTATGGACAATATAGCTGAAGGATTTGAAAGAGACGGGAACCGAGAGTTTATTCAGTTTTTGGCAATATCAAAAGCATCCCTCGGAGAAGTTAGATCTCAATTGTATAGAGTGTTGGATAGAAAAGTGATTGATGAAAAGAAACAAACTGAATTAAACGAATTTTGTTTAGTTCTCGCAACAAAAATTGCCAAATTTATTTCTTACCTGAATAATTCGGGTTATAAAGGAAGCAAATTTAAAAAGAACGAGCAACAAGTAATAAACAACTAGAAACAAGAAATATTAAAATGAAAAATCACGAAATAGACTACAAAATTTCAGGCGAAGAGTTACAATGCGTAGAAATTGAACTTGATCCCCAAGAAGCAGTGATCGCTGAACCGGGTAGCTTCATGTACATGACTGAAGGTATCGAAATGCAAACCATGTTTGGTGATGGTTCTAATCAGGGTGGATTCATGGGTAAATTATTTACTGCAGGTAAACGTTTGTTAACCGGTGAAAATTTATTCATGACCGTTTATTCTAACGTGTCTAATCAAAAACGTCAGGTAACATTTGCAGGGCCATACACAGGGAAGATCATTCCTATGGATATTTCTAAATTAGGAGGTAAAATTATTTGTCAAAAGGATAGTTTTCTATGCGCAGCAAAAGGTGTCGACATCGGTATTGAGTTTCAAAAAAAATTAGGCACCGGATTATTCGGCGGTGAAGGTTTTATTATGCAAAAGTTAGAAGGTGACGGAATGGCTTTTGTACACTCCGGTGGATACATCATTGAAAAAGACCTGCAACCCGGTGAAATGTTGAAAGTGGATACAGGTTGTTTGGTTGCATTTACGCAAACGGTTGATTACGATATTCAGTTTGTGAAAGGTGTGAAGAATGTAATCTTTGGAGGAGAAGGGTTGTTTTACGCAACACTTCGTGGCCCCGGAAAAATTTGGTTACAATCGTTACCTATTAGCCGTTTAGCAGGAAGAATTTTATCTTACGGTGGCGGAATGGGTAGAAAAAGAGAAGAAGGAAGTATATTAGGCGGATTAGGAAATCTGCTTGATGGTGACGGAATCTAATTATTCCTGTTTGAGGTTTCTGGTTAAATAACCGCAAATCTGAATCAGAGACAACTAGAAATAAATAACAAGAAACTAGAAATATAAATGGCAAAACAAGCAGGAAGTTATAACGAAGATAGTATTAAGTCACTCGACTGGAAAGAGCATATCCGTATGCGCCCCGGTATGTACATTGGGAAGCTTGGTGACGGATCAGCGTTCGACGATGGTATTTATGTACTCATAAAAGAGGTGATGGATAATTCCATTGATGAATTTATGATGGGTGCCGGAAAGCGTATTGATGTCAACGTAAAAGATGGAGTAGTAACTATCCGCGACTTCGGACGAGGAATTCCATTAGGGAAAGTGGTTGACGTAGTTTCAAAGATCAACACAGGTGGTAAATATGATAGCGAAGCTTTCAAAAAGTCAATTGGATTAAATGGTGTAGGTACCAAAGCGGTAAATGCTTTGTCAAATAATTTTAAAGTAATCTCTTATCGCGATGGGCAAAGTAAAACCGTAGAATTCACACGAGGTGAAATAATTAAAGAACATAAATTAACGAAATCAGATGAGCCGAATGGAACTTACGTTGAGTTCAGGCCTGATGATTCTATATTTAAAAAATACCATTTCGTTCACGAATATATAGATAGAATGATTTGGAACTACGCGTTCTTAAATACAGGATTAACTTTGTATTTCAATGGCGCAGAGTATAAGTCGGATAACGGCTTAAAAGATTTATTAGAGAAAAATATTTCCGGCGAGATATTATATCCCATCATTCACTTACGTGGAGAAGATATTGAAATCGCCATGACTCATAGCAACGAACATTTTTCTGAAGAATATTATTCGTATGTGAATGGTCAGTACACCACCCAAGGTGGTACGCACCAGGGAGCATTCCGTGAAGCTGTTGTTAAAACTATACGCGAGTTTTATAAAAAAGATTTTGATCCAACTGATGTTAGAAAGTCAATCATCTCTGCTATTGCTGTAAAAGTTCAGGAGCCGGTATTTGAATCTCAAACCAAAACTAAATTGGGATCACAAGATGTAGCGCCGGGCGGACAATCTATGCGTTCGTTTGTTGGTGATTTTATCAAACAGCAATTAGATAATTATCTTCATAAAAATCCGGAAACAGCAAAAGCTATCGAGGCTAAAATTGTTGCTAACGAGCGTGAACGCAAGGAATTATCCGGTATTCAGAAATTGGCTAGAGAGCGTGCTAAAAAAGCATCTCTACACAATAAAAAGTTACGTGATTGCCGTACGCACTTAGATGATAATAAAGATCCGCGCCGTTTAGAGACCACCATTTTTATTTGTGAGGGTGACTCAGCAAGTGGTTCTATCACTAAAACACGTGATGTGAACACACAAGCGGTGTTTAGTTTAAAAGGGAAGCCATTAAATTGTTTTGGCTTAGGTAAAAAAGTGGTTTACGAGAATGAAGAATTTAATTTATTACAGGCCGCTTTAAACATTGAGGAAGGTTTGGATGATTTACGTTACAACAACGTAGTAATCGCTACCGATGCCGATGTGGATGGCATGCACATCCGTTTATTATTGTTGACTTTTTTCTTGCAGTTCTTCCCTGATCTTGTAAAGAACGGTCACGTATTTATTTTGCAAACCCCGTTATTTAGGGTGAGAAATAAAAAAGAAACGGCGTATTGCTATAGCGACGAAGAGCGTAGAGCTGCCATTGCAAAATTGGGTCCAAAACCTGAAATTACACGATTTAAAGGCTTAGGTGAAATTTCTCCTGATGAATTCAAGCATTTCATCGGAAAAGATATACGCTTGGAGCCTGTATTGTTAGATCAGCAAGCGTCGATACAACAATTATTAAGTTACTATATGGGAAAGAACACGCAGGAGCGTCAGGAATTTATTATTGATAATTTGCGTGTAGAATTAGATGTAGAGGAAGAATTGGTTAAGTAACCTTCAATGTACAAAACGAATTAAAAAATGGCAAAGAACAAAGATTTTATACCATTAGATCCAAGTAACCACGAAGATGTTGGCAGTGTTACTCATATATCCGGTATGTTTAAGAATTGGTTCATCGATTACGCATCGTACGTTATCTTGGAGCGTGCTGTGCCGGCGGTTGAGGACGGATTAAAACCTGTACAGCGACGCATTTTGCACAGTATGTGGGAGCTGGAGGATGGTCGCTATAACAAAGTTGCAAACTTAATTGGTAACACCATGAAGTATCACCCGCATGGTGATGCCAGTATTGGTGACGCTTTGGTTACCATGGGACAAAAAGACCTCTTGATCGATTGCCAGGGTAACTGGGGAAATATACTCACGGGCGACAGCGCTGCGGCACCGCGTTACATTGAAGCGCGTTTATCTAAATTTGGATTGGAGGTATTGTTTAATCCTAAAACAACCGATTGGGGATTAAGCTACGACGGAAGAAACAAAGAACCGATTACTTTGCCGGTGAAATTCCCTTTATTATTAGCGCACGGGGTAGAAGGTATTGCGGTAGGTTTAGCTTGTAAAATATTACCACACAACTTTAACGAATTAATCGATGCTTCTATTCAGATATTAAAAGGAAAGAAGGCGCATATCTATCCGGATTTTCTTACAGGAGGAATTGCGGATTTTAGCGAGTATAACGATGGATTACGTGGCGGAAAGATTAAGATCCGTGCGCGTATTAAAGAGTTAAATCCAAAAACATTAGTGATCAACGAAATTCCTTTTGGAACGACAACCGGTTCGTTGATTGATTCGATATTGGCGGCAAACGACAAGGGAAAGATTAAAATCAAGAAAGTAGAAGACAATACAGCGGAAGAGGTAGAGATCCTGATTCATTTACAACCCGGTATTTCTCCTGATAAAACTATAGACGCACTATACGCATTCACTAATTGTGAAATGAGTATTTCTCCTAATGCTTGTATTATTGAAGAAGAGAAGCCGCGCTTTATTGGGGTAAGTGAAATCTTACGTTTAAGTACGCTGGAGACACTTGAACTATTAAAGCGTGAATTGCAAATAGAACAAAAGGAATTAGAAGAAAAATGGCATTTCGCTTCTTTGGAGAAGATCTTCATTAAAGAAGAAATGTATATCGACTTTAAAAAATACTCAAATAAGGAAACATTATTCGAGTATTTGCATACCTGCTTCAAACCGCACCGTAAAAAATTGATCCGTGAGATCAACGACGACGATTTAAATAAATTAACGCAAATCCCAATGATCCGTATCACGCGTTTCGACAGCATAAAAGCTGAAGAGCATATGAAGGAATTGGATGAAAAGATCGCTACTGTAAAAGGCCACCTGGCAAATTTAACTGAGTACGCCATTGAGTATTTTAAGAATTTAAAGAAGAAATACGGCGCAGGCAGAGAACGTAAAACAGAATCAAAACAATTAGAAACTATTGTTGCGACGCAGGTAATTTTAGCTAACGAAAAATTATACGTGAACCGTGCAGAAGGTTTTGTGGGAACTGGTTTAAAGAAAGACGAGTTTGTTTGCGATTGCAGCGACATCGATGAGATCATTGCCTTCACAGGCGAAGGTATTATGAAGGTGTTTAAAGTGGCCGATAAGGTGTTTATTGGAAAAGACATCATACATGTGGCTGTGTTTAAAAAGAACGACGAGCGCACGACGTATAACATGATCTATCGTGACGGACCAAAAGGGATTACCTTTATGAAACGTTTCAATGTATCAGGTGTAACGCGTGATAAGGCCTACGATCTTACCAAAGGCACTGCGAACTCAGAAGTGTTCTGGTTTACGGTGAATCCAAACGGTGAAGCTGAAAAAGTGCAAGTGCAATTGCGCCAGGCTTCCGGCTTACGTAAATTGGAGCTCGATGTTGATTTCTCTGAATTACAAGTGAAGGGCCGCAACTCGGTTGGAAATATCATTACAAAATATACCGTTAAAAAAGTGGTATTGTTGCAAAAAGGCACCTCCACATTAGACGCGGAAGATTATTGGTTTGACGATACTACACACCGCTTAAATAAAGAAGAACGTGGTACTTACTTAGGTAAGTTTGCCGGCGATGATAAAATCTTAACCATCACTTCCAAAGGGTTCTATAAATTGTATACGTTTGATGTCTTAAATCATTTTGACGAGGACATTGTGATGATTGAGAAGTATTTCTCCAATCAAACCTTAACTTGTATTTATTACGATGGCGAAAGTAAATCATATTTCACCAAACGTTTCTTGCCTGAAAATATTTCTACGAAGGCATTGATCATCACCGAGCATCCTGAATCGCGTATTGAATTGATCACCGCACAGGTAAATCCAGTTGTGGAAGTGAAATTCAATAAAGAGAAAGGAAAAGATATTCCTAACGAAAAAATTAAGCTGGTAGATTTTGCACCGCCAACAAACATGAAGGCTAAGGGTAAAAAATTAACGTCTTATAAAGTGAAAGACATCAGTTTATTAGTTCCTCAGGAAATTAAGGACGCGAAAGCATTTTTAAAAGACGATGACAGCGGACTTTCCCCAATGGAATTGCACCGCAGAGCTATGGAGAAAATGAAATCGAAAGATTTATTGGGAGGGGAAGGACAAATTAGCTTCGAATTCTAATACTCGCATAATGAAAAATCCCCGGTCAATTTGATCGGGGATTTTATTTTGGTGAGAAAGTGAATATCTTCAAAAAATGCTTCAATTACTTGGCACCGTTTTTTTTAATTTTCTTAATTTGTTGATCAAAGTCGGAAACAAATAGTTTATCTTGTGTTTTTCTGTATTTTTCAAATTCCTTTTCTGCAAGAGTTAAAGCGACTTCATGTGAAACCGTTCCCTGATGTTTAAGCACAGCTTCTTCGTTAAACTGTAAAAAGGCATCTAATTTCACAATCCAATCTTTCATATACATTACCACCCCTTTAAATGCTTGTTTTTCTGCGTAGTCTAAATACATTACAACAATTCTATTTAATCCGTCAAGCTCCTTTTCATTCAGGTAATTTTTTGCAACACCAACATCCGTCTTTCTGATGCTCCCTTTTGGAGAGTTCTTCCAGGTAGTTAAGCCCATATTTTTTTTAGAACTGTCAACTCTTGCTGTAATAAGTTCGGCTGCCGTTTGTCCCGTAATTGCCCAATGCAGCTTGTTTTGAACTGTGGCAAAAAAATCTTTGGTAATTTCCGTCTCTACATTATAATCGGCACTGCATTGTGAATAGATGTCAGTTATTTTTTGATAGAATCTACGCTCGCTGCTTCGTATATCTCTGATTCTGGCAAGCTGCTCTTCAAAATAATCTTTACCAAAAAAATTGTCAGGGTTCTTCAGCCGTTCATCATCCATGGTAAAACCCTTGATAATGTATTCCTTCAGTCTTTCTGTAGCCCAAATACGAAATGCTGTTGCCTGACTGCTATTAACACGATAGCCAACCGAAATGATGGCATCCAAATTATAAAACAGGGTGGAGTATTTTTTTCCGTCGGCGGCAGTATGTTCCAAAATGGAACTAACTGATTTTTCTTTTAATTCACTCGATTCAAAAATATTTTTAAGGTGCTTAGTAACTGCAGGTCTCTGTACACCAAATAAATCAGCAATTTTTTGCTGGGTAAGCCATATAGTTTCATTCTGCAAATAGATTTCAACCTTTACTTTGCCGTTGGGCGTAGTGTAAAGTAATATTTCGTTGAAGCCATCTTTTGCCGATATTTGTTTTTTTGTCATTATCAATTTATTACAGAAGTTACTTCACCACAATCCTCCCTAGCAATTTATTCACCTGCATTTTTATTTTAGTGAGACGTAAAATATCTTTTAAGATATCTTCGTGTTCTTCGGCAGGAGCCTTTTTTAATTCTTCCTGCTTTTCGTGAATCATATGGCTCAGGCGTTTTTCTTTTAAGCTGTAAATGGTGTGTTGTACTGAACGCTTCAGGTTATAAATTTCTTTTTCGACGATCACACCAAAGGAAAACCATTTGTCGCTTAACTCATGCGAGGCAGAGGCGAGGTCGATGGCAAAAGTTGATATAGCAGGATTCAAATGGTTCTTGAAATAATTAAACTCTGGCAGGTTCTCGTTCTGCAATTGGTGCATGTATTCATCCAGTACTAATTGATGTATAGGGTTTATGAATTGAATGTCGTCGCGTAATAATTCAAACAATACATATTCAGAGACCGATAATTCAAACTGGTGTTCCTCATTGTCTTCACTTTCAGCTTCGATGTCAATCACCACATTTCCGTAATTTAATATCAAGCGTAGTATTTCCTTTTCTTCACTTTCCGAAATAATAAAACCTTCCTGCTTTTCTTCTGTTTCAATCGGAGTTTCAGTTATGGCTTCTTGTGTACTTGCTGTTGCTTCGTGCTTTTGGTCTTGCTTTGAAGATTTATTCCTTCGCAACTTATTTACCTCTTGTTGCAGAATGTTCTCCGCCATTTCCATGATAGAAGCACATTCTTTAATATACACCGAACGGATGATGGCATCGGGTATTAATGAAATACTTTGTACGATATCTTTAATTACCGTTGCTTTTTTAATCGGGTCGTGCTTGGTTTCGTTAAATAACGAACGCGTTTTGTAGGCTAAAAAATCCTGAACATTATTGGCAATGTAATTTTGAAATTCTTCGGCAGTTACTTTTTTACTAAACGAATCCGGGTCGTCATTGTCCGGGAACATCAGCACCTTTACATTCATGCCTTCTTCTAACAACAGATCAATGGCACGTACACTGGCTTTTTCACCGGCACTATCACCATCGTACAACACTGTAATGTTATTAGTAAAACGGTGAATCGCTTTTATTTGTTCAACAGTCAATGAAGTTCCTGAAGAAGCTACCACGTTCTCGATACCCGATTGGTGCATGGAAATAACATCGGTATAGCCTTCCACTAAAAACACATTGTCTTTTTCCTGAATAGCTTTTTTAGCGAACCATAATCCGTATAAGACTTTACTCTTATCGTAAATATCAGTCTGAGGCGAATTGATGTACTTCGCCATTTTTTTATCACTGCCTAAAATTCTTCCTCCAAAACCAATTACCCGGCCGCCAATGTCATGAATTGGAAACATCACACGGTTCTGATAACGATCGAAAATATCTTTTTCAGTGATGGGTGTTCCTTCAACATGCTGATTGCTTAAAATACTTAATCCTGTTTTCACTAAGTATTCAGGCTTGTAAGAGTTTTTTACAGCCTCTCTGCTTAAAGCATATTTATCTTCTGAACTATAGCCTAATTGAAATTTCTCAATAATATCCGGACGAAAACCGCGCTCTGTAAAATAACCCAGACCAATAGAACGGCCCATGTCATTGTTATGCATGTTCTCAGTGAAATATCGTTGTGCGTATTGCATAACGATGTACAAACTCTCTTTTTCGTTTTGTTGGGCTTTTTCTTCAGGACTAATTTCGCGTTCAACAACCTCGATGCTGTATTTTTTGGCGAGCCACTTTAAGGCTTCAGGATAGCTAAGCTGTTGGCTATCCATAATAAAATTAACGGCTGTTCCGGCTTTACCGCAACCAAAACATTTGTAAATGCCTTTGGCAGGTGACACTGTGAACGATGGTGTTTTTTCGCCATGAAAAGGGCAGAGGCCTAAAAAATTTGCACCACGTTTTTTTAGGGTAATAAAATCACCCACCACTTCCTCAACACGGGCGGCATCAATAATTTTATCTATGGTATCCTTAGGGATCAATTTTGGTAAAAAGGGAATTAAATTTAAGCATAAAAATGCCAAATCCACTAACCAAAGCGGTAAATAACAGGGTATAAGAGGGTTATTTAACTACTGAACAGGTAATTTTATCACCTGTGCCTCATCACCGAGGTTTAATCTTAGGTAATAGATACCGGAAGCGTAGGTCCTTAAATCGAGTGGTAAACTAATCTTGCGGGTAGTAATGCTGCCATAATCAGCAATCAATCTTCCAAATGCATCAAGTAGTTTAATGCTACATTTCATTTCAGTATCCAGATTTTTTTCTAGAAGATATTCGTTGGTGCGAATTGTTTTAATCAACATACTGTTGCTATTCGCAATATTGCTTATGCCGGTGCTGATGGCGTTAGTTACAACAACAACTTGTGTAATCGTATCGTTGCAACCTGTGGTGCTGGTTCCAATTAAAGTAACAGTATAAATACCTGCGGCACTGTAATTGTAGGTTGGGTTACTCGCAGTTGAGAAACCAAAACCATCCCCAAAATCCCAAAAGTAATTATTGACGTTTGAAGAAGTATTAGTGCAAGTAATTAAAGCACCTAAACTTAAATAAGTAGTGTCTTCGCAAACAAATTGTGAAGTAGGTAGTACAACTCCATTAATAGTAAATCCTGTTGTATTATTATCACACATACCAACCGTGTTCACCTCTACCGAATAAGTGCTTCCAACTAAATTTTTCAAAGTATCGGCAGTAGTTTTGTTCAAACTGGTTTGAATAGTTGTGCCTACAGAGTTTTTCCAAAAGTAATTCCAAGGTCCGCTATTTGTACCGATAGCAGTTATCGCCCCTGACGAAGGTGAAGTGCAAGTAGGGTTATTAATGTTTGAATTTATTGTTAAAGGATTTAACGTAATGTTTAATCTGAATCGTGGCACAGTAGTAGTATCCGCTAAAGTGAATACATAGCTATTTGTTTTCAAATTAGTTGTTGTATTTGTAAATAGGTCAAACAATGTGATACAAGCACCTGCCGGAAACGAGCTAATGTTTTCAGGACTGATAGTATAAGTTCCGCTATATCCGGTTAAAGCTTTTAGTGGCATAGAGAAATTACCAACAATTGGTGCAACGCCGTTTATTTGAAACAGGTCGTTACTTTTTTCCAAAGCTAGTATCGGCGCGAAAGGATCTTGCCCACGCATTTTATAAGCATCATAATCATTATCAAAACTATCACTCGCACCACTTTGCATATATAATACAGTTTCATCATCGTGTCCCATCGCACTTAACAAGTGTAGTCTTAATAACGGAATGCTGCTTGCAATGGTGTTATTGTTTGGTGTTATCTTTAAGAAATTCGGATTACCACCAACTTTATTAGACTCTTGAGCGGTGATGGTACTTGTTCCTGTAACGTGAACATAAAACCCTTGTCCCATTGGTATGGTATCACCAATTCCACCGGCAGATACAGCAGGACTACTGATGTTGTTTACATAAGTGGCATGTGCGCCCGCTCCAGCATTTAAATCGGGGTTGTAAGCATAGATGGCATTATCAAGATTTGCAGATGCACCTTTTAATAAACTCCATCTAACGGGCGACGGAAAAGGGTTAGTGATTAAGTTCCAACCATCATTAGCAGGAGTACCTGTGTTTGTATATTTAAGCGGAATAGGTGTGTTGAATTTCCCAACAGTACCGGTAACATCCAGAGTAATATTAGTAGTTGAAACCGAACCTGTACCTAAATAAACCCAGTACCCGGTATTAGGTGTAATTGGGTCGGTAATGCCGCTTAATGGTATATAAGCAGAAGGATCATCATAGGCACCTCCTGCAGTTTCGTCGTAGGTGTAAATAGATAAGAAACCACTTGCACTGCCATCAGGGCAGGTAGGACAGCTGATAAAAATGTCGTCATCCCAGTCGGCGTAGGTAAGAGCAGAAGTAATTGGCGCGCCTAAAAGTGTCCATCCGGTAAAGCCTGAGGGAGCAAACCGTTGTACTGTTACGTTTCCTGAAATATTTCCGGAGCCGGTTATTTGTGCAATCCGCGCAGTGTTAGTGGCAGTTGAAACCATTGTAAATACCTGGGAATTCGTATTAAATATTCCGTTATTAAGATTCAGTGTGCCTATTAAATTTTCGGAGCTTGTGAGTAAAGCACCAGTATTATTGTTAAGTGTTACATCAAAAAAATTGGTGTTGCTTGAACCTCCAATGCTTTGCGATGTTGTTCCGTTTAAGAACACAAGTCCGCTACGTGCGTTAAAGGTTCCGTTATTAATAAAATTACTTCTTAAAGTAAGTTGATTATTTGCAGCGCTAACATCAACCGATGAGCCGCTATTAATAGTAACGATGCTTGCGGTCACTGCACTGGAAAAGGTTTTAACACCTGAACCTGTAAAGGTAAGGTTGTTGAATGTTTCTCCACCTGTTCTTAAAATAGATTGAGCTGCAGCAGAACTAAAAGTAACGGTAGCATTACCCGGAACAAACGTTCCTGAATTAAACCAATTTCCGCCGAGTGTTATGTCTAAGTTATTCGGACGTAATGTGCCACTATTAATATTAATATGATTGATAACGTTAAGTGGATTTGTTACAAGGGAAGCGGTGGCATTAGCACTAGCAATATTTAAATTCCCAATGGAATAACTTGTATTAATGATCATGGTTTGTCCGGCAGGTGTTGCGCTACTCCCAATTTGAAGAGTACCACCTGTCACTGATCCGCCAATTGATCCGGTATTAGTAAAGCCTAAATTTGGAGTTCCACCTCCGCCTTCACGTGGAATTATTATTAAACCTCCTGTTTGATTGAATTGCGAACCAACACCGGTGATATGAAAGGGGGCTTCGGTTGTACTGTTGCTAGAGCCAAAGGCAGGAACAGTTACGGTGCCGTTACTAATACTAAAGTATGATAAATTGTTGAGGCCAATATTATAATATTTACCTGCAATATTAAGGGCACCACCGTTCATTATTATTGAACCTCCGCTTGATAAAACATCTTCATTAACCGCGTTGCCAATATTTGCAGAGCCATTCGAAACAGTAAGTTTTCCAATTAACGTAATACCGGCACCTGTATTTAAAGTCGAATTATTAGAGTTTAGCCAGATGCCTGATGTTTGAGGTATAGTAGCTGCCGCTGAGAAAGGAGTTGTGTTAGACAAATTGATATTAGATAATTTAAAAGTACCGTTTGATAAGGTCAGATAATTGGTGGTAGCAGTAAAATTTGAGGCAGTTACTTCTAGGATATTGTCTGGACTTGTTCCCATATCCAAAATTATACCATTGAAACTATTGACAGGACCTGTACCGCTAATGGTTTGACTCCCGTTTTTATTAAAAATTGTATTGCACAAACTATTGGCGTCAACAGCAAAATTCAAAATGCCATTATTAATAATGTTTCTTTTGGCAACAAGTGTATGTGTAACATTTGAACCTCCGTTAACACTAAATGAAGCTAATGAATTAATTGTAATGTTATTTCCGACAGTTAATATTCTGGCAGTAGTGCTGTTGAATTCAAGTTTTGCTGCCGTGCCTTGACCAATGGTTAAATTATTACATGCACCATTAACATTAACGCTAACGGTGTGGCCGTTTGCAATAGTAACAT
>Ga0154020_10007701_pt1 | contig 12537 bp, 5 predicted proteins | sample Klosneuvirus_201_FD_109709 | JGI IMG/M metagenome (GOLD analysis project Ga0154020, IMG submission 109709) | Active sludge microbial communities from wastewater, Klosterneuburg, Austria - Klosneuvirus_20160825_MG | ecosystem: Engineered > WWTP > Aerobic digester > Activated sludge | place... | reverse complement strand
TCTGTTGAAACTCTTGTTGAGCAATACCCTTGATAGATCCTTTCTCATCAAATAAAACAGCCCGCGAACTTGTAGTTCCCTGATCGAGCGCGATGATGTATTTTGGTTGACTCATAAATGGGTGCTGGTTACTTGATGCTGGTCGCTAAACAAATTCTAATTACGAGTTGCTCTTATATTTCTAAAAAATCACACCATAAAGTACTGCCCCCAACACACTGCCGATTATTGGTCCGGCAATGGGTATCCATGAATAACTCCAGTCCGATGATCCCTTGCCATGAATAGGTAAAATGGCGTGCGCTATCCGAGGACCTAAATCACGCGCGGGGTTTATAGCAAAGCCTGTTGTGCCTCCCAACCCTAAGCCAATGGTAGTAATGAGTAATCCCACTACTAATGGTTTAAGTCCCTGTGTAAATTCGTTTGCACCAATAAAAAGCAATCCAAAAATTAAAACAGTAGTTGCAATTATTTCACTGATCAAGTTGGAGGCACTGTTTCTTATGGCAGGGCCTGTTGCAAACACCGCTAACTTCGCTCCCGCATCCGTTGTTATTTTCCAATGCGGAAGATAATGAAGCCAAACCAACACAGCACCGACAAACGCACCTCCTAACTGCGACAATATATACCCCAAAGCCATACTCCAATCAAAATCTCCATGAATAGCTAAGCCAATGGTAACGGCCGGATTTAAATGTGCTCCACTGAAATTACCCACTGCATAAATAGCGAACGTAACGGCCAGACCCCAGGCTATACAGATGGTAAGCCAACCTGCATTTTCAGATTTTGTCCCTTTCAATACAACACCGGCTACTACACCTTCCCCTATCAATATAAGCACTAGCGTTCCTAGAAATTCCGCGAGGTAAGCATTCATATTTTAAAATGATTAAGCGTACAATTTACTACGGAAGATGAACAAACAATGGCAGAGTTGCAAAAAAAATAGACACTTACTGTACACATAGCGGCACACCACAGAAGTCTAAAGAAAACTTCTTTACGTGAAAAGGTAAATCGATAGATTTTCGTAATCCTTAGTAAAGATCATGCACCTTATACAATTAGGCCATATTAGTTTTTAGCCAATTGCTCTTTTCTGGTTTTAACCCGATCAAGAATAAAATTACCAATATCCTTTCCTTCTTTTATGCCGTTTTCACAAGCTGGTCGGTAGTGGATACCACCATACATTCTGCTAATCGCGGCTTCTTCGCTGGCCTTATAAAAAGAAGCAAAGCTTCTGGCGGTTAGGCCAAATTCCATTTCTGTTGAATCGGTGAAGGCAAAACCATCACCAAACAAATTAGTTAATGTAGCTGCCGATGCAGCCGAGATTACACTATGCCCGCTGGAGTATTCTGGAAACGGTGGAGTCTGCAATGTGGGTACCCAATCTTCGTTGATATATTGATTGATGTAGGTTTCGGGTCTGATTAAGTTACTTCTGTATTTTTCATCCCAACAGGAGATAAATGCATCATGCAGAGCGATTGAAACCCGAGCATAGGCTTCCGCACTTTGGGCTAGATCACTCTTCTGCATATTACACACAACCCGAGTAATATTCATCCAATGACCACCGGGTGAAATCTTTTTAGTAGCAAACATTACATGGCCTTTTACATTCATCATAAAAGGATTGCAATCCCAGAAAAAAGTAAAGTCACGCTGCTCTGGAGTCATCTTATTGCCCATCTCATAAATTTCTATTGCCTCTTTATAAAATTGGCTTTTCTTATCGGTAGAAAAAGGTGTTGGTGGTGCGGGTTTAAATTGCTGAGCAGAATCCAAAGCAAATGTTCTGATTTTATTCCAATGAGGTTCTACCGCATCCATGTAAGCGGGTGGTGTTGGCTTCCAGGTAGCTGGGTCATCTTGAATTGAATATTTAGGAAATGATCGTGATTGCTTGTAGTTGTCTCCCGCAGACCAAGCCATAACATGATCGGCCATTTGATTTCCATACGCTATCGAACGTTCAAAAATTTCATTCGGTATTCCCATATCCTTATACTCTTTCATTATCTGGGTATAGTAGTTATCCATTTTATCTTCTGAAAATACCAAGGTGCGGCCTACTTTAAACGCAGCTTGCACGGAGGCTAATGGAAAGCAATACTCTTTTCCATCCTCAGGTTTAGGAAACTCCTTTAAATCGGTAAGTTGGCCAGCAAGACTTATATACTTTGAATCTTGTTTAATAGCAGTTTCGTAAGCGGCAATACTAGCATAGGCGTAAATACGCACGGCCACAGGAGGCGAAAAAATATCATGTACTATAACATCTGTAATTTGCTTCAACGTGCGATGCAGATATTCCGGATTCTGAGCCTTGGGTTTCCAATCTGTTTTGTCTGATGAGCAACTGGCAAGAACTGCCGAAGCTAAGATAAGCGCAAATAATCTTTTCATTTCAAGTTAATTTCAATAGGTAAAAGTAATGTAATTAGTCTAAAACGAGGCGCATGATAGCCTGATCAATATCATTTTTTCAAAATCTTATTTTGCTTAAATGTCAATAGAGTCTGGTTATTTCGCGAAACCATATAAATTAAATTATTAGAATCTGCCTCTTTTAAAGTAGCAATGTTGCGACCCTCACCCAAGGTTATAAAACCTGAAAAATCTGGCCTGACAGGAGTAAAATTAGTTTTACCATCTCCGAGCAATAGAAGTCCGACACCCGCATCATAGGAACCAAAATCAGGTTGAGTAGCATTCAAATTACCCGTTAGAAGAAGATCAAGAAAACCATCATTATTAACATCCGCTATCTTTGTTCCGTACACCGGAAAATATTGGGCTTCGCGCGGCAATGGAACAAGTTTAAATTTACCTGAATCATTTTTTAGAATAACAGATTGCAGCTCCTGCACTTTCATTAACGCAGAATTTCCCTTTTGCATGGGATTAATAATATCTTCAAGTTTTACGTTGCGGTAATCTTTATAGTGAGGAAATTTTTTCTTAAACGAAGGAATTTGTTTTACCAATTGATCGCGTGAAGCAAAGGGATAACTATTCTCTCCATTATAATAAACCAAAATATGATCCGATCCTCCATTCGAATCGAAATCTCCTAAATACATCGATAAGGGTTTCGTTGCCGAAGCTTTAACTCTTGAATTCAAACCAAGATTGCCCACGATCAGGTCACTATCTCCATCATTATCAAAATCTCCCGCTTCGCATGTATTCCACAAACCATTCGTATTATTTAAACCATAAGCTTCAGTTTGATTTAAAAATGAGTGATTTTTTTGCTGAATCAAAACAGTAATCGGCATCCACTCGCCCACAAGAATCATATCTTGTAACCCATCTTTATTTATATCAATCCAGCATGCATCTTTTATCATGCCTGGCCTTACTCGGGTAGGATTATCAAACTTACTTTGACCTAACCAGGAATGATTATTTTGAAATTCTCCCTTACCGTTGTTACCCAAGAGGTAACTAACGGGGCTCATACCATATAGAAAAGGCATGGCACTTGCGCCTATAAATAAATCTACATCGCCATCGTTATCATAATCATACGGTTTTACACAAGATGCCTGCAAAAATATATTTGAGAAAGCTTTTGCTGAGAAATTAAAATTTCCTTTTCCATCATTTAAGTATAAGCGTGGTCTTAACAACTCGCCTTCCTTTGTTGCCTCCAAGCCACCCGACACTACAATAAGATCCTGATCACCATCTTTGTCAGCATCAAAGAACGCAGCATCAGTATCTTCAGCTAATGCATGTTCATCCAAAGCAGAAGAATTTTTTCGAACAAACTCGCCTTTTATATTTTGAATAAACAAGACTCCCGCTTGCCCTTTCGCGCCTCCAATAAAAAAATCATCAAAGCCATCGTTATTAATATCAGCTACTGCCAACGGTGGTCCTTCCGTGCTTAACATATGCGGAATTAATGCTTCTCTGTTGAATGCATTAAAATCATCTTCTTTGTGCTTAAAGGAAACTTTATTTACCGCGCTAAGTAGAGTTGTTTGTAGAGGGTCAATTTCGTGCTGGCCATTATTCGTATCATACTCGATAGTAACTTTATTAGATGTTACCCGTTGATCTGAAACCTTACCATCAGGCCAAATAACCTTAACGCTAAGCGCATCATTTGAAGCCGGCAAGCCAAATGTTAATGCATAATCTGATGAGGAACACCAGCCACGAGATGGGAATAATTCCTGCATCTGAATGTTCGCCCCTTTTGTTACAATTACTTTTGAACCAATGGCAAATTTATTTCCCCTAATAAGATTAGCATTCAGATTAACCTTTAAAAAGTTTTCAGGTTTTGAATTGTTACGATACAATAATGCGTTGCCATTAATTTGATTTACGACCAGGTCAGGATCACCATCATTATCAAGATCGCCATAGGCCGCACCATTAGAAAAACCAGGAAGTGAAAGTCCCCATTCATTGGTCACATCCTTAAACGAAAATTCACCCTGATTTTTAAAAACAAAATTGCTGACCTTCCCTTCAGGCATCATATCAATCAAAACAAAATCCGATTTCTGACTGGCTTCCTGAATAGAATCATTAGAAATAAAATTAATATAATCCAAGTCATTGGGCCGCCTTACTATTCCATTCGAAATGAAAATGTCTTTTAATCCATCACCATCAAAATCAACTGAAAGCGGACACCAGCTCCAATCGGTTGCTTCAATGCCTGCAGCCTGCGCCACATCGGAGAAAACCACGCGCCCCGAATCGATTGTACCTCGATTGACTTGCAACGTGTTTCGCGAAACTTGTTTCCCGTATCCAAAGTTTAATTTGAATTTATACACTTCGTAGGAATCCTCTCCAGCCGATGTTTTGATTATTGCTTCATCACGCGGAAGCATATCCATGGTTAGTATATCCGTCCATAAATCATTATTGAGATCGGCTACTTCGTTGCCCATGCTAAACCTACTGGTGTGTGGCAGGCTTTTATCTGAATGTTGAGAAAACGTTCCGTCCTTTTGGTTGATATACAGGTAGTCATTTTCATGAAAATCATTTGACACATAGATATCCGGATAGCCATCTCGATTGATATCTGAAATGCCAAGGCCTAAGCCATAACCCAGTTGACTTGAAAGAATGCCCGCTTCTTTGGTAACATCTTCAAAAAATGTTTTTCCAGTTTCGGTATATTGATTTTTATATAATCGATCGCCCGATTGCTGATTGGTTTGGTAGCGCATGGAAATGTTACCGTACGATCGCTGCGCATGAACGGAGTGATTGAGTAAATACATATCCAGATCACCGTCCAGATCGTAATCAAAAAAAGCTGCGTGTGTAGAAAATCCCTGAAAGTTTAAACCAAATTCTTTTGACCGCTCAGAAAAAGTAAGATCTCCGTTATTAATAAATAATTGATTAAACCCATCGAACTCTTTATACCCTCCTACTCCGCATAAATAAATATCCAGCAGTCCATCGGCATTTACATCGGCCATAATCACACCTGTCTTCCAATTGCCTAATCCGGCTACACCCGCCTTGTCGGTGATATCTTCAAATTTGAAATTTCCTTTGTTTAAATAAAGTTTATTGGACTGTTGATTGCTCGAGAAGTAAACATCTGAAAGCCCGTCATTATTAATATCGCCTATTGCCACACCACCTCCATTATAGAAGTATAAGTATTCTATAATGTTAAATTTTTCATCTTCCACCAACACATTGTTAAAATCCACACCCGACTCCTCAACTGAGATTAATTGAAGCAAAGTGGATTCCTTCTTTTCAGTTTTACAGGAAACTAAAACAAGAAAAATTAAGAGTAACCTCTTAAAACAAAAAGTACTAATTGATTTTGTACAGTTGAATCTGATCATTATTGCGTGCCGCCAGAATGTATCTATTTTTACCTACTCTAAGACTTGTCAGATCTCTAATTTCACCATCCAACAGCAACCCAGAGGTTTTGATTTTTATGGGCTCGAAAGTTCCATTGCCTAATCCTTTAAGAAACAACCCATAACTGGCATCATAACGCCCCACTTCGGGTTTAACTTTATAAAGGTTACCTGATACCATGATGTCAACTTTTCCATCGCCATCAATATCTTCAGCATTTATTCCATATACCGAACTAAACTGCGCTTCTGCCGGCAGAGGTGTTATCTTAAACTTGCCACCCGTGTTGATCAAAACAACACTCGACAATTCGGTTACTTCAAGTTTGACTGCTTGCTTCATCTGTTCGGGAGTAAAAATATCTTCTATCTTTTGATCTTGATAATTTTCATATTTCAAATACTTCTTTTTCAATCCAGGAAGTTGCCCAACCAAATCATGACGAAGTACGATTGGATAACTGGCATCTCCATTATACATGCATATTATCTGCTCCACTGAACCATTTTGATCAAAATCATTTACGTACATGCATATGGGCTTATCCGTTTGAACTCTGAATCTGGAGTTTCGACCATGGTTGCCAACCACAAAGTCAATGTCGCCATCATTATCTAAATCAATAGGTTCAAGTGTATTCCACCAACCCTTACTTTGAGCTAAACCCCATTGTTCCGTCTGGTCTGTAAGTCTTCCCTTTTCATTAATAAATATTTTAACGGGCATCCAATCACCAACTATTATTAAATCCCAATCCTTGTCGCCATCCACATCGGCCCAGGTAGCATCCGTAATCATACCCATATTTGTCAGTGAAGGTGCTAGTTGCTCTGTCACGTTTGTGAAATTGCCCTTCCCGTCATTGGCTAATAAATACCCATTCACAGGCATTCCATAAAAAAAGGATTGTAATCGAATTCCTACAAATAAATCTACATCTCCATCTCCATCAAAATCCTTTGCTGCTACGCACGAACTACTTTCAAATTTAGCCGTAGGTAGTAGCTGATTTGATTTTTCAAAGTTTCCATTGCCATCATTAATATATAAACGATCAAGCAATGCCGTTGAGGTGGTGGGAAATTCATTGCCGCCACTGCATACATATAAATCCTCATCGCCATCTCCATCAGCATCAAAAAAAACACTGCCCATATCTTCCGAAACTTTGTCACGCTGAAATACAGTTTCATTAGTTCTTACAAACCTGCCGGTTGCTAATTGAACATAAAGTGCGCCTGCCTGATCTTTTGCTCCACCAATATAAATGTCTTCTCTTCCATCTCCGTTCACATCACCTTTACTCACTTTAGGCCCTTCTGTGCTATACATCTGATAGATTAAGCGATCGCGATCGAAGTCAACAAATTCATTTTCATGGTGCTTATAATCAATGCCCAAACGATCCACTTGTTCCGTAAATAGCAAACTCTTTAATTCACTTACCATTGAGGGCTTAGGCACTCCATCTTGTTGTTTTAAAGTGAGCACCTGATTAGTCTTTACTGAATCCAGTTCAGTGATTTTTCCATCGGGCCACTCAATAATCACCTTATCAACAACTTTTAACTCACCTAATCCAAAGTTTGGTCTGGCATCAACAGTTGATTCAAACCCACGCATTGGCATCTGCTCAAGATAATATTTCTCTCCTCCAGATTCAATGGTGATCTTAGTTCCAAGTGCTTGGGTATTTTTTTCCTCGCCAAGTAAAATAAATTTTAAATAATGATTGGAGATATTTTTATCAGTTTCGTTACGATATACAAACGGTGGCATGTTTACATTGTTAACAACCAAATCAAGGTCACCATCATTATCTAAATCACCATAGGCACTTCCATTTGAAAAACTTGGTTCAGATAAGCCCCACGCTTTCGCCATATCCTTAAATGTGAAATTCCCCTGATTATGAAAAGCATAGTTGGATACCGCATTGGAAGGAATAATATCTACCAACTTTTTATAATCTACTCCTTTTTTTGCGACTACCGATTTTACAAAGTCTTCACTGCTTGCATATTGAAGAAAATCCTGATTGGTTAAATCCTGATTAATTCCATTAGCCACAAAAATATCTTTGCGGCCATCGTTGTCCATATCAAACATCAATGCACCCCAACTCCAATCTGTTGCTTCTACACCAACCAGTCTTCCAATCTCGCTAAACTTTCCGTTACCTTGATTGAGCTGAAGCATGTTACGGGTAAACTGGTGATAATATCCGTTCTGCAAATTATATTGGTATCGATTCCAATCTTCAAAGGTGGTTACTGTTTTTAATCGGGCATTATCTTTTGGCAGCATTTCAGTCACAAAAATATCAGCATAACCATCATTATTAATGTCGGCAAGATCGGCACCCATCGAAGCTCCACTAATACTTTTCATTTCATCTGTAAGTACTTCGCGAAAGGTCCCATTCGCATTATTCATATATAAATAATCGCGTTCAAAAAAATCATTAGAAACATAAATGTCCTGCCAACCATCTTTGTTAATATCGCCAACCGTAACGCCAAGCCCAAAACCTATTATGCTACCATATATTCCCGCTTGTTCGCTAACATCAACAAAATGATCACCATCATTTCGCATCAGTTTGTCGCCTCCTAACGAATCGCGCTTTGGTCTTTCATTCTTGCGTAAATTGAAACTTCCTATGGCTTGATAGGAGTTGTTCAAAATATATAAATCAAGGTCGCCATCGTTATCGTAATCAAAAAAAGCTGAGTGTGTTGTGTAACCAGGATCAGCCACACCATACTCTTTTGCTACCTCTTTAAAAGTTAAATCCCCATTATTAATAAATAACTCGTTCAATTTATTGTCGCCTTTAATATCGCCCGAGTTACAAACATAAATATCTAGCCATCCATCACCATTTACATCGGCCATGTTTACTCCGGTTGACCATGATTTAGTTCCTGCTACACCAGCCTTTTCAGTAACATCTTCAAATTGAAAGTTGCCTTTATTTAGGTAGAGCTTATTACTTTTTTGATTTGCCGTAAAGTAAATGTCTATAAGCCCATCATTGTTAATGTCACCTAACGCAACTCCTCCGCCATTGTAAAAATTGCGATAGGTGTAAATATTGAAATCCTGATCAAAATTTAATTTATTGATGAAGTCGATTCCACTTTCATCGCCAGTAATTTTTGTGAATAGTAAATCTGATTTTACCGGTTCTTTATCTGAGCACCCAATGAATACCAAAAAAATAAACACATACTCATTCAAAATCCTTAAGCGCCTCATCACTCTATTTCTTTACTTCACCCGCACTAATTGAATGTCTAAACTTCGGATGTAATATATCCTGAACACGCACTACTACGCTTTGTTCATCACGCACGTAAACTAAAATTCGCCTGTTACCATCTACTTTTGCCGGAATTTCTTTGCCATCAACATTTGCAATTACAAACTCATTACCACCATACCAATGCATAAGCAAATCCATCATTTTCGTCTTTAACGTATCAGCGAAAAGATGCTCATTCCATGGCGACCAACCTTGATAACTAAAATTCAAATCTATATTGGTAATAACATTCTTATCATCAAAAGCCGGAACAAATAATAACTTAATGGGCGTTGGATTTTTATGAACCAATGAATCTGTAAAGAGATACTGAATGCTATACCCTGCTCCTTCTGTAGCTATTTGTTGTTTATTTAAGTCGAAACATTTACCGTAAAAATCATTTCTCGATTCCCCCAGATAAATTCCTAACAAAACTGAATCTTTCCTTATCCCTTTAGCCAATTCGGCTTTAACCATTTTAGTATAGTCCGATTGAAAACAACCCATAAAGATTGTTCCAAGCAAAATAAAACTAATTGGATACTTTATAAACTTCGAGCTCATCATCATACTTAGCAAATAAAATGTACTTTTCACCTTTAACATCAACATATTCTATATCGCGTATCTGTCCTTTAACATTTAAATCAATACCCGGTTGCAAATTAAATTTCCCATCAGTCATGGTGCCTTTAAAAAACCATCCGTTTGACGCATCATTACTACCAAATTGAGGCTTTACAAAATACTGATTTCCACCGGCAAGTACGTCTTCTACGCCATCATTATCAATATCTACTAAAACAACACTATAGATAGGCGCAAACTGTGCCTCCATCGGCAAATTTATAATACTATAACCAGACTCACTGGATAACAACATAACTGAGGCGAGTATTTTTACCTGAAACACGTTGGTTTTATCAAGTATTTCTTTTGAAAATAATTGGTCTATTGACTTTTTATCATAATCCTTAAAGTACAAAAGATTTTTTTTCAGATATGGGAGTTGTGATAGTAACTCATCCTTATCTACAATTGGATAATATTTTCCATCCACTTTCGTACAAAAAATTTGCTCAATAGAGCCGTTCCCATCAAAATCATTAACATACATTCTATCATCGGGTTTGAAAAAAGAATTCATGCCATGATTTCCAATAACAAAATCAACTTTCCCATCCTGATTTAAATCTTTGGCCTCAATATCGTGCCACCACCCTGTTGTTTCATTCAACCCTAACTGCCTGGAATAATTGACAAAGTTCATGTTATTATTCTTAAGCACAACAATAGGCATCCAATCTCCAACCAAAATGATATCTTTCCAGCCATCATTATCAATATCTTGAACTTCAATATCAGTGATCATTCCCGCATTTAATAAATCTGGAGAATATTGCGCGGTAACATTCTTAAACAAACCAACACCATTGTTTTCAAATAGAAACCCTCTGCCACCCATTCCATACATAAAAGGATCAAACCGTTCGCCCACTACCAAATCTAAATCTCCATCATTATCAAAGTCGATTGATTTAACTACACTGGTGGAAATAAACTCAGTAAATGGAAGCGCATAAGGCGACTCAGTAAAATCCCCTTTTCCATTGTTGAGAAATATTTTGTCAATCAATACACTCGATGTCTTTGGAAAAAAACGGCCTCCCGATGCCATATATAAATCAAGATCACCATCATTGTCTGCATCAAATAGTAATCCCTTGGTCTCCTCACCTAACTTATATTTCTCAAAAACCTTGGGTGAGTAGGAGTCAATCTTTCCTGGTTTAAATTGTATAAACATTCCTGATTGATCTTTACCACCTCCTACATAAACCTCCTCATAGCCATCATTATTAATATCTCCTTTTAGCAACGCGGGTGTCTCATTGCTATACATCATGGGCAAAAGCCGCTCCCTATTAAAATCAATAATCCTACTTCCCTTGTGAGTAAAGGAAGGATGCGCAATCGATTCTAACACATCATGTGCTTTAGTACTTTCACTAAAAGGATAATTATTGTGAATGATGCAATCTTCTTTGTTAATGGTTGTTTTACGATTAACAGGTATGTTATAAATAATAGAATAGCCCTGATGGGGCCATTGAATTAAAAGCGAATCAATTGTCGTAATATTTTCCCCTAACCCGACCGTTATAGTGGGTTGAACCGAACTCTGATAGCCACGAATAACAAAATTATCTGCAACATAACTTTTAGCACCACTATAGAAGGTAACTTGTGCCCCCACCGCAAATCGGTTCTTCGTTTGCGAAGTTAAGGAGAGGCTAACACTTTTAAATTTTGATGAGTCCGAGTTGTTTCGATATAATACAGCGGGTGCATTAATGTTATTTACAACAAGATCTAAATCTCCATCATTATCCAAATCTCCATACGCGCTTCCGCTTGAAAACATGGGTTCTCCCAATCCCCAGTCGTTTGTTACATTCTTAAACCTTAAATCACCTTCGTTTCTAAAAGCATAATTTGGAAACTTTGATGACGGCATCAATTCCATCAATTTTAAAATAGGATTCTTTTCTTCGCGGATAATTTTTTGAACTTTATCATCTGTTGCGGTATAGGTAAGGTAATCACGGTCTAATAGATCCTTATAAATACCATTGGCAATAAATATATCTTTTTTTCCATCATTGTCCATATCAAAGAGCAAGGCTCCCCAACTCCATTCAGTGGCAGCAATACCGGACATCCTTCCTATTTCAACATAATTATTTTTGCTCGTCTTTTTTTGAAGCACATTTCGAGGGTATTGGTGGTAATATCCATTTTGAACATTGAGTTGAGATTTATCCCAATTTTCATAAACAGTTTTTGACTTTTTACGATTTAATGAATCTGGCAACATCTCTGTAACAAATAATTCAGAAACGCCATCTCCATCCAAATCCGCAAAGTCTGCACCCATTGATCCCATACTGATCGAATGAAAATACTCCGTTAACGATTCGGTGAAGGAACCGCGCTGGTTATTGATATACAGATAATCTCTTTCAAAGAAATCGTTAGAAACAAAAATATCTGTCCATGAATCATTATTGAAATCACCCAGAGTAATTCCTAATCCAAAGCCTATGCTACTTCGATAGATATTTGCTTGCTCCGTATAGTCCTTGAACTTTCCCTGATCGTTAACCAAAAATTTATTGCCCGCGTTTTGAGAATCCGGAATTTCACGTTGGTTTTTAACTAGGTCATAATTACCGATCGATTTAAATGAATTGGTAAGCAGGTAGCAATCCAAATCACCATCTTTATCATAATCAAAAAACGAAGCCTGCACGGCTAGCCCGGTTATATCCAATCCGTACTCT